>Ga0182004_10003339_pt1 | contig 12773 bp, 8 predicted proteins | sample Sormic07211540_1_FD_120479 | JGI IMG/M metagenome (GOLD analysis project Ga0182004, IMG submission 120479) | Endophyte microbial communities from Sorghum bicolor roots, Mead, Nebraska, USA - 072115-40_1 MetaG | ecosystem: Host-associated > Plants > Roots > Unclassified | place: USA: Nebraska... | reverse complement strand
CAACGTAACTGTCACCTACGCGGCCTACCACACGATCTGGCTAGACAGGGGATATCCACAAGTAATCTAGGTCTAAGCACCACGCTTACACCTATACTACAACTCTAACCTATAGGGTCCTATCGATTAAAAGTACGCAAAAGAGTTGTGAACCAGAACATACATGGATAGTAATTGCATAATGAAAGAGAAGCAGATTACCAGAGTCATCTCATGAGCAAGCTTGATTAGAGCTTGATCATGGCAAAGTACAACCGAAGGAAGAACTAACAGGCCGGCCTCTCCTCCAATCCTCTCTCGCTCTCCATCTCGCTACTATCTAGATCTACTCTAGTTTAGATAAGAGAGGAGAGCTCTCATCTCCAAACCCTAGCTTTTGATTTGTTTATGAATAATGAATAAGGATAAAGTGGGTGTCTCTTCCAGGGGCCAGGGGGCCTGCTTATATAGCCCCTCAAAATGAATGTGGGCCGTCGGATCAAACCGACCTTAATCATACGGTTTTCCTTAATCCTTTAGGTCGGTGGAGCATAATCCGCGAGGCAGAGCCTGATTGGCTCCTGTAGCTGGGCGGGCGCCCAAGGGGAGAGGGCGGGCGCCCTGCCCCTGGGCCCGCTCGGCCTCCCGTTCGTTCCAGTGGCTTCTAGAGTCTTCTAGATGGTAGAAAATTGCTGCACACGTTAATATCTCTATGTAAACCCGACATGTGGGCCTTTCCTCCATATTTCCTGATAACCCCCTGCAGAAATAGACAAACACCAAAACTCGTGGAATTCTGTTAGATAAAACCCTACGTCTAGGTGTTGGTTCCATTTGGATCCTTTTCTTTGTTTATTTGATGATTAAATTTGATACTTAAAGACCGTCAATAGGGTTAGGGTCATATTTATAGCCCCCTAGGAAGCACCACAACCCTCGAATCAAACCGACTTAAATGTACGCTCAAGATTACTCCTTAAAGGCGGTGGAGGTAGGATTTGCGAGGTGGAACCTGATTGATCCACCTGCCGGCCGGCCACCCCTGACATGTGGGGCGCCCGCCCCTGGCTCGCTGCCAGGGGGTCCCCACTTTGCAGGGTCGCCTCCTTGAGTCTTCTAGAATATTCCTGAGTTGACGTTTCATGTATTCTCTCTATGTAAATCTGACATGTGGACCTCCTTTTATTCTTATTCTAATAACCCCCTACAGAAATAGATAATCACCAAAACTTTTGATATTCTGTTAGTGATAACCCCTATAGCTAGATAATATTCTGATGTAAGTCTAGCCTCATGCTATGTTGACGGTTAAAAATAGTATTTATCTACCATCAACTGAAGGTGACTTGTCTTATGGTCATCCAAGAAACAAAATAGTGTTGCACTATCAACCGCTGAAGCAAAGTACATTGCCACCGGTTGTTGTTGTGCACAAGTCCTATGGGTGAAGGCCATATTGAAGGACTTCAGAGTCAATTTCAAAGAAGTTCCATTGTTATGTAACAATGAAAGTGTCGTAAAGCTCACTAACAATGTGGTTCAACATTCAAGAACAAAGTATATAGATGTCTGTCATCACTTCATAAGAGACCATCAACAAAAATGGGACATGTGTATTGAGAGTGTGGGCACCAATGATCAACTTGCCATTATATTCACAAAGTCACTTGATGAGCAGAGATTTTGCAAGCTAAGGAATGAATTGAACATACTTGACTTCTCAAATATGTGTTGATGCACCCCACTTATATGACATGTCTCTCCTATGAGCAACACAAGGTAAACTTGGTTGACATGTCATTCATCATATGCTAAGGACTTATATAGTGCATCTAGTCATTACTATCATGTCTTAGGCTTATTCATGAAAATCAAATGAGTTTGATTCTGTATGGTACCACTATTGCTTAAATGTTTGAAATGATCTTGTGGTAGCATATGACATGTTTGTAGGCTTCTGAACCTAGTGCTTGATCTATAATATGAGCTATAAGTGTTTGACTCAACATGGTACAAGATTTCCCTTATTTTGAGGTGTGAAAAAGCTTATCCTTAGACAAAACTATGTTAAATATCTCAGGCAAGTAATCTAGATTGAACCAATTTGGGAAAATGATCATACTTCACATGGTTTCACACTAACCTATCTAAAATTTGTGCTCAACTTTTGTGGTCATTAATGACAAAGGGGTGAGAAAATTCCAAAGATATCAAAAAGGGAACGGAAGAAAGTACAAAGATAGGGGTTAACATGAACAATTTAAAAAGAGGTATCAATTAAAATTTTGAAGCACACAAGTAGGAGGAGCAAGCTCATAAACTTGTCACTTCTCAAATATGTGTTGATGCACCTCCACTTATATGACATGCCTCTCCCTCGAGCAAAGCAAGGTAAAATTGGTTGACATGTCATACATTCTATGCTAAGGACTTGTTTAGTGCATGTAGTCATTCGTTACATGTCTTAGGCTCATTCATGAAAATGAAATGAATTTGATGCTTGTACCACTATTGCTTCCATGCTTGAATTGATCTAGTGGTAGCATATGACATATTTGTGGGCTTCCAACCCTAGTATTTAATCTATAATATGAGCAATTAGTGTTTAACACAACATGGTACAAAATAACCATTGTTTGTGGTGTCAAAAAGCTTGTCCTTGGATCAAACCAAGTTAAATATCTTAGGCAATTAGTCTAGATTGAACCAATTAGGAAAATGATCTCAGTTCACATGGTTTCACACTAACCTATCTAAAATTTGAGCATACCTTTTCTAGTCTTTGATGACAAAGGGGGGGAGAAATTTCCCAAAGATTTGCTAAAGGGGGAGAAGTGCAAAGATAGGGGAGTAACATGACAAAGGAAGGGGGTCAATTAAAACTTGGAAGCACACGAGTAGGGGGAGCAAGCTCATAAACTTGTATGTTGCATTTGAATGTGCATCACATATGCTTGCTTGCATTTGAATGTGCATCACATATGTATGCTAGTTGTAGGTTTGATTGATGTAATGAAGAACTAGGATGCATAGGAAGAGTAACTAGACTTGTGTTTTCACAAGTGGTAGTAGAGACTTATTTATAATGATTGATCTCAATGGGTGTCCTATTTTTGTGAATGTCTAGTTACAAATGGTGCTAAGGATGGTGTATATCGGCAAATCCAGTTGGTATCACGCTTCAGAGGTCCATTCCTTACACATTAGCATCATTTGGTAGAAATTGACTCCTATCTTTCCTATTTAAGCAAGTGTAAGCTTTCAAACCCAAAAACTCTTAGCACATATGTAGGGAGAGCAATTGCTACCAATTTGGGTTTATAATTGTTCATAACCTTTGCACATCATAAAATTGTTGGGCAAGCAACATGAATCCAAAAAAATTTATTGAAAATCTTTGTAAATGGGTTGTCATCAATGACCAAAAAGGGGGAGATTGAAAGCCCTAGATTAGTTTTGGATAATCGATAAAACCCAAAGTACTAACCTCTATGCTAAGTGTGTGAAGATTAGATGAGGTTGGTACATACCAAGTGATGGAGCAAGAGATGATTATAGTGATGATGGTGATGACCACAAGGAGATCAAGTGCTCAACGTGGAAAAGAAGAAAAAGAAACACTAAATCCTATGGAGATCAAGGCAAAGGTATTGCTTAGGGCTTTGGTTTTGGTGATCGGGACACCATAGAGGGTGTGATCACATTTTAGGATAGATATGCATTCTATAAAGAGGGGAATTCTTTGGATAAACGGTCTATCAAGTGGCACTAGGTGACATTGTTCATGTGCATGCATTTAGAACCTAGTATGCTAACTTAATCCTTGAAAATGTTTGTGAAAATATGCTAACACACGTGCACAATGTGAAACACTTCGTGGTTAGCATGTTTGTGTTACCTTTGCTTTTGTAGCATCATTAACTAGTGACTATGGTACGGATGGGGATGTAGAAGAGTGGTCAAGCTAAGCTTCTTGGCAAAATATAAACTCACTAAATTATTGCAGCTACTTCCATCAATGATGACAAGTGCTCACCAGTTGCTAATAACAAAGAAAATCTAGAACAAAAATTATGTTGTTGTAGCGTCTCAGGTTGTTAAAGTTGTGTAGTGAGCACTCGCTGCACAACGATGCTCATGTAGGCTTCTGTGCCCATGGTATCAAAGATACAAATGTTGGTGTAGTGAGATCATATATGCATAGATTATTGTAACTGTTGTTTGATTTCTTCCAGCTTACATATGTAAAGTCCCTTTTATTTTTTTTCATTTGTTTTAACAAGTGATGTTTGTTTCCGATGTGTTTTCTATAGGACATGGATAAATTTCAGCAACCTAAGTTATTCACTCATGCTCATAACACCAAGAAAACCTAGCTGCCAGCACACACTATTAGTTTGGTGACTAAGTTCACTTTTAAGATTGGGATGTGAGATTTCCATTCCATTTCTTTATTTTATCTAAGATAACTTGTGACTAAGGTCCCTCAGAGAACTATTAGTTTGGTGTTCGTGATGAATGTAATAAATATATTGGTGAATGACTTGTTAACCTATTGATTTGGTCATGAATGTAATATATTGTTGGATCTACATGTGTTAATATGGATTGTTTGATGTTTGGGGTTGGGTACGTGATGGTATGTATTGAGCCAAATCAATGAGTCATCCTATGTGACAAGGCATAAGAACCTATGACATAAAAGTAGAAGTCATAAACGCTTGTGACGTCTAAAACGAATATCACAATATTATGACATGAACACTTAAATGTCACAAGTTGTCATGAAAGACACATATCTTTTGATATTTCAGTTTTCGTCAACTTGGTGTCATAAATGGGGATCTCTGACTTATTTTTCATGTATTATGACATATATTGAATGTCAAAAGATATCACATTTCTTATAGTGGGAGAGCACTAGCTTGCACGTGCGTGTTCGAGGCCCTGCCTCTGGAACCCTAGAGGGGGAGGGATCGTGACTCATGAGAGCACAGAGGAGTGGATAAGCTATCCTCGAAACTAGCTGTTCTTCCTTCTTGCTCTGCATTCCTCTCCCAAAATTCTCCTTGTCTTATCTACCAGACTCTTAATAGTCAACTAGTCTAAGAAATATTCAATCCATCCTAAATTATAAGGCATTTGACTTTTCTACACTAAATTTGACCACTCGTCTTGTTAAAATTTTTTTGCAAAATATCATTTATTTTGTCGTGGCTTGGTTTATTAATAAAACTTCTTCGAATAACTTAAATTTAATTATATTTGAATAACACAAGTGGTCAAATTTGGGGTTGAAAAGTCACTAGTACAAAAAAGCTCTATGCAGACGGTTGAATTTTTTTACAAGTGGTTTCAATTAAAAAATGCCTGTGAAAAGAAATCGGCGGGCCCGACTAAAAAACCGCTAGCGAAAATAAATTTTTATTGGCAGTTTTTCTAACAAAACCGCCAGTAAAAATGGTGCATTTGTACAGGCGGTTTCTCTAACAAAACCGTCTATAGAAATCATGTATTTCTACAGGCAGGTTTCCTAAGGAAAAATCATATTTCAACATGCGATTTTTAAGAAAACTGGCTGCAGAAATAATTTCAAATTAAAATTTTTAAGCTTTTCAAATGACCTCGATTGAAAAAACTGCAAAAATGAAATTTGCAGATCTCAAAAAGTTATGAAACTTTTAGTTGATAATTTTTCATTTGAAATCATCTTGTTGTTAAAAGCAACATTTGAATTTCTTAAATTTAAAATTCAAATTTTATAAAAGACCTACGATGGAGAAAGTACCAATATAAAAGATGCTCGGTGTAAGATAATATGAAATTTTATAGTTGATAACTTTTCCATTTGAATCTATTTAGGGCCTCAAATAATCAATGTATGCTCGGTGTAAGATAATATGTGGAGAGTGATAAGTAGAGTGGTAGATGAGGCTACACGTGAGGGGGAGGTCTCACGTTCAAATCCCACCGATCGTGTAGTGTGTGCTTTTATGTAAAAAAAATGCTCGGGCGATTAGCTAGTGAGCTTTCCCAAGGATTAATTTTTTCTTATTTTTAAAAGCTGAATTCGTTGGCCCCTAATACTCGTTGGCCCCTAATACTGGCCGTTACGAAAAACGTTTATAGAAATATGTTTAGAACCGCTTGTATAGAGGTTCATTCTACTAGTGAGTCAAACATCTTGTAATTTAGGATAGAGAGAGTAGATTTTCAAATGCAGCGGTTGACCTGATGGGTAAATCGCTTTCAGATGGAGATGCGACTGCTAGCTATACCGCTTGTGAAAAATCAATTGTGAATCCCACCAGCCGTGTTGTGTGTGCTTTTATTAAAAAAAAATGCTCGGGCGATTAGCCAGTGGGCTTTTCATAGGATTATTATTTTTTCTTATTTTTAAAAATCGAATTCGTTGGTTCCTAATACTGGCAGTTACGAAAAACGATCGTAGAAATATGTTTAGAACCGCTTGTATAGAGGTTCATTCTACTATAGTGAGTCAAATATCTTGTAATATGGGATAGATGGAGTAGATTTTCAAATGTAGCTTATATGGTTCGGTTGACCTGATCGGTAAATCGCTTTCAGATGGAGATGCGACTGCTAGCTATACCGCTTGTGAAAAATCAATCCTGATCATATCTAAAAATAGAAATCGTTACCGTACTGAATCAGGTTTTGGTGATCCTGCACAACTATTCTCGACCAGCTACCATTAATTAAGGCCACTAATGCCAGCCAAACTGATGAGAAACTATAAAAATGGTAACCTCCGTCACACCGTCGTGGCAATCATTCACTCAGCCATGTGGTGACGCGTCGCCGGCCGTGTCGTCTGCCTGCCTGGTAGGAATACGATCGATCACTTTGTTGCGTGCATGCGTGGCATGATTCTTCCTTCATGTGGGCCTCCACAGAAGCCCACCTGCCCACTTGTCTACACTACCGGTCTCCTTCTCCATAGTCCATGCATCCCACCTTCTCTTCTCCTTCCGGCATCTCCATTTAAACCGGAGCTCACAGCAATGCGCATGAGCGGTGTGGTTAGCTGTGAGGCGCTCGAGTTGCGGGGAGAAAAACAAAAGCTGTCAAGACTTTGCCTGCAGTTTTTTCCTTGCAAGGTTGCAAATTTCATCAATGGCGATGCCGGTGGAGATGGCGGTGTGCATCGCGCACAACGTATTCTTGCTACTGGACAGCTGGATCTGGACGTGCGTCCTCGCTGCCGACGAGGCCGCGCGCCTCCTCCGATCGGCCACACGCTGATCCTCTAGCTGACTCACGGTGAGGCTGTACCTGCTGTTATTTGTCATCCTTGTGACTAATAACGGCTCGCTTCTTCGAAGTCACGAGGGGTGTTGTTTTATTTGCCTAATTCTCGGCAATCAGGATAGTTGTCACTTTTTTAGCTTTCCATTCGGTTACTTTTGTTGCTTTGCCTTTCTGCATTTAAATTTTTTGAATTAATTATCCAAATTTAGGGTCCTATTTGGATCAAAGGAAATTTTAACAAACAAATTCCAATGAAGAGAATAGTTCCTCCATTCTAATGATAATTTGATTTAACTTTTTAGATACATATTTTTTTGGCTTTGAGATACATGATTTTATTATATATCTAGATATAGTGCATATGTAATAAGTGCATAACAAAAACTACAAAAAAGCCAAAACGTCTTAAATTTTAGAATGAAAAGGGAGTATATATTTAGGCATAGTCTATATCTAGATGCATAGTAAAAATTATATATTGAAAAAGACAGAATGACATGTAATTTGAAATGAGGGAGTACATGATAGTGCTTAGAAAGGAAAGTTCTTTTCCAAGAAAAGGAAATCATGATAGTGTTTACAATGGAGGAAATTTGATTTTTTTCCTAGAAGGAAATCAGAGTAGCATAGAACATAGGAAAATCCTCACTTCAACCTAAGAGAAATAAATTTTGTGCTCTCTCTTGCTATGCTCTCATGTTTTTGTATTTTTTCCTCAATTCCAAATAACTCAAATTATCCATTTCCATGTTGTGAAAACCTATAGTTTTTCACTATTCACTCTATCTAATTTCTACCTATTTTTCATTCCTTTGTTTCTAACAGGTCCCCAGTGTCCACGTACAAAGCCAAAGATATCATCTACTCCAGTGTTAACCGACACCTATACCCGAACTAACCGTATAAAGTTCGGTTAGTTGGAAGCAGGGACCGAATTTATGACCGAAAAGTTCGGTCTCGGTCTTGGTCAGTTTGGTTCGGTCTTCGGTCTTCGGGTAATTATGCCCAGAGTGACTCCTACATGACCTCCTCAACCAGTCCCCTTAGTACAGGTGATGTACTTTTCACAAACTTTTGGTTCCATCTGGGCCTTGTTTAGTTCCCCAAAAATTTTGCAAAATTTTTCAGATTCTCCGTCACATCGAATCTTTAGACGTATGCATGGAGTATTAAATATAGATAAAAATAAAAATTAATTACACAGTTTGATCGGAATTGACGAGACGAATCTTTTAAGCCTAGTTAGTACATAATTGGACAATATTTGTCAAATACAAACGAAAGTGCTAATATTCCTATTTTGCAAAAAATTTTGGAAGTAAACAAGGCCCTAGAGTTCCAATGAATAAAAGTCCACTGTACATTTTGGATGGCCGTACAGCCGCCTCTGCGTTGTTCATCAATGATTTGCATTATGCTGTTCTGAACATAACTTATTGTGGTCACCTATACAGACAAGTGGCTCTACGTACATAGAGATCACATGTGCTTGTCTTTGGTTAGGTAGCACGTTCCATTTCATAGTCCATATTAATTTTTCTATTTAATTTGATGATGTGGCATGTTGGTTGAGAAGTTAAACAATATTTTCGCTCAATTAATAGGTGTTCAGATAATAGGCAACGTTAGTACGAATGTCAAGCAAATTAACCTCATATGGTAAAGTAAAATAAAAAGATATTGTAGAATATATAGTATATCTGGTAATATTGATTCTTTAAAAAAAAATTTCCTCTCTCCCATTTCAGGGCTCCTCAAGAATGTGTATAGCAACGATAGTTAGGTATTGAAGTCGTCCATGTGATATAATCTTTTGTTTTTTCCATTACAAGTAATGATTCTGAAACAGCTACTTATTATGTCCTTTCTTTTAATTCATCCTCTTAGAGAATGATATTGCTGTGAAGTATATATGTGACAGAAAGCAGCGGTGTTAATTGCAAATGAATTCTTATTAATGCATCAGTATACTAGTTTCTTTGCATTTCATGGTGAACCTCAAGGAACAAGTAATGCCCCCTTGAATCTACATTTTTTCTGTTCAGATTTTTCTTTTGTACAGTAGTAGTTATAATATAAGGTAGAGCCTTCGTTACTCTGTCATTGTCGGAACCATACCAATTTGTGACTAGAGAAACAAAGTAATCTGTCGCTACAGATTAGCTGTTGTTGCGTTTGCCAAAGTTTTGATTTGAAATCAGGCAAAGACAACAGAAGTGAAGGACCTTACCCTAACATGCATATATAACCACCACCAAAACGGAAGAGACGACGAAGATACAGAAAGGACAAAAGACAATATCAACTGCCTACAAGATATGGCAACTGCTCCGGTACTCTCTTTTTTTAAAAAAAAAAAATCTACACGAATCTAAAAGCACATAATTAAAAAAATTAATTATTTAATTATCTTGGATCTGGGTCCTGCCTGGCTCAGCCCGTCCAAGCAAAGACCTAGGTCCAGCCCATCTGCTTAGCTCCATTAGTGCCTCCGAGATGGCGTCGCGAGCAGCCATCGCTACCCATCCCGATCTTCCGTCGCACGACCAGTCCACATGATGGCTGGCGGCGTCGACCTGGCCGCACTCCACAAGCAGGTTGCCCTCGCATCCTCCGCTGCCATCTCCGCCTCCGACCTCGACCTCGCATTCCAACTCTAGGTCACCGAGGCCATCCAAGCCTCTCTCCGCTCACTCAATGTCGCCGCCCCATCCAAGTAATTGTGATTTTTATAGACGGGGTGAGTCCCCGGAACAAAGTAATCTTTCGTATCCATGGAAAATTGTTTTCTTTACGTATTCCGGCGGCTACTGCTGGCCTGGTTGGGTGACAGACCTTGTTCACGAGAAGCAGCACAGGCTAAGACTAAAGGTTCACCGTACTAGATCAATTATAGGTACAAGTTAACTCCATAATGAATTTTTAGTCATGCCAAAAACCAAATAAGTAGAAGAACGAAAGCCTGATATGTCCCTAGAGGTTAGTTAAACATAAGAGGAACTGAATAATTATTACCGTCAGTTTGAACTTTGAAGCCAGCAATGAATTAACTAAACGAGAACTTACTGTTGATGACTTTTTGGTTTGGTAACATATCTCCTCTTAGTTAAATTACTCATATTCTATTGATTACTTTCAGGTTTGGGATACAACAAATATCTGATGGAGCAGTATGCAGATGGACTGTTATTCTATCGACTCATGCTTGTTGCAAGCTTTGCTCAAACTCTGGGTGTAACTTGTGATTTGTTTGTGTTTCATGATCTGTAACAATTAAAACTGTTAGTTTCGGCTGATCCTGATATTCAGTACCATGGATCTTCGCCTCAGTAGATAGGAGTAACATCTTTTTTCTCGTATCAGATGTACAGTGACGAGTTGGTATGGGAAAAGTTCATTTGTGTTCAGTTTGGAGTAAAAGTTATATCTATTGCTCTCATGATTGCTTGAGTGGATGCCTCACTGTTGCACGAAAAATACAATTCACAAAATGAAACCTGTGTAAGTTCGCAGTACGAGAACAAAATTTACAAACTCAAACTCTGAATATTCAGTGAACTATAAGCTAAAATCCTGAAATCTGAAACAAACTGTGCAACGGTGGAAGACACAAACACTAGTACACACATGCTATAAACCGGCGAGGGCAAAAAGTTTGCACAGGTTTAATTATAATGCGCCTGTGTTGTAAATTGGTATGGCTAGAATTAAAAACTGCCTGTATAAAAGGTTCAGTACAAGCGGTTATTGTAAGAAAACCGTTGTGTAAATGGTTTATTTAAACAGACGGTTCAGTTATGTGAACCGCCTCTGTAAATATACTAACATAGACGGTTCACATAACTGAAGCGCCTGTGTAAATGAACCAATTATACAGGCGGTTCTGTTACGTGAACCGTCTGTATTAATAGATTTATACAAGCGGTTCCATAAACAAACCGCATGTGCTTTATCTTCCTATAAATACCACCAGCCCGGGCCCTTCTTTGACCTTGGGCGGAACTGTAGCTCGCAGCCACCTTCCATTATAGCCCATCTTAGAGGTCCAGATTTTCCAAAATACAAGGGGGAGGTTTTGATCTTCATTTCTTGGAAGGAGGTGGCTAAGAAAGGTTAGTTGATGCCTCTAATGCCTATTTTTGTGCCCTCTCGCTCAATTTGAGCTACTTTTTAGATCTAGGGTTTCAGCCTGAGAGGGAGAGAGTAGAATAGCTATACATGGACTATATTTGCTCAAATGAGGTTGCTTAAGATGGTTAGATGATGTCTCTCCTCTCATCTTTTTATGTTTCCTTCTCTAATTAGTGAATCCAATAAATATATATGTAGTAGTTTACATGAATGGTGTTTCCATGCTTGGGAAGAGAGAGAACGATAAGTTTTCTTTTTAGTTATTTAAATTATATTGTTTAGGATGTTATTTTTTATGTAAATTTGATTTAATTATGAAATAAGCATTTTCATGTATGAGGTTGCTTAAGATGTTGCCTCTCCTCTCATCATTTCCATGTTTCCTTGTCAAATTTATTTTAGTGATATAAAGATATATATTTAGTTTCTATCAATAGTGTCTTTGTACCTTGTCAATTTGATTTAGTTGTTAGGTGTTCTTTTTTGAATTATTACTTAGGGTTTTGTCTTTATTTTTTATACTTGTTTTATTTTTTCAATTTGATTTTATTGTTAGGTGTTCTTTATTTTTGATAACAAATATTCCTAGACAATATTTCAATTAATTTACTAATTTTTCAAACGCTCATGATGGAGAGGTCCTTATGGATGTATAACTTATCAAGACTAGATCTATCATATATACCCGAGGTGTATAGGTTTGTTGATGCCGCTAAGAACCATGCTTTGAGAACAAAGATGAAGCACATATATTGTCCATGCTACGACTGTTGAAATATTGTTCTATTTGAAGATTTTGATGTAATCATTTTTCATCTAGTCTGCCAAGGAATGAAGGATTACTTGATTTGGACAAAGCTTGGAGAGGGTAGCTCGGCGCCTTATACAGTTGGGGACCCAGCAAACGTCGACACCGATGGACCAGGCATGCCTGCTGATCAGTTTTTCCACGACACACCCTACAGTGAACATGTTGTGCCAAATGTTACCGCTGGTGGATTCGCTGGGGGAAATGGTGGTGTAAGAACTCATGTCTTACCAAATGATACGGCAGCGGACGATGCAGAATTCTTGGAGGCAATGTTGCGTCGTCATACTAAACCATCAATGTTATTAATGAAAGGGATGGAGGCCTTGAAGAAGGCAGCAGAAGAGCCTTTGTATGATGAGTCTAAGGGTTGTACCAAAGAGTTCACAACGTTGCGAGCTGTGCTAAAACTGTTGATGGCAAAAGCCATGTATGGTTTGTTTGATGCTGGATTTGATGCGTTTGTTGACGGTCCTTAAGTATCAAATTTAACTATCAAATAAACAAAGAAAAGGATCCAAATGAAATCAACATCTAGACTTAGGGTTTTATCTGACAGAATTCCACGAGTTTTGGTGTTTGT
>Ga0182004_10003338_pt1 | contig 12773 bp, 19 predicted proteins | sample Sormic07211540_1_FD_120479 | JGI IMG/M metagenome (GOLD analysis project Ga0182004, IMG submission 120479) | Endophyte microbial communities from Sorghum bicolor roots, Mead, Nebraska, USA - 072115-40_1 MetaG | ecosystem: Host-associated > Plants > Roots > Unclassified | place: USA: Nebraska... | reverse complement strand
TAGTGGCACTTGATAACCGCTTAGCCAAAGAATTCCCCTCTTTATAGTACGGTTATCTATCCTAAATGTGATCACACCCTCTATGGTGTCTTGATCACCAAAACCAAAACCCTAAGCAATACCATTGCCTTGAACTCCATAGGGTTTTGTTTTTCTCTTTCTTCTTTTCCAAGTTGAGCACTTCATCATCTTGTGGTCATCACCATCATCACCATGATCATCACTTGCTCCATCATTTGGCATGTACCAACCTCATTAAGTCTACACACACTTAGTATAGAGGTTAGTACTAGGATTTCATCAATTATCCAAAACCAAACTAGGGCTTTCAAGCGGCCCCTCCTCTATCACGTGTTGATGACTCCCTACCTAGCCAGCAGCACCCCATCCTCCTCCTTCCCCACCCCGTCGTCCTACCCAAACCCTGACGACTCCTTCCCCAACCTCGGTTGCGCCCCTCTCCCTACACTAGCATCCTCCCCCACAGGGAGCCCCCAATGCCCGCAAACCTAACGGTCATGGCGCTCTCTATGCTAGGATCTCTCTCACCACCCTATGTTGCAATTGCATGTTTCAATTGTTTCAAAAAGTTTAGAGGTATGTTGCAGTAAGCATATGAATGTTGCAAAAGTAGATCGAAGGATGTTGTAGTTGTTTCAGAGGCATGTTGCAGCAGTATGTTTTTGAGTATTTCAAATATTGCATGTGTTTTTATTCATATGTTTGCGTATGGTCGCAATAGTTTTCAAGTGTGTCTCAAGGATGCTTTTCAATTGTTTCAAATGTTTCAACTGCCTTCAAATGTATGTTGCAACTGTTATTTTGAGATGTTTTAAAACTAGATCGGGTGTTGCATCTCTTCTCCTCCCACCTTGTGTTGCATCTCATGGTTGGGAGTAGGAGCGTAGGCGTCTGACGACATGGGGCGCAGTTGGTGTGCTCTCATGTTTGAGCGGGCGCAGTTGGTGTGCTCTCATGTTTGAGCGGGCGCAGTTGGTGTGCTCTCATGTTTGAGCGGGTGCAGCGGATGTGATTGTGTAGTGGACGTGATTGTGTGTTCAATTCGATACGTGAGAGAGTGTCTGACTATGTCGAATAGAGGCATGAGAATCGAAGAGTCATGGGCCCCATGTGAAGCACACATGCGTGCATGCGGGCGCGTGATTAGACATAGCTCGAGCGTCCGGACACTGGTATCCGGATCGAACGTTCGAGCGCTAGCAGTTCCGTATCACTCAACCAACATGGATGCCTATCGTCCAGTGTGCTCCGTTTGTTTGTCAGAAACGCTGCTGACTGACAGAAAAAATACGGCCAAACAAATGGATTCTAAACAAGACCTGAACAAAGGCCTTATTTAGTTTGCGAAAAATTTTATGTTCGAATACTATAGCATTTTCATTTGTATTTGACAAATAGTATTTAATTATAAACTAACTAGGTTTAAAGTTTCGTATCGCAAATTATAGATAAATGCTACATTATTTATTTTTTATCTATATTCTATACATATACTATAAGATTTAATATGACTGAAAATCTTGAAAAACGAGGGCACTCACAATGCAAGACTCTATCACAGAGTCCAAGACAATTAATTATATATTATTTATAGTATTTGCTGATGTGACAACATATTTATTGAAGAAAGAGGTAGAAAAAAATAAGACTTCAAATCTTATTTAGACTCTAAGTCTACATTGTTCGAGATAATAAATAATTTTAAACTCTATGATAGAGTCTGCATCGTGAGTGCCCTTATAAAAACTAAATAAGACCTTGTTTAGATCCAAAAACTTTTTGAATTTTGACACTGTAGCATTTTCGTTTTTATTTAACAAACATTGTCCAACAATCATGGAGTAACTAGGCTTGCTTAAAAGATTTGTATCGTGATTTATAGATAAACTGTGTAATTAGTTATTTTTTTATTTATATTTAATATTTCATGCAAGTGTCACAAGATTTGATGTGACGAAGAATCTTGTAAAGTTTTAGGGTTTAAGGCCAAAAGTAAACATGTCATCAGAAAGCTAGACAGTCCTCATGCGTGCCCACGATCGACTCGGCGGCGTCCGCGGGGGCTCGCGCGCCGGCCGGGAGCGGGACCCAAGCCCAGGCGCGTGCGCCGATGGCGGTGCTCGAGGGGTGAGCCAAGCGGATGGGCCTCGCATGGAGATCGGAGGCACGCCGGCGCGCCGCGGCGGCCGCGCGGGTGCTCCTGGCCTGCGCCCACGTCCTCGCCTCCACGCGCGTCGCCATTGCCGCCGCACTGTAGCTGGAGGTGGCGGGGCGCGGTGGGAGGCTTGTGTGTTGGCGGTCGCCACGTCCCAGGCGCGCGCCCGCGCATGCAGGCTGGGAGGGCCGCCACGGACGCCAATCTTCGCGTCCGACCGGTGGTCGGTGGATGGGCACTTGGGCAGTGCGGCTGGCACCCTCGCTCCCGCGGGTGACGAGCGAAAATTCGAATCCATACCCTCCCGCTGCAGACGGGCCCCACGCCGTAAAAAATTGGACTGGCTCCCGCTCCCGCTCCCGCTCCCTCGATTTTTGGGTTTCGTTTTCCCCTCGCCCGCCCGACCGCCGCGTCCGCTCTGCCCTGTTTTCACATTTGACCAATCCCCTTTCGATTCGATTTCTCCAGACTCCAGAGCTCTCCCTCTCCTGCCAAACCCTCTCGTCTGCCGACTCTAGAGAGCATCGCATCAGCAGCAGCTACCGCATCCCCTGCCATGGCGCCGAGCTCCCCGTCGCCCGCCGCGCCCACGCGCGTCTCCGGCCGGAAGCGCGCCGCCAAGGCCGAGGAGATCCACCAGAGCCAGGAGGAGGAGGAGGAGGTTGTGGCGGCGTCCTCCGCCAAGCGCAGCCGAAAGGCGGCGTCTTCCGGCAAGAAGCCCAAGCCGACGCCCAAGCAGGCCAAGGCGGGTAGGAAGAAGAAAGGGGAGGCCGAGAGGAAGGAGCCCGTGGAGGACGAAACCGCAGTGAGAATCATGAGTCAAGCAAAGCTTGAAACTCACGACCAGCCGTTCCACCACCTGGAGGCCTTACCACTCAAGCTACGGCTCGATTCTCAAATCAATCCTATTTTGATGCTACTACTTAATTAGGGCAGCTTCACAAAATTCTTCTCATAGTGATCTGTGTTCCTGTAGCCAATTTTATTTTTTGAAGTCCAGAGAATGAACATTTCAGCAAAGCATCTAACTTGAAATAGAAAATACCAATTCAGGTTGTACCACGACCTGGGCAAATCACTTATTAGCGATTATTGATTCCAGTTCAATACATAATCCGGAAAGGAACAAAACCAAATAGCCAAGTACATCTTAAGTGCAAGCGTTTGCATGTCCACTAAAAATTCTTTGGCAAACATCAAGCAGGAACTGTTGATCTCTTTACAGCACGATCAGCAAACCATCCTTTCAGTAGGCCTCTCCCTCCCGGATGACAATCTATCAACGGGAGATAAGGCCACCATCAATAACTCATATTCCAACACGATACATGGCTAGTTAATGTTTTGAAACCTCAACCTACAGTACAGTACAGTACGACAAGCACTCGAGCTCAAGTGCACCCTCCCTACATTCATCTCCAATCATAAGAATCAGCACGATACGCAGATTATTCATTGGTAAACATGCTATTTAATGGGTCTGAATCGGACCCAACCAGAGATGCTCCTGCCGTTGGCTGTTGCCCTGCTCAGCTCAGCTCTGTATCCTTTTACTGCTCAACCACCTCGCCTGCAGGAGTGCCAACAGAAGAGGCCCTCGCCTGTACCGCAGTTTGCCCCAAAGCGGTGAAACTTGGAGGCAGCTGGTACAGAGGGTGACTCCCCTCAGACTCACCCAGGTAGGCTTGCCCCAAACAGTAGCCCAGCGCCCGGGCAACAGGGACAGCTACTGCGTTCCCGACTTGAATATACCTATCGCCATCAGAGAAAGTACACATGTTCAGAGGCAAGGATTACAATGCAGCATGATCCTGCTTCTGATTTCAAGAGCTGTAACTGACTGATCAATGGCTTACTGCTGACAACTTTCAAGAGTGACTAGATCAGGTACAGGCAAACTGAAAAGAGGAACTTACTTCTCCTTGATCGGGCCAAACAATCTGTAGTAATCAGGGAAGCCCTGTAACCTTGCGTTCTCCCGGACAGTCAGGACTCTTGCTTGAGTCGGATGCAATATAGCCTGTGGACAACATGTTCAATCAGGGTCATATGCGGACAACACTAACATTAAATACAGTTCCAGGAATTAACATAAAGGGATAGTTTGTACTGAAGCTGACCTGGTTGTGAGGCTCTGCTCTGGTTACAACTGTAGGAACTGTCTCGTCCCACCACAGGCGCCCAAATGGCCTACAACATCATATGTAAGGACAAGTAACCAAGAACCTACTTTTTTCCAAGAAAAGAAAAGAAGGGACCATTTTGCAACTTACTTGGGTGATTTGCCCTTGATGAATGACATCGCATAGTCAGGAACCTAGATAACAAAGATTTGTGCAAAATCTTATCATGTCTAAACTATGAATCTTACAGTAGTTGCAGCATCTCATCAGTTATGAGTGTGAATATGTAACATAAATGTTGCACTGTTATGGGAACAACAGCACAAAATAACACATACCAGTGGTTTTCCAGATGAAAGTTTCACACGCTCGATTTCTGGATCCCACTCAACAATATTGTTTGCTCCAACCTTGACACCCTTTAGGTCACGGAAGTTGGCTCCCTGTCATAGGAAAGAGTGATGATTGTTTCAGGAGGAGAAACAACGAGGGAAGGCACAACTGCTATCAAGCCACCAACCTTCTTGACAGGAATTTGCTGAACCCGCTCATAATCGTCGTTGTTAAGCCGTAAGGGCTGGTGATCCAAGAGCTTGCCTTCATCTGGACCAGCCTCCTCACCAAAGGACCAATCCAACATGTCTGAAAGAATAAAACAGAGTGAACTTGCTGCAATAGTAGCAAAGGACCAAGAAAAAAAGATGGTTCTTCTGAAATTCATGGAGAAGCTCAACCAGTAAAGTTCACTGGGCCTTTTACCTTTACGACCAAGTCGAATGTAGCGCTGGAATTCTGTCTTGGGGGAACCACCATACTCCATTACATCGTTAGGTTGATGGTTTTCAACCTGCAGAGAAGAGTAAGATTGCATGCACATTCAGAAATGTATGAACTTGACAAAACACTTGCCTTTGGTAAATCTGAAATTGCATCCCCAAGGAGCAATGCTTTCTTCAGGGATGGTTTTTCTGTCTCATCATATGCAACGATACATTGCTGCAAACAAATTCAGTTGGTCAACAAATTTTACACATTGCAAAGGATTTCAAAGTAGTGATTGCACTTACTGAAAAGGCATTAGGAGCTCCTCCACGTACTACAACGTCGTATGTGGGCAGAGGATACTTAGGGAGCACCTACATTGTCAAATACACCTGATTAGCCAGCAGTCAACAATGCAACATAAATCTAGCAAAGGATATAAAACAGCAAGGTACAAAACAGACCATCGAAGAAAGAGCACCCCAGAGGAACACACGCATCCTGAACTGTGGCAGACCATAGCAGCCTGCTACCATCATTCCAAGGCGTGCTTGGTACTTCATAGCAACTAGGCAGCTCAAAGCATATTTTCCTAGGTAACCATCAGCAAATTTCAGTATGTCCACAACATTTTCCATGAGAACATACTTGGGCTTCAAGTACGCCACAATATCCATGAAAGTCACCATTTGCTTGTTTTTCTCATCTTTAAGTGGCTCGTCACGGTTTCTGAACCGATTAAACCCACTGATACCTTGACATGGTGGGCCTCCACAAATGACATCAACATCACCCTTTTGAAAGAATAGATTAGTTAGATATCACCCAAAAAAATGGGGAGCTAAACAAACAGGGAGGAAAACCACACCCAACTAAATACTCACAGGCAGCGGGAGAATTTTTCTTCTGTGCCCTTCTTGTACAAATTCTCTAATTTTCAGTGGGCAGTCACTGGTTTGTGAAACAAGGATTAGAGTGCAAATAGATGTACAAGGCAACAAGCAGATGACATACCAAATACTAACCTCAGGTTATCAATCGGTTCCCATGTATCCTCTTCAGGACCATATCCTTCCCACTGGACCTGCAGAAATCTAGCATTATTACAACAAAATACACAGAAATATCCATTGCTTGAAAAGCTTTAGTTTTTTTCTATATTGCCATAGTAATTGAACTTCTTTTCTTGGAATCAAGTACAGATCAACAGATAAAGCTTAAGTACCTTAAAATAGATGCCGTTTTTCCTTCCACTGCCACCATAGCATATCCCAATAAGCTTCTCTACAACAAATTCGTCCTTGTCGAGAGGGCTGCCTTCATCCTCTTGATCCTCTGAACCTGCTAAATTCGAATCTATGTCTTGGACATATTTCTCACATAGGACTGCCCATTCCTTAAGGAGAGCAAGAAACTCATCGGCTTTCTCATTTCGCACCTACATTCAAAGATCCAAAGGAACTTTGTGAGAGCAGCTGGACAGAACAGATGGAATCCAGGATGCAGTTTACTACTCATGCCTCAGTCTGTGGATGATTGTACTTTAAACTTTGGCACGCAAAACTGTTAAGGTCAACAGCCCATCGCTGCAATCATAGTCAGAACAGTAGGATTAGTGCTGAGATCATGAACATATTCTATCCAACAGATAACTAGGTAGAAGATTACAGTTTCAAGTTTCAACCCAGAAAGAGCTGCACCCAAGCAAAGACCAGTGGACATGCCCCCACAGCCAGAATACAGATCAAGAAGGGTGGCTGTCCTCTCTGGCATACTAGATGACGTCTCCAGATCCACATCACCATCAGAAATACCCGAAGCAGTTTCACTGCCTGACTGCCCATTTTCTAGTAGAAAAACAAGTGTCAGGGTTTGTAAAAAAACATACACATTTAACAAGTGTCAAAGTTAGTCACTGTAGACTGTTCAAACCAGTTTTAGTTATTGAGCTACATACACCAATCATTGCATTCACAAGCCTAAGCTGATAAGGAAATGCGTTCAATTCAGTTGTATTTAACACCTATCACATGGAAGGTCGCCCTCACGTGAAATAGAAGGAAATAACAAATCATTATATAAATGTTTATGTCATAATGATCAGGGTCAAAACTTGAAATATATTTGGCAAGCCAAAATTCCTCTACAAATTAAAATCTTTATGTGGCTTCTTCAAAATGCTATCCTTATGAAGGGCAACCTCTCAAGAAGAAATTGGAAAGGAAATGAAATATATGCCTTTTACACAGAAAAAGAATCAGTGGAAAGGTCTCTTTTTTGGATGGATGGCGGCGAAATACATTTGGAATCTGATTGTTGTACCCTTGGAGTCAGTTGCAGACCTTGTAATATTGATCAGTTTTGGGTTTGGATCAAGCTTTGTTTACCGAATGGTAAACCGGTATATGTAGTGGGGCTGGCTGCTCTTTGTCAAGCAATACGATGCACAAGAAATGTTGTTTGTTTTGAGGACAAAAGAATCAAATCTCCCTCTAAGATTATCTATATGACACACTCCTTTATTGATTATTGGGCAGGCTTGCAAGAGCCGGACATGGAAAGGCAAATGAAGCAAGGAGCGAAGAGTTGAAGGCAACAGCAATCTACTTCCAGAAGAATGTCACGAAGAAAGGCGACCAAGATGACCAGATACTCATCATTCATAGAGTTGGGTCTGTGCAAGATCAGGCCATGATTCGCGCTGACTATATCACATGCTTGGAAGTCTTTCCGGTCACACACAATGGTTCTATTAGGCATCATGAGCCATGTTGGAGCTCATTTCAATCCATTCCGACATAGTCTTAATTTTGGCACAAGATCAGCCCATGCCCCCACCACTTTTGCGCGAAAGGTGGACAGCTCATTCATACTTCAATACTCTCCCTCCTTGCAGGCTCAGTCATACCTCAAATACTATGGAAATAGAGGTCAACTACATTTATTTTATTTAATTGCACTTGCCAAGATTCAAACTCAAGACTTCTCACCTCTAGCACTGATACCGTATTGAGTGTTGAGTGGCATGCACCAACCAGTTCAAACCAAAAGCTTGAGCTGTTAGGCAAAGGTGGGCAATTCCACTTATACTTCAACACTGCATGCACTAAAAGTTAACCCAATAAACCTAAACTAATGGAGTAAAGGCATGTTTGTTTGAGCTTTTAATTTTAATAAAAATTGTTTTTGTAGATTAGCTTTTGAATGAATAAATAACTAATACACAATACCCCTCAAAACAATATCTCACATAGGGATGATAATGGATACCCAAAACCCAACTGCCCGACGAGTTTTACCCAATAAAGAGGCAGGTATGGAATACGAAATACAAATGTATCCAATAGATCTACAACTATTACACTATATTGGTGAAGTTTTGTTGCGATGTTATCATTATCAGTTTCTATTTACAAAAACTTGACGCTGTATATGATTTAAATAATATGATATATTTAGGATTTTTTGTTTTTAAAAGATATGGTATATTTAGGATTTTTTGTTTTTAAAAGGTATACATTTGGGTACGTGTTGCACAAGTATGGCAAATAGAATTTTGACTAGTGGGTGTGAGTATGGAATGGTACTACCATACGGTAGTATAGACATTGTTATCGCTAATCTCACAAAAGACAGGGAAAGCACCTCTAGGACGGCTTTTGGCTTCATCATAATCTCATGTTTAAAGTTGGATGACTGGTAGCCAAAATCAAAAGTTGAGACAGATATGCCTAAAGTGGACATTTCAGTTATCCTTCAACATTACTGGAAGATGATTGTGTCCTCTCCTAAAAAGAATGCAATTCTCACTTCCCAAGGTGTCAAACAACTTCAAATTTAACTAACTTTATATAAAAACACTAATATTGATGATGTCAAATATTGTAACAGGCATTAGGGAGAAAAAGCTACTCCCTCCATACCTAAAAAGAAAGTCGTTTAGGACATGATTGTGCTTACCAAGAAGTGATTAATGAGGGGGTATTTTCCCGGTCTGCCCCTATTAAATACAGTCACGGGTGCTCTCTATCCAAGAAAGTTCCCCAACTTATCTGGCTAGTGTGTTGAGGCGTGAGCTATGAGGTGCTGTGGTCAAAACTCAGCAGACGCAGTTTTTTTTGCTCCACTCGTGCTGCACTGTGTTGGTGTGGACGTGTTTGCTCACGTTTGGGCCTAGTTGGTCCTCGTTTTTGATGGAGTGCCAACGAGCTGGCTAGTAAGAAGCGACGCCGAACAGGTGTGTCAACCCATGCCTGCTATAAATGCGGCGGCCATGTAATGAGAGACGATGCGCAGAAGGGTAAACACGTCCAACTCGTGACCCTGGCACCCAGAACGTCTTCCTTCATGAAAATAGGCAACAAGCCCAGAACGACCTTTTTTATGTACGGAGGGAGTATTTGATAAGTAGTAACGTCACACTAATTTAGCAAAGCAACTAAGCAAGTAAATTGCACTCAGCTAGTCAACCAAAAAAGGATGATGTGGAAGCAATTACCTGATGAGATATTAGCAAACGTAGAATATGCAACAGAGTACGACATGTCATAATATAGGTCACAATGCTCTATCAGCTGAGCCTTGGCTTTTGGATCAATCTAAGGCAAAAACACACACACACAATTGTAGTGAGAAACTTTATGTGCATAGAAAAATCACAAAGCTCTCAGCAGGGAACTTACATTTGGATCAACACGGACTATCTTGACCTTGGAGATGATGCAATCAAGCACATTGTCGTTCTTTTCCTCAGAAAGAAAAACGCGTCTAGGGTCATGCATGTGGCCATCAACATTAATGGACACCAAAGAATTGATAACCTGCACTGATATGTTAGTATTTTAAAGTTCTATGCTACCTCTTGACATGAATAGAAATGACACAAAGCTAAACACGCACCGTGTCCTCTGCTCGGAAAAACCAATGGCAAGTAAAATAGTGACACCGATCAGTCCCCTCAAAAAATTCAGTAATGCGGCCAATGTAATCTGCCTCATTTTCTCCAGCCTAAGACAGGTAAAAAAGAATCATAAACTTAAGGTCAGTAACTATTATTAAAGAACATAAAAATAAAGATGTGATGTGAAAACAAAATCATCCAGTGGTATTGTACACAAACATTAGTTTGAGCATTCTTGTTCACTGCATCATCAATTTTTATGTTCAGTTGAATTACTAAGAACTTACATGAAACTAAATTTTAAGAGACAAACAACACTTCCCTCTCATAAACAGGCAAATAAGACAAGAAATTTTTCAAATAATCTCAGGGATTGTAACATAATGTAAGCAATCACTAGCACATGCAAAATAGATGCAGGGTTAAGCAGCATTTTTGTTATTAAAAATAACATCCTCTTAACATTAGGCATTGAAATTGTTGAACAGTGCCTTTTCAACAGAATCAAAAGGATCCAGCTTATGGGAGCAGGCTATGCACCAAACATAGCATTGTGTAGAGGACAGACATTTAGGGCACCCCTTTACGTTATACTCCCTCTAGTCACAGATACTTCACACGTTTGAGTATTTGACCTTGCAACCTTACATGCATATCTTTGACCACTAATTTCTTTTATAATATAATCTTCAAGTATGTTGAATACAAATCAACACATGGAACTTAAACGTTTTCAAACTAAATAATGTAATACTTATTGAAGTTTGTAGTTTTTAAGGTTTGACCAAATCTTGTTCTACTCATGACCATTGGAACCATAAACCACTTGTTAAACGCACATCGCTAGGGATTGATTTAAAGCTCAATGCTTCCTTCCATGGCAATTATATGGTCACAGTCACAATTATACCAATACCATCACAGAGCACAACTAACCCACGATGAGAAAAAGAACGGAACAACTAAAAGCGGCCAAAACTCATCATCATTGCCGAGCTTGCTGCACAAAGCACTGAAGCAGCTCCAACTTCCAAACATACGGAGTAGGTCATAAGTAAGCTCCTGATCGATGACAAATGTACATACAGACAGCGTACCACGATGTACTTCTGACCATACGCACAACTCATCATTGGAAATGGACAACAAAAATCAAACAAGTCTTGCTTCCTTAACAAATACATGAGCAGAGCATAATAAATGAGAGCAGCAACAGCATCATGGCAAATAAAGAAGGTAATGAAAGCGATGAACAAGGACCTTGACATAGACGTCATCCCCGAGGCAGTAGACGACGTTGTCCACTTTAGCGCTCCGGTAGTGGCACCTGGCCTTGAGCTCTTCGTCCTCCTCCGGTCTGCACACGCCATGAATCGATAAACAGGGGGATTGCTCAGCTCACAAGTCACAACAGGGAGTAAACTTCTGGGATCGAATCAAAAGCAAAGCAGAGTAGGGAGGGGAAAATACTTCGTTGCGGCAGTGCTGCGCTCGTAGCGCTTAGGCCAGTTGCTGCGCGCCTCGACCGCAGGGACTGCGTTGCCGACGAACTCCGGCTCGTGGTCGCCGCCAGCGGCGGCGCTCCTTCTCCCCACCCTCTTCTTCCCGGGCGACCCGGCAGCGACCGCGGCCACCTCCTCCTGCATGGCCTGCTCATCGGCCTCCGCCTCTGCCTCCGCCTCCGCCTCGCCCATGGCCAACTCCTCCTCGTCGGGCTCCTCGGCGCACACATCGTCCTCCACGGGCTCCTTCCTCTCGGCCTCCCCCTTCTTCTTCCTACCCGCCTTGGCCTGCTTGGGCGTCGGCTTGGGCTTCTTGCCGGAAGACGCCGCCTTTCGGCTGCGCTTGGCGGACGACGCCGCCACAACCTTCTGCTCCTCCTCCTCCTCCTGGCTCTGGTGGATCTCCACGGCCTTGGCGGCGCGCTTCCGGCCGGAGACGCGCGTGGGCTCGGCGGACGACGGGGAGCTCGGCGCCATGGCAGGGGATGCTGTAGCTGCTGCTGATGCGATGCTCTCTAGGGTCCGGAGACGGGGACTGCTGCTGATGCGATGCTCTCTAGAGCTCTGGAGTCTGGAGAAATCGAATCGAAAGGGGATCGCTCAAATGTGAAAACAGGGCAGGGCGGACGCGGGGGTCGGGCGGGCGGTGGGAAAACGAAACCCAAAACGTCGAGGGAGCGGGAGCCGGTCCAATTTTTGACGGTGTGGGGCCCGTCTGCAGCGGGAGTGTATGGATGCGAATTTTCGCTCGTCACCCGCGAGAGCGAGGGTGCCAGCCGGACTGCGCGCCTAGGCTTTTCGGCCGCTGGCCCATCCACCGGTCGGACGCGAAGATTGGCGTCCGTGGGCCGTGGCGGCCCTCCCCGCCTGCGTGCACTGTAGCCTCCCACCACGCCCCGCCACCTCCCGGTACAGGGCGGCGGCCATGGCGACGCGCATGGAGACGAGGTCGTGGGCGCAGGCCAGAAGAACCCGCGCGGCCGCCGCGGTGCGCCGGCGTGCCTCCGACCCTGACGCGAGGCCTGTCCGCTTGGCCCACCCCTCAAGCACCGCCAACGTTGCGCGCGTCGCCCTGTTCGCCCTGTTTTGGCCCACCCCTCAAGCACCGCCAACGTTGCGCGCGTCGCCCTGTTCGCCCTGTTTAGTTCCCTACTCAAAATTTTTTCATCCATCCCATCGAATCTTTAGACACATGCATGGAACATTAAATGTAGATAAAAAATAAACTAATTATACAGTTTAGTTAAGAATCGCGAGACGAATCTTTTAAGCCTAGTTACTCCATGATTAGCCTTAAGTGCTACAGTAAC
>Ga0182004_10003337_pt1 | contig 12775 bp, 17 predicted proteins | sample Sormic07211540_1_FD_120479 | JGI IMG/M metagenome (GOLD analysis project Ga0182004, IMG submission 120479) | Endophyte microbial communities from Sorghum bicolor roots, Mead, Nebraska, USA - 072115-40_1 MetaG | ecosystem: Host-associated > Plants > Roots > Unclassified | place: USA: Nebraska... | reverse complement strand
ACCGACCAGGATCCGGCTTGATCTCCACGTCATGTTTCCTTGCGCGAAACTCTAAGCAGTTGGATCAAGCCTCGGACCATCTTCGTGATGGGCCAAGCCTCCTGGCCCAAGTCTAGCCGTAAGGGTATAGGGGTTTATACCCCCACAAGCATAGCAAACACCATCTTCGTCCCCATCCATGGTACACCCTGAAAGCAAAGAGCATTTCGTAATTTCCAGATCACCCATAAGACAGCATAAGAAACAATAATATTGCGCACCATGAACTTTTTATTCGAGATCCACAATGAAGCAACAGAAATAAAATCATCACCCATAGATCTGTTAAGCCAAAGGGATATAAAATCCCAAACATTAACTACATATAGTTTTAATATTTTATTACTTTTAATTGATATTATATATATAAATTATAGTCCCAATAGATAGTTTCTACAAAATATTTTTTTTATCTAATTATATACATTCTCTTTCCATTCTCTATCAATCATGTTTCTTCATATTTTGATTCTCATATAGACATGGTTTCTAACTTAGACTCAGTTTCTATGATTTTTATTTTCTCTTATTAATAATTACCTTGTCACATCAGCAAAACACTTAGATAATAGTACAATTAATATCTATAGAAACTATGGTGGTTTCTGCATGGTGAATGCCCTTGGCAATGACTTTTCAATAGTACTTGGCTTTATTTTAGGGTTGTTTTATGCGACATGGTGTGGTTGTCAACGCTAAAATAGTTATTTGCATTCAATAACTTTGGTAGAGCATCTTCAAAAAAAAAATGGAGATTTTTCACTCTTACAATGGAATGTGTATATATGCAACTAAAATATGTCTACGTATTTGGAATTTGTATGATATGTTTATTTTAAGAAAGACTAAATAATTTTTTCATGCGACCTAATTAAAATTTAGTTTCCCCTAGAGATAGTTGACTTTCTGATAATCATACAGGCATGCATTTGAATTTTTTATAGTTCATTAAAAGCAACATACTAATTTGCCAAATTGCGGCATGATTTCCAAGGTAATCCATAATTGACTTTATTTTTTGTAGAAAAGTTTAGTTGCACGTAGGATTATTGTTCCGGAGCTAAATCAATTTGGTATGGATTTATGAAGTGTATTTCTTTTAGTGTTGTGCTCCGGTCCATCTCTCACTGCTGTGCTTCGGTTGGAATTACTGTGCCAATTACCTGGACAGTCATAATTGACTCGATAAGGTTAAACTAACAAAGGGAACCTTCATACTTTATCTTATACTCCGTATAAGTCAACTTCACTCCTGGATAAAAGAAACTAATCAACATGAAATGGGACCTCTCGGTAGCCTCCACCCACAAAACAGAGCCCTTGCTACTTGCTGTTCCAGCTCGTATACCTATGACTTGGTACCTAGGAGGATGATTAGTTAATCACTCGACTTTAAAAGGATCATAATCGACTTGAAATCCTAGCATGCAAAAAAGAAAGAAAGAATAGGAACCAAGACATCACTAGAGAAGAGTATGACGTACAAGTGTAAGCTATCGATGGATGCTAATTAATAAGAATGTACATAGAGCTTACAAAGAGGTTTTCATATTTGACATTTAATTCGCAAGTCTTGTAACATTCGATACCCATACCGTGGGGTCAATCTGAGTCGAGTCACTGGTACATGGTTAGGGTGTCAAATCTTGAAAGGCTCACATATCATATCTTTTAAAAAATTTATGAGACTTACAAAGTGTTACGAATTTCTAAATAAACTATTTGAACCTTTTCATAATCATGCCTCGACATGTGTTTCATCAAGAAGAAATACAAGAGTTACAATACAAAGAAGAGTAACCCATTGCTCCAGACAACTAGTGGCGATCCTAGGTAATTAGGTGAACACCTTTGCAAACTCCAAACAATATGCTTACCGCTGACACCCGATGGCTACATGACACTAACCCAAAGAAACAACCATAAAAGCATCATCAACCACTTAGCAAAGACAACGGTGAAGCTAGATGTCTGTTTCCTATACCGAATTCTAGTAGTTGTGGCTAATAGCTTTGACTCACCATGGAAAACCTTGCGTTGTTTCCTATACCGAATTCTAGTAGTTGTGGCTAATAGCTTTGACTCACCATGGAAAACCTTGCGTTGTTTCCCAGTGAACCATGATACCAATAGGACAAAAGAGTCGAAGCCTTTGCATCGATCATTACACAATGCGCTTCTGCCATGCATCCACCATAATAACATTATCCACCAGCACTAGAGTCATTTGATCAATTGGTAGAAGGATCCTGTACCAGACTTCCCTATCCTAAACACATATCACTACACTTATCACAAAAGCACACTGAGCCCTGAGTCCAGTGCCATTTACCTACAGTCTAGAGTCACCCATGTAAAGCTAACCAACAGAAGAAGTATTTGACATGTGATGATGCCATCACAATGCTATAGTTCTATAGTGTAAGCTAAAAAGAAATCCTTTGAAAGAAAGCCATGCCTGCAGAGGCGGAATAAGATAAGGTTCGTTGACGGACCATTTAAACATTTTGAAATTTTTACTAACATTTATGGGACATTGGCTTCGTTTTCTAATAAAATAAAAGTACATACCATTAAACGAGAGTTTGAGAAGAATAGAGTTTATTTAAAGCTCCAAACCTAGCGAGCAAAACAAACGGATCCTAATACTTCTCACTTAAAGATGATTCATCATTGAATAGGTAGCTATTCTGTTTCAAAACATGTGTCACAAAACCACCTCCTCTCACACATGTTGCCAATCTCATTGCCATTTTTTTACATGCTTGCGTCACTATTGCCTAGCCTCCTCACATGTGCCCAAGGACTAACCCAAACAACCAACCACACTAAATCATTTGAAGAAAATTAAACTGAGATGAGACCCCAAAAACAAAACAATGTCTGGTGTTCAAATAGTGTGGTTACTACAGCAAAGACAAACCATGTGCCATATGCGACCGGCTTTGGTTTGAAGAGAAATATAGTTACACGTGTAAAAAGGTAGAGAAATATTATAAAGATAAAAAAAAATCTAAACATGTCATTCCAATATTGTATTAAGCTTTTTAAAAAAGGTAGACACGTAAAACAATTGAAAGGAGAGTATTAGCTAGCAGGTTAGCACGGGGCCTAGTACGTAAGTACGTATGGACCAATCTTGATCACGAACCAAGTAACTAAAAGTGGCAATCACACTAAGTGCCCAAAGTCCAACACAATCAAAAAGGTTGCCACGTTGACGCTTTCATGTTATCCCAAACAGTGAAAGCAACTCGCACTATGCAATCATTTTTTCTGGTTTTATATACTATACTTACCTATAGTCATTTTCTTAATCAATTTCGTCAGCACTTGCAAACTTGTGTGACAACGTTCCCCAAATTTATATACATCCGACCTTTTAACATTTCTGAATTCAAACTGGCAAGTTAATCCAATTGAACAAATGACAATAATTCCCAAAAAAGCGTAAGCACCACAGTTCTGGCTGGTCCACAAACCCACTCGTCACCCCGTGACAGCAGGAAAATAGAAAGCGCATAATCTTCCAAGAAAATTTAATAAAAAAAAACCCTGAAGAAGCCAAGACGGAAGGAAAAAAAAAAGTAGGAAAAAAAAAACTGACACATAAGAAAAGAGCAGCGAGCAAGCTGAAGCCTGAAGGTGAAAGCCTGAGCAGCTCGTCGTCCCCTTCCCCCCACTTCTTCCTCAGATAAGGAGAGGCCCCAGGCCAGAGGGAAAAAAAAAGCATCGATTTTCCCCCCTTAATTGGCCCAAGACCTCAGCCGCCGACCAGCATCAGCAAGAGGTATGATTCTCGCATTGCTTGGCCCCTGCGATTGCACGCGATTTTTGCTGTTTTTTCGAGCTCCTCCTGCGAGTTTTTCTTTGCCGTGTTGGAACCGCAGCTACGCAGCCGAGCTCGGGTACTAGCGTGATTTGGATTTGGTCAGTGGATCCCGTTGGGCTGCTTCTCCCTCGCGGCCGATTCGCGAGAGCTAGCAGGTCCCCGGGAAGCGATCTCATTTTTCGTTATTTTTTTAGTTCCCTACACCAAAGATCAGAATCAGATCCGAGGCTACCCGTTTGCTAGCGAGCAGAAACCTAGCTTTCACCGGCAATCTTGGCCGCCTCGGCAAGGATTTTCCCCGGCCGGAGCTCTGCAACATGGGGGGATCGATGGCTGCAACACTCACGAGCTCCGGTGCCCACGAATCGAAGTCAGCAGCGCCTCCTGGACTGAGGTAGGTGCTTGTTTCGACGTCCAGTTCGACGCTTCTCATCTCGAGAACCCGTGGGGGCCAAATCGAGCTTCCTAAGACCAGGGCACCCAATCGAGCTGCCACAGTCGAGATCCCCATCACCTGAATCGAGGTCCTTTCGACCAGAACCTAAGCTCCCGCCGCCACCGTCGAGATAGCTGTCTCCCAAATCAAGCTTTCCGTCGCTGCCGGACGTTGGAATCGGAGCTTGGGGCCGCATAGCTTGAGCTTGAGCTTGCTACTGTATCAAGCAAGCAAACCAAACGCTGGGGGTCTTGCTTTGCTGCGCTAGCTTAGCCTATCTATCCTTGCTATGAATCACCCGCCTTTTTGGTGATATTTTGACTTGCGAGTGCCTGCTGTCACTGGGGCTGCTTTTCTCTTCTCCTTTTGGAGTTCTGAATGAAACCTATGATGGCGTTGGAAGGAATAGAAAGATATGAAACTTACGCTTGGGTCGGGGAACCCTTACGAAGAAAGTTTTGGCTTAAAGGTGGAAGTTTTTTGAGTTTTTTCCTTGCGAAATAAATGCATTTTTTGATGTTATTGATGGATTTGGTTGGTACTCGGTCAAAAGGTGTTCTTGGTTTGCCCTTTTTATGCTCTGGTTGCTGTTGCAATTGCAATTTCCGTTTCCCTTTGAATTTGGCGCTCTAAAAGTTGGTTCTCTTTGCCTGAAGGATCTCGGTTCTTGTTGCTGACTGGGTTGCTTGGATCTATCTGCAGGCAGACAAGCTAGGTTTTACTGCTTTCCTTGGGCACAAAGATCCGCTGACCTCTTGGTAAAAATCCAACCTTTTTGTACTGTTTTCCCCCTGGGAAAACCTCCTTGTGGTGCATAAACTGCTTAGTACACACTGCCATCTCTGGAGAAGGAAACTGAGAACCACTATCCATATCTGGCACGACCCTTGTCAAGAACCATGGCTGTTCACTTGCCATGAAGCTGCTTGAACTGGAGGCACCTAAATGCTGTGGATTGTTCCTATGCAGATGATTGGATCAGTGGTGTCAGGCTTCGGCGGTTTTGATCAGATGTTGTATGAATAATAAGAGCAGGATTGTTTGAGAGACTATAGTTTGGGTACTGTTTGCTTCTCTATTTACTGGTACGGTTTCCTACTGATCTGCGGCTGCGCAGGGAGGCATTCTCTTTTTTGCCGTACCATGGATGCCACGGATGTTCAACAGAGCATGGGATTTATGGAGTCCAGGGGTGGTATGCCTAAGTTTTTCCATGCCCTTGGACCGGCACTCCTGATTTCAATGGGGTACATTGATCTCGGGAAGTGGGTGGCAGCAGTTGAAGCTGGTTCTCGTTTTGGATTCGACCTGGTGTTACTGGCTCTCCTTTTCAACTTTACTGCCATTGTATGTCAGTACCTTGCTGCTTGCATTGGCACTGTCACAGGGAAGAATCTTGCAGAGGTATCGGCTTACCGATGTTGTTCCTTGGCTTTGCTGGCCTTCTCTTGAGATTTAGTTCAGTAAATATTTATTTCCATTTCACAACACTATATGATGGTTTCATATTGAGTTGGACATGAAGGAACTGTGAAGACTAGGGAGTAGGGAAAGTACATGTGAAGTATTCCATTTATGCATATTGTTGATAAACAAAATGTATCAATTTACTTGCCTTGTTAAATGATTCTTTTCCATCTATAGTTCAATTATAATACTACTGGATGTAGACGGGCTTCTTTTTGTAGGAAAATAAATCTTTATCTCATATTACTTGTTCATAATATTCCTTTGAAGTTGCTAACTTTTTCATGTTTTCACATGAAACAAAGATATGCCACCAAGAGTACAACCAGCCAACATGTATTTTCCTGGGTGTTCAAGCTGGATTGTCCTTGTTGACATCAGAGCTGACTATGGTATTTGCACACTTCCTTGGATGTCTCTCATGTCTTTTGATGTTTAATCTGTGAATTCTCATCCTGTAAGGCAATGTTACATGAAGTAGTTCTGACATGCTAGATTCTGATGGCTATATCTGGAATTTTCAGATTTTTGGCATAGCACTCGGATTCAACCTCCTGTTTGAATATGATGATCTCATCACAGGGATATGCTTTGCAACAGTGGTGCCTAATCTGCTACCATATGCTATATCCCACCTGGTAAGATTACTACTTCAAGAAGCATACTTGCACAGACACTGATACACTAATGAGACTGGAACTTTGTTCCCTTATCTAAAGAAAAACTAATGTACTTTATATTTGCTAGTTACTTACCCATTATGTCTGCTCTAGGGAAAGAAGATGGAAGGGACAGTAAATGCCTGCATAGCAGGATTTGCACTTCTTAGTTATGTGCTTGGCTTATTGGTTAGCCAGCCACAAATTCCTCTCACAATGAATGTAATATTCCCCAAGATCAGTGGTGAGAGTGCTTACTCTCTGATGGCACTTCTTGGTGCAAACATAATGGCACACAACTTCTACATTCATTCATCAGTTGTCCAGGTAAATTGTTTGATTACTGCACTTGGACTTAATATTTAGGGGACAATGGCTTGCCAGAAATACTTCAAAGTTCAAACCATACATTTACATGTATTTCAATTTTGGCTGGTTTTCTGGGGTTTAGAAACTCCTAAGATTCAGCAGCAAGATCATTATATTGAACTTCTGCTCATGCCAGTTGAATATTGGATGAAATAAAACAAGATGTAATTAATCATTGTGGATACACTGCATCGAAATAAAACAAGATGTAATTAATCATGTTTCAATTGTTTGCAAGACTTCATACACGTTTTCACTATAGGATCCACACTTTGTTCATCTGTAGTGTGCTCAGCTTTTGGAAAAAATTGATAGTTCATGAAAATTTGCATCTTATGTTTGGGTTTGTAGCATATTACAAAACATCAAAATTGTACCATTTCTAACTTTTTACATCATGCTCAGTGGATAATATTGGCATGCGCAAAAAGAATGAAAGTAGTGACAGTTTGTGCACTTGCAGTAGTTTGTTTTTGCTGAACTGTCTTCAGTTTCTGTGCTTGCTTATACTTAATCAAGAAACATTGTATTTGCAGGGTCAGAAAAAGTCGTCTGCAGTTGGTCTTGGCGCCTTATTTCACGACCATCTTTTTTCAATATTGTTCATTTTTACTGGAATCTTTATGGTGAACTATGTTCTAATGAACTCTGCAGCAGCGGAATCTACTAATACTCTTCTCATTACCTTCCAAGATGTTGTAGAGCTAATGAATCAGGTAAGCACCTAAATTTCATACCTGTTCACGCTCTGTGCTAAGTTTCTGCTGAAAATTTTATTTAGGAAGCAATCCTACTCCGCTATAGAAAACTTAACTTTTGAGTACTCTGCAGATATTTGTAAATCCTCTGGCACCAACTATATTTTTAGTGGTTCTTCTCTTCTCCAGCCACATCATCTCGCTGACATCTGCTATCGGTAGCCAAGTGATTTCACAGCATTTATTTGGTATAAACCTTCCTCTTTCTGGACATCGTCTCCTGCTGAAGGTTTTTGCCATAGTTCCTACTCTGTACTGGGCGAAAGTTGCAGGAGCTGAAGGGATATACCAATTATTAATTATATGTCAGATTATCCAGGCCATGCTCCTTCCATCTTCAGTCATCCCACTTTTTCGTGTTGCTTCATCCAGATCAATAATGGGAGCCCATAGAGTGTCTTTGCATCTGGAGATACTGGTTTTTCTTGCATTTCTCCTTATGCTATTTTCAAATATCATATTTGTGGCAGAAATGCTATTTGGTGACAGTGGCTGGATGAACAATCTGAAAGGATATACTGGAAGCCCTGTGGTGCTCCCATATACTGTTTTCATTTTAGTTGCATGTGTATCTGTGGCTTTTTCACTGTACCTGGCTGTTACACCATTGAGATCTGGAAGTCATGAAGCTGAATCCCATGAATGGTCTGTGCATTCTCAGAGAGAACTCTTGAATACTCCTCAAGAAAGGGAAGATGTTAAGGTGGACAATGTTACCTATGAGGAAGATCAGAGATCAGATGTTGGCCCTTCTCCCAGGGATGCGCCTGACAGCCATCCGGAGCTGGCCATGGACTATATTGATACTTCTGACACTGCTGTAGAATCTGATCACGACTCTCAACAATCTACTGCATATGCATCCACTGCTCCTGAAACCTGCCCCTCCCCGTCATTTACTCGTGAGGAGTCAAAATCAGTTGTTGCAGTCAACTGGCCGGAGCCTTTGGAGAAGGTTCCTACTTCTACTGTGATAGAGGAAAGCACAGTAGAAAGTGTGGTCTCTAGGATCACGACTGAAAGAGATGTTTTAGTAGAAACAGATGTTTTCTCAGGCAAGGATAAGGAAGATACACATGTTTTGGAGTCTGAGAAGTCAATTGTTGATAGCACCCCTTGTGTGTCTGATGATGGTCCACCATCTCTTACCTTCAGCAGGGGAAAAGGCTCAGATGCAGGAAATGGCAATGGTAGTCTCTCGAGGCTATCCGGTTTGGGCCGTGCGGCAAGGAGGCAGCTAGCTGCTACTCTTGATGAGTTCTGGGGGCATCTGTTTGATTACCATGGTAAGCTCACTCAAGAAGCCAGCACAAAAAAGTTTGGTATCTTGCTTGGGATAGACCTTAGAACACCTACCACAGCTGTAAGAACGGATAAGCAAGCTGTTGAAATACCCAAGAGCCCACTGGTGAGAGACTCAATGCGGGGGGCAGCTTTTTTGTCAAGTTCAGTGGACCTGATGTCCCCTAAGAATGAGACATCGAATTTGGAACTTGCATATGGGCTTCAGAGGGGACCGGCCATGGGATTGTCAAGCTGGTCTCAGGGTATGCAGCTACCAAACACACAGCTGCAGAGCTCAAGCAACAGCCTACTTGAGCAAAGTGCAAGATTAAACTCAAATTTTAGTGCGCCATCTTATTCAGACAACAATCAATTCTACCAACCTGCAACAATTCATGGGTACCAGCTCACATCTTACTTGAAACAGATGAATGCCAGCAGAAACCCTTACTCTAGCATGCCACTGGACCCACAGCGGCTTCCAAAATCATCTGTGTCTGCTGTGCCAACCTATGTTGATTCCATGATGAATGCTCGTAATCATAATCTGCTTGCTTCACTGGGTGCTACTCCTTCACAGATTCCTGCAACATCCCGTGTAGGCTCAATGATGCCTGAAAGATCGTATTACGATCCTTCCACTGTTGATGGGAATGAAAATTCTGGTTCGCCTGCTTACTCAAAAAAGTACCACAGCTCACCTGATATGTCTGGAATAATCGCTGCAAGTAGAGCTGCACTGTTGAATGAAGCAAAGTTGGGTGGTGCCATTGGACCCCAGTCATACCTTAGCAGGCTGGCGTCAGAAAGATCTCAATATGCAAACTCAGCAGCCAGGCCTGCGGCTCCATTAGCATTTGATGAGCTTTCACCTCCTAAGCTCCAGAGTGATATCTTCTCGGCGCAGTCGAGCATGAGCCCAAGTGCTAGATCCCTTTGGGCTAAGCAACCATTTGAGCAACTGTTTGGCATGTCAAGTGCAGAGCTCAGTAAAGGTGACTTCAATCTTTCAGGCAGATCAGGTGGCATGGCCAAGGATGATTTCTCTTATAAGGAATCTGAGACAAAGCTTCTTCAGTCCCTCAGATTCTGCATTATGAAGCTCCTTAAGCTAGAGGGATCAGGGTGGCTGTTCAAGCAAAATGGTGGTTGCGATGAAGAACTAATTGACCGAGTTGCTGCATCTGAGAAGCTATTGATGCAAGGGACTACTGAGAATCAACTGCTTCATGGTGATCTTCAGCAACATACTTCTGATCAGGTGGGCATCCAATACATGCGCACACTTCCCAACTGTGGGGAGGACTGTGTTTGGCGCGCATCACTCGTTGTTAGTTTTGGTGTCTGGTGCATCCGCCGAGTGCTGGACATGTCTCTAGTGGAAAGCAGACCAGAACTTTGGGGGAAGTATACCTATGTCCTTAACCGTCTTCAGGTGAGTTGTTATGGTCCTGAACTAATTTAACTTTGTGCTCATTTTTGGTGTGTTAGATTTTTTTTTGCTTGCAATCTATAATATTCTGTTTTTAATACTTGCTTACAATTAGGGGTGAAATTCATTGAAATGGTATTGCAATATAAAAAAATGACCGGTTTGGGATTTTTCCTTATTTATGAACTTAACGAATATACAAATGGTTGAAAATAGTTGTGAAACCAGTTGAAAATGACATCTTTTATGTTTGAATAAATTCGGAAACAATCGAAAACGCTTACAATTATTCATCTTGTGATTCTTTTGCTACTTATTTTATGCAGGGAATCTTGGACCCAGCATTCTCCAAGCCTCGGAGTGCTCTGACCATATGTGCTTGTCTTCAGAAAGACATCAGAGTGCTCAATAGTCCACCCGGCAGTGGGCTAACAGCCATGGGTCCCATCCCCATACCAATCCGTGGCACCTTCACAACTGCAGGTGTGGTTCTGGAGACGATCAAGGATGTGGAGACCGCAGTCTCAGGCCGCAAGGGCAGGAGTGGCACAGCAGCGGGCGACGTCGCCTTCCCCAAGGGGAAGGAGAACCTGGCCTCTGTGCTGAAGCGGTACAAGCGGAGGCTCGCCAGCAAGGGACAGTAGCAGCGTCGGACAGCGATTGCAATGTTAGGAGTCTGACTATTGTTCTCCAGGGACTGCCATCGGCCTCCCTGAGTCCTGGATTTTTTCGTTACATGACGTTCGTAGGGACCGGTTGCCCGATGATCGTTTTGGTCCCTTCCAGCAAGTTTTTCTTCTTTTTTTTTTTTGTTTTTTTGGCAGTGTCATGTTTTGTAAGGGCAACTACGTGTGTGCTCAAAAGAACCCAAGATGTACACGCAAAGGAGATGTAGTCTGCTGATGCAGCATTGTAAAGTCCACACTCTGCAGGTTAACCCTTTTTTGGGGCCGTCAAGTGTTAGCGCCCTATGTATGTTATCAACCCTGCAGAGAGGTTGCAAATACTGAACCACTCTCACAAACTTGCACCTGTCGAGATCATTTTGTAATCTACTACATCTTTGTTCAGAATTGTTTTTTTTTTCACCCGTTGTGTAGTTTACCCTGAAGGGACTTTCGTTTCTCTTGAAGTACGTGCTTCGGCACGATCGTGAATAAAACTGTTAGCATCAGTCAGCTGCCTGTTGAGCAGTAAGAGAAAATACAAAGAGGTATGCAAGCCTAGGCTTACATGAGCGCAACACCATTTTACATTCAATGTGCTTCGTCTTCAACAGATGGTTGGTCTGAAAATCCTTGCATTTCGCTCTTTCATGGTATCCAACTGATGCTAACTGTCGGTCTGAATCGGGCCTCTGCTCTGATTCTCAACTGGGGCAGCTCAGGTCAGGGAAACTGGAGATGGCGTCAGGTGCTCAAAAGCGAAATGTGTCACGCGCGTCTATGAAGAAGCACATTGGATCAAAGAGCTATTTATTTATGCCAAGCAAGCGAGATGATTCAGATGTATCCAAATGGCCGGTCCGAAATGCAGAAGATGATGAGTAAATATGGTTTGGGAAACCACTTCTATGCCAAGCATTCAAGCAAGCAAGTGTTCTTTTGGCTACTACTCAAGGACAGACTCAGCACCAGAAATATCAAAAGAAGGAGAAATATGTTCATTGAAAACTACAACTATGTTCTTTGCAGCTCATCGACAGCAGAGTATTTGGATCATCTTTTTCTCTATTGTGATTTTGCTAAGCAATGCTGAAATTTGCTTGGAATTGATATCCACCCTTCCCTGAAATTGTAACAATCCTCAGAGACAGTCTGCAGTCAGAATTCTTTATGGTGGCGATCATACTTTTATGTTAGTCCATTTGTTGAAAGGAATGAGTGTATTTTCAAAGGATTACAGCCAGAAGTGCAGAGCTGCAAGCAAAACTTTTTCAAAGATCTGAACTGTGTTATTTATTTAAATAAAATTCTGTAGGGGCCAAGGCCCCTCCGGTTCCTTTTTTTTTTAAAAAAAAAAACAACCTGCGCACCGTACGTACGTACGTCTTGCAACCAACACGTAGGAGTACACATTCTTGTTCTGAAAGATGACGCAACGCGGCGACTGGCCAAGTGGTCGTTTGTGCCTGTCGTGGCATCACCTGGTCCCTCCGTGTCGCCAAAAAGCACTGCACTAGTGCACTGTGCTGGTCGTCGCCGTTGCATCACCGTACCGTACCCTGCTGCTAGCTTCTGCTTGGATTGGATGCATCTTCTTGCCGCCGGCCGGCCGGCCGCCGTGCTCCGATTGGTTGGACGGCTGGCGGATCTTATTCCATGTGCTATATACGGTTCGTTGCAGCTTAGGTCTTGTAGTAGGTGATTTTTTTTTTGATTTAGCTACTATAGTACTTTTATTTGTATTTGATAATTATTATTTAATTATGAACTTACGAGGTTTAAAAAATCGTCTCGTAAATTATAAGTAAATTGTATAATTAATTATTTTTTATTT
>Ga0182004_10003336_pt1 | contig 12776 bp, 5 predicted proteins | sample Sormic07211540_1_FD_120479 | JGI IMG/M metagenome (GOLD analysis project Ga0182004, IMG submission 120479) | Endophyte microbial communities from Sorghum bicolor roots, Mead, Nebraska, USA - 072115-40_1 MetaG | ecosystem: Host-associated > Plants > Roots > Unclassified | place: USA: Nebraska... | reverse complement strand
CCAAATTATAAGGCTAAGAATCTTAAAAAGTCAAAACATCTTAAGTTTGACCAAATTTATATAATAAGATATTAACACTTATGATATCATTTAAGTATCATTAGGTTCTTCATTTATTATATTTTTATAGTATATCTATTTAATTTGATAAATCTTTATAATTATTTCTGTAACTTTGGTCAAACTTGAGGTTATTTGACTTTTCAAGATTTTTAGAGTGACTTATAATTTGTAATGGAGGAAGTATGATACAAGTGCTTGGTGATCAGTGTCTTGGTGTATACACTGTCGTGTGATATTCACCACGACAGAGCATCCTAGGATTAAGCTCACAATGGTAAGCCACTAGAGAGCTCGACTGGTTGGATTATTCATTGAGATTATACAAACATTGGGTTTGTCGTATGTTGGATTATTTATAAAGATGAATTATTAGACTTTAAAATTTAAAATATAAAGATGCTTTATTTTGTGTAATGACTTAGACCTTGTTTAGTTCCTTCCCCAAAAGTTTACATCATCGAATATTTCATTATATGTATGAAGTATTAAATATAGACTAAAAATAACTAATTACACAGATTGTGACTACTTTATGAGACAAATCTTTTAAGTCTAATTAGTCCATGATTTAATAGTAAATGCTACGGTATTGGAATATTTGCATCACAATTGTCTATTTGTTTTAGAATATTTTGCTCCCGTTACCACGCACGGGCATTTAACTAGTTAGGATCAAAAGATTCGTCTCGCGATTTACAGGCAAACTGTTCAATTAGTTTTTATTTTTATCTATATTTAGTGCTTCATGCATGTGCCGCAAGATTCGATGTGACGATGAATCTTGAAAACTTTTTGGTTTTTGGAGTGAACTAAACAAGGCCTACTCAAAATTATTAAAAGAGTAATTAAATCTAAAATTTCACCATATAGACATTCACAAGCTAAATACACTTTTTAAAGACACTCACAATGCAAGACTCTATCACAGAGTCCAAGACAATTAGATGTGACAGCATATTTATTGAAGAAAGAGGTAGAAAAAATAAGACTCTAAATCTTATTTAGACTCTAAATTCATATTATTTGAAGTAATAAATAACTTTAGACTTTGATAAAATCTGCATGCCCTAATTTGCGCTAGATTCACCACTCCAACATGCTGAGCTAGTTCGACGGACTACCGCACGCCGCAGACATGGTCGCCAACGGCCTGGATTCCACGGGTGAGCGCTGGACCTCATCTACGCGGATTTTTTTTTCACATTCTGCTGAGGCCTTGTTTAGTATTAAAAAATAGAAAAAAAATAGATTTCCTATTACATCGAATCTTACTGCACATACGTAGTAAATATAGATAAAAATAATAACTAATTGTATAATTTGTCTCTAATTTGTTAGACGAATCTTTTAAGCATAATTAATCCATGATTGAATAATATTTGTCAAATACAAACAAAAATATTACCAGGTTAATTTTGTAAAAAAAAATTAGAACTAAACAGTTCATGGATCCCGACCACAGTCACAAAGTTCTCGAAATGATTGGATCATGGAACGAGAATTGTGAAATCTGAAACACTTCTTAAAAAAGATTTTTCAAAACTAATTCACATTCCTATACGACCCCAAGATGCGAAACGTGCCACCGTAGCACGTTGCTTGTGACTGTGATCCCGACGCAGATGACGAGCGCAGGAATCGGCACCTCGCCAGACTGATGCGTAGACGGCACAACCGTGTCGCCGTCGCGTCCCGGACACTAAGGTGTTGTTTATTTCACCTCCAAATTCAAAAAGTTTTCAAAATTCCTCGTTACATCAAATCTTGCGGCACATGCATTAAACATTAAATATAAACGAAAATAAAAACTAATTACACAGTTTGTCTGTAAATCACGAGATGAATCTTTTGATTCTAGTTAGTTCATGATTGAACAATATTTGTAAAATAAAAACGAAAATGCTACAGTAGCGAAATCCGAAATTTTTTCGGAACTAGTTTCAAAGAATTTTATAAAATTTTACGAGATTCTCTATTATATCTAATCTTGTAGCACATGTATGGAACATTAAATATAGATAAAGAAATAATTAATTACATAATTTATCTGTAATTTATAAAATAAATCTTTTGAGCCTAACTAGTCTATGATTGGACAATATTTCTCAAATACAAATAAAAATGCTACAGTGTACATTTTGCAAAAAAAAAAAATTGGAACTAAACAAGCCCCAAGATGTAAAATTATGTATGTACCTCCTTCTTAACACATGCCTATAACAAAAGAACTATCTAGAATTTTCACTGAGTTCACAAGATTTTTAAATTATATGTGTATTTTTATATAGTAGGTTCCACCATAAAGCTTATCTCTAGTCTAGATTTTACTCCCTCCATCCAATAAGGCCTAGTTTCACACCTAAAAACTTTTTACTCATCGTATCGAATCTTTAGACACATGTATTGAGCATTAAGGCCTTGTTTAGTTCCAATTTTTTTGCAAAATAGAAATAGTAGCATTTTCGTTTGTATTTGACAAATATTGTCCGATCATGGACTAACTAGGCTGAAAAGATTCGTCTCGCAATTACAGGTATGCTCAATGCATGTGCTACAAGATTCGATGTGATGGAGAATCTGAGAAATTTTGCAAAATATTTTGGGAACTAAACAAGGCCAATATAGACAGAAACAAAAACTAATTGCATAGTTTATATAAATTGCAAGGCGAATCTTTTAAGCATGATTAGCTCATGATTAGAAACTAATTATTAAATAAAGCAAAAATACTATAATAGCTAAATAAAAAAATCATAACTAAACAAGACCTAAGAAACGCAATTCAAGAGTTTAAAATTTGTCCAACAAAAGACGCTGAGGTACCAGGGCCTAGAGCAGGACCCACACCAGCAGCTAGACCCTTTCTCCACTCGTTCAGAAGCGCTGCATCCTCCGCATATATTAAGTGGCGTTCTTCCAGCAGTGCTGCTGCAGCAAACGGGCTGATTATAACAGTAATAGAGGCATTTTGGTAATTTTGCTATCTATGGCCTTGTTCAGTTCTAAAAAATTTTGGATTTTGACACTGTAGCATTTTATTTTTATTTGACAAACATTGTCTAATTATAGAGTAACTTGGCTTAAAAGATTTGTCTCACGATTTACAAACGAACTGTGCAATTAGTTTTTGTTTTCATATATATTTAATACACTATGCATATGCCGCAAGATTCGATGTGACATGGAATCTTAAAAAATTTTGGGTATTTTTTTGAACTAAACAAGGCCTATATTAGAACTCGTGTATTTTTTTGACAGAGAGAATATACTTCTTTGTACCATAAATAAACGTAATTCTATCAATGAATTTGAACATGTGTGGAGTCTAGATTTATTGTTAGAATTATATTTTTTTAAGGACGAAAGAAGTATGTTTTCTGATAAAAATTTAAACCACATGATCACTTTTTTTTACGGCTGTAGCCTCACAATAAAAAAAAGCCTGCATGCAGTTCTGGCCTTGTTTACTTAAAAAATTTGCAAAATAGAAATAGTAGCATTTTCGTTTCTATTTGACAAATATTGTCTAATTATGGACTAACTAGGCTCAAAAGATTCGTCTCGTTAATTCCAATGAAACTGTGTAATTATTTTTATTTTCATCTATATTTAATACTCCATACATACGTCTAAAGATTCGATGTGACGGAGAATCAGAAAAAATTTTGCAAAATTTTTAGGGTGTTGGGAAAAAATAAAGGCCAGACAAGACTCCACCTGAAGCAGGAATCCAAGGAGGTCCTTGGGTGTTGGGTCCGTCCGTCGCTACATGAGGCCTTGACCCAAAAACTTTTTAAAATTTCTCATTACACCAAATCATCAGATTTTGTCACTAAATATAAATAAAAAGAATAACTAATTATATAATTTGTCTGTAATATGTAAAACAAATCTTTTCAACTTAGTTAATTCATGATTAAATAATAATTACCAAATAAAAAGAAAGTCTTATAATGCCTTAAAAAGTTTTCACCTCCTCAACTAAAGTCTTGTGTAGTTTCTAAAAAATTTTACAATTTTATTTTCAGATTCTCCTGCAAAACCCAAAAAATAATTTATTGAAAGAGTATAGCATGGCCGGACCCATGTTCCAATAAGACATTGTATTAGTTTCTAAAAATTTTCAAGATTTTTCTTCACATCAAAATTTTAGACGCATATATAAATCATTAAATATAAATAAAAAAGTAACTAATTGCACAATTTATCTGTAATTGCGAGAGGAATCTTTTAAGCATAGTTAGTCCATGATTGGATAATATTTGTCAAATACAAACGAAGGTGGTACAGTGTCCATTTTGCATAGTTTTTTTGAACTAAACAAGGCCTAAATATAGATAAAAGAAATAATTAATTGCACAGTTTACGTTTATATTTGCAAGATGAATCTTTTGAGCCTAGTTAGTCCATGATTAGATAATATTTATCAAATACAAACGAAAGTGCTATGATGTCCATTTTGCAAACTAAACAAGGCCTAAATAAGGCCTTAGATCTGTCCACCCAAAATTTTTGACCCATTTTATTAAACTTTTGGACATATACATGGAGATTGAGGTGAGTTATGTAATTTGTTTTTTTATTAGAATCTAACAACTCCTCCAAATATCCTTCCAACACATCCGGTATAACACTCAAAAATTTTCTTTTCGTGAATTAAACAAGGCCTTAGTGGTGCACCCAAAAATTTTCTAAAGCCTGGACGAATATAAAATTAATAACAGGTCCACACAAATAATATTCGTTGATTTATTATGGGAGAAAAAATACTACTAAATGATTAGCAGATTCGACATATTAAAGAAATTTCTTTGTTTCTAAATATTAGTCGTTTTCACTTTCGAGAAATAATTTTAACTAAATATATATTAAAAATATTAATATTTATGATAGAATAGTTAGTATTATTAAAAAGATCTTTGAACCTAGTTTTTTAATAAATTTATTTATAGTTTAATAAATTTATTTAGAAATACAAATGTTACACATATTTTTCATAAAAATCAAACTTTCAACGCACATATCAACAACGATAGTTATTTAGTGGAAGTATGACATAAATTATCTTACTCTCTAAATTATTATTTAGAGAATCATTTTCATAAAAATCACTTTCTATATTTCTTCACTCTTCAACAACTTTTTTTATCTTAGGTGCGCACTTTAGAGAGCCATTCTTATTTTCTATTTTTAGCTAGCAAAAAAATTAAAATAGAAGATAGCTATATTTGCATAATCATTTAGACAAGTTGAAGTTGCTCTTAGTTTGGGGGCTATTGCAGGGGTGAAAGCATAAATTTTGGCCAACAAAAATAAGGGTGGACACTCAAAAGGAAAACAGGGGGCTACCAGAGTTGATCTTATAAGCATCCTAATTGTCCTAACGTCGATGTTAGCCTTTCGATACGTGTTTCTATACTCGACGACGCCCTAAACCGCTGTTGGGCTGGGGCATATTTGCACAACCTGTGTGTTCTGTTACGAAATGAAGTAAATACTAATGCGCGTCAAGATTCAAGGATGCTGGAGCAAGGTGTGCATCAAATCCAAAATCTAAATAGCCATCTCTAAAGGCCCCAGGTCAACTTATCAAAGCAACCTTAAATTCAGGGCAAGCTTCCAAATCAGAGTTTCACATTAAACTGATGCCCCATAGTGTTACGGACCGAAGCTCACACCAGTAAGCATCCCTCAATATTTAAGGTCTAAACCATCTCTAAACATGGATCACCTTCATCTGGATACAGAAATCAGACATCCGTGGAAGCTTGATGATGAAATAGGTCCAACTAGTGCTAAATTTATTGGAATATATAGTGCCTACTAGACGGCAAGCCACCACCTCAGCTCCTGCTGTAGAGTAGGCTAGCAGCTCAACAAAGGTGGAAGGCTGGTAACTGATGTATCAGATGTCACCACGCTCCTCATACACGGCGCCACCTGCAATGTAGTGTAGCCAGTGATTTTTATGAAAACAAGAAAAGAAAAATAGAATTGAGGGATGAGGTATGTTTTGTACTTTCACGCGTGATACCAATGTTCGCCTGGCGATCCGCCTCAGCATTCCACTCCTTCATTCAGACAGGAAAGGGGTAAAATCAGCAGAGCACTTAGCAGTACAATAGAAACTAATGCTTCTTTTTTATTGTTATTTTCTTTCAATCTGATGAAAGCAACTGTTGAGTGTGGTAGCTTGCTTAACTAAAGCATATGAGTGGTAACATCGATCATTGTGACCAAATGTCTATGATACAAAATCAAAGAGTCTGTAAGACTATATAAAACTGATAAATGCATTGCATACCCGACGAACATGGGTGATCTCAAAGGAATCAAAGTTCTCTTTTAGCTGTTTCACTTCATTGCACAGCTCCTTCATGTTCGGGTGCTTCGTTTGCCAGACATCATTCACCTATTTAGGATAGAGAAGAACGTAAGCAGCAGCCGCAACAACATTTTCTTGATAACATAATTCTCTGGTAAAAGATTTAGTTGGAGGGAAGCTTATGCTTTTAAAGATTGCACAATGAATGTAGTTCTCAAGAAAAGGCATAAATGATTCGACAATCTAAATCGAGAGTACTTGTACGCATGTTCCTTCCTTACTATCAGAATATAAAATTGCACAGAGAAAAATGCAAAGACAACATTGACAACGTTATTTAGCTTTGCTCATTCCTGTATTTCTGTAGAGTGAAACAAGAGGCACACTATTATTATTTTTAGGTAGAATAGTATGTACAGAAAAAACACATCTGTACAGGTTGCTCTTCTGCTACTTTTTCCCAATTGTCTCTGCCTTTTTCCTTAAGCAGGGCGACATGTCTATCATGACAAAACAGAGAAGCTAGAGAACCAAGTAAGGGATGAAGCTTTGATAACTTATAGTGAAAAGGCCATACCTGATTGCAGACAAGTTGAGAGTCGCCATGTACTTTAATACTCGTGAATCCATGATCAATCGCTTGTTTCAGTCCTAAGGTCAGGCCCCGATACTCAGCAACATTATTAGTAGCGACACCAAGGCCCTCATGAATCCGAGATACCTTCATAGTTATGTGATAACAACGGTGAACCCAGTGATAGATGGAGCAACCGCAAAAAAGAATTTTTTTTCAAGTGCAGTAAGTATTTGATTATACCACTCTACCATCTTCAGTCATAAGCACAGCTCCAGCACCTGCTTTTCCTGGGTTCCCTTTTGAAGCACCATCAAAATGAAGAATACCCTTACCCGCCATCTGAACAACCAGATAAATCAGCTTATGCATGAAAATAAATATCATATATGATGGGGACTCGGAAGCATCACAAGTTCACAAGACATGAATCTGAATCATGCAAGTGCATAAAAACATGTAGCTAAGATGAATTAGTACTTGAGCCTTGAGTTGTTATTGGTTTCTATCACTACCATAAAGCACGAAGACATGCGGTTTATGGGAACTAGACAACCTAGAAAACGGGGGAAATTTTTCCCAAATCTAAAATGCATAAAATCCGTTTTCATCTCCTATGACCAATGCATGAACAGGCGAACCCCGAAAAAATTCAGTTCATTTAGGAAAATAAGCCAAGCAACAATTGTGCCATCAGCTACGATCGACCAGTGGATTCCGAAAGTTCAATCGAGAATCGAGAAAAATAAAAATGAACGGGTGAACGGATCGGGTTCGCAGTAGATCAGCACCAAGATGCCGCACGCGAATGGCGAATCCAAAGCTGGCAGTGCTAGATAAATGTTTGGGTTCGATTGAGAACGGAGTAATCAACCAGGGCAAGTACGATCCCTTACCAGTTGGAGTGGCGCGGCGGCGGCGGCGGCGGACTCGGGAGCGGCGGTTGCTGCTTCGGCGCCTCGCTGTTCTGGAGGAGGGACCCGACCGAGTGACCGAGCGAAGTTGTGCGGGGCCGCTCGACTCCGGCCGGGTTTTATAGTTGGCGACTGGCGAGGTGGGAGGGTTTAGGGTTTAATCTCCTACTATCAATTCGGGATTGATCCTATCAATCAGGATCATTTTAACAACTGATCCTATCAATCTTTGTATAAAACTGGAATTAAACCTATATATATTATGGATGCCCGCCAAATCGTTGTACAAAACCGAAATTAAATAGATGCCCTACCATAGTTTGACGTAGTATGATATCCAAATCACAATTAATCCTTGTCCCAAAATAAACACATATCTTATTTTGTGATATAAAGATGTTTTATACTGTTAATAAATTTGACTCTTTCAGAAATAAGATATTCTTTCCATCGCCCCATAAAAGTCACTATAAGATTTATGCTGATCAAACTTCTTTTAGATTTAACTAAATTTATAGAAAATATTAGTGACATTTGTATTTATAAATAAGTTTATTACAATTAAACAATCTATCAAATAATACTAACTTATGCATTGTGAATATTAATAAATATATATTTAATCAATGTAACTTAGGAGACAGAAGAAGTGATATTTTAGAGAAAGATACATTGAGAAATGAGAACGAGACTACGAGAGTATGCTACTTTTCTCTCTTAACGTTAAGCTAGAATCACTTAATTCATTTTAAAAAATTACAATTATCACTTATCAACGATTCAGACACATTTAAGTTTGACCAAAGCCATACAATAAAATAGATGTCAATAACTATTATTAGTATAAATAATTAAATTATTTTCTATGATCTCTCTTGGACCTTGTTTAGTTCACCCCAAAACCAAAAAACTTTTCAAAATTTTCCATCACATCTCGAATCTTGCAGCACATATATGGAACATTAAATATAGATTAAAAATAACAAAAATGTACGGTTTGTTTGTGATTTACTAGACAAATCTTTTGAGTATAGCTAGTATATGGTTGAACAGTAATTGTCAAATAAAAAGGAAAGTGGTATAGTACTCAAAAACTTTTCGCCTCCTCAACTAAAAAAGACCTTATTTAATCAAACTTATCTTAAATTTATAGCTATCTTGTTGCACGGATAGGGTAGTAATTCTCTGGTGGCTTTGTTTATCACAGATTAAAATAAAATGACTCTATCAATGAAGTCTTTAAAAATATGCTCTCAAAAATCTTTGGTAGAAAGAAGCTAAAAATATTAGCTTTTTCTAAATTTACCTCATTCTATATGACGTTGTGTAAAGTTATATTTTAAAAAACTTTATACGTACAAATATTTTACCAAAACCGTTTTAATATTCTACTGATAAAGCCATTGATACTTTTTTGTTTGAATTTAAGCCGTTGATACTTGTGATAGAGCCGAAGCTACAGAACTGGCTGCTACCGCCCTACGGACAAAACCGGACAAGACTCCACAAGCAGAGATAACCACGCGGGCGCAGGAATCCAATGGGACCTTTTTTTTTTTTTTTTGAAACTATCCAATGGGTCTTTACTCCGTGAGTCCAGTTCACGCTACTCGCTCTGTAGAGTTGCTAGTGAATAATATTTACATTTATAATTTTAAATTAATTTATTATACTAATCTAGTAATATTTATTTAATGTTATAAATATTTATTGATTTTGTATCTATAATAAATTTGATATAATATAATAAAACATAGTACACGTTTTCATGGATAAGTGAGTATACTACTCTTCCAATTAACAAATTAATTTTTAAAGTTATTCTAGATCAAACTTTTAAATTAAATAACTAAATTTATTAAAAAAGTATGAATATTTATAATACCAAATAAGTAGAGCTTTGCTACGGTACACCCAAATGACTATGAGCCATTTGTTTATTTTAATCGGACGATCACAATCAACTATTACCTCCTAGTAGGTAATATATGAAACATATATTTATTTAATTTTTAATTTTGAAAAGTATGACAAATCAGGAAAACCTTTAGAGATAAAGATCGTTTTAGATCTAATTGATGCATTCATGATCTATTGAATGTGGTAAATCTTTTTTTTCAATTTTAGATATAACATAATTTAATTAACATAAACTACATATTTTTTTTATTCAAGTAACTCGTATTACGGTGTATGTGCTCAAAGTGACGTGAAAATGATGTGTGTATGTGCCCAACGTATACAAAATTTTACATGCCATCTTGCATGCTTAATATACATGACATATTTTAGGTCGCTACAAAGTTCACGTGGTCTCAATTAATGTGTTAATTAATGATATTTTTTTATATATTAACGTAACTTTTAATAACCGAATAGTTGTTGTATACATATTGATATTGATGTTTTATTTATATATAACATACTAAGGCCTTGTTTAGTTTGCAAAATTTTTTGGCTTCGGATACTGTAGTACTTTCGTTTGTTTGTGGCAAATATTGTCCAATCATAGACTAACTAGGGTCAAAAGATTCTTCTCGCGATTTACAGATAAACTGTGTAATTAGTTTTTATTTTATCTATATTTAATATTTTATGCATGTGTTATAAGATTCGATGTGACGGGAAATCTTGAAAAATTTTGGTAGTTTTTAGGAACTAAACAAGGCCTAAAAGGAAAGAAGTGCAATCAACGGCCATGCGGCCGGCCGCCGATTCTATCTGTCCCATGCATGAGGGGATCTGAAGATGTTTTCTTTTTCTTTTTTCTTTCTAAGATCAATTAATTGATTTTAAAAATCTAAAAATTAACGGCTCAAATTTATTTGAAATATTACCTCCTTAGAGGTAAAGGGTGTACCTTAGCATTGCCCAAATAAATATTACTAACAAAAGTGTCTGTGCGTTGCAACGGGTGAAAAGGTATGTATGGCTATTGTTCTCGTCTCTCCTACTCCAAACCAATCAATTGAATTTGCCTCCAACACATCTATGTCATTCCTAATATGACTCAAAATCAATGACGATGTGTATCCGTACGCCTGGGATGTAGGGCTGTGGATGCTGATGAGGCTATGCACAATCGAGTCTGTTTGGTACTCGATGATGGAGTTTAATTGTAAGCAGCTTTGTGGATGTCCAAACAAAACAAAACGAAGTTGTTTAATTGCTAATAATGCTAATTTGATCATATACGGTTTAGATGAACGAGAGTACCAAGTAGCATGTACATAGTGTCCTTGACTAGGATTCTATCAAGCCCGAGAACTCAATTGGACAAGGAGTCCTCGTGCCATAAATATAAAATAAGCTAAAAATAATAGAAAATCAGATTCGAACGAGAGAAGCATCGTTTAATTAATCTTTAAACCGGCGGACATATAAGGATACGATGGACTGAATAGATATATTTGGATTAGTATTTTCTCAAAACGTTCTGCATATATTATAGATAATAGGAGAGCTATACAATTTGCATTTATGGAGCTAGTTAATTAGGGAGAGAAAGAAGGAAAAATGATTTGAAATTTTGGCTCATGAACATACATAAGCACTGTTTATGAGTCCAGGCCACATACACGTCCCTTATACATTTTGGAATTGGACTCCGCATCGTCCTAGATAAGAGCTATTCTAACTCGTAGACAAGAGTTATTCTAACTCGTATGAGCATCACATGTGTTATAAGTCCAGATAGGATAAACTCTACATTATCCTGTAGTTAGAGGGAGACAAACAAAAAAAATGGATGGACTAAAAACACGGCTGAAATTTTGTCTTTTTATTATTAGGTATAGGTATATAGATTAGATACATCATAAAATATATTGTCATAATATGCATGTTTAAAATCATAAATATTTGTTTTTTCTAAGACAAACATATTAACTTAAAACAACCGTAGAAATTGATCCGTTGAGAGGATTGAGGGAGTACTTATAATATCTTCGTGAATGTTGAATTGTCCTAATCAAACTATCTTAAATTTATAAAAACAAAATATTATCAATATATAACTTTAAATAGGCATGCTACTAAAATATATCACGGTGAGCATAATAATATTTATTCAATTAATATTAGTATTTTTATATATTTTAAAATCTTAAGACATTTCAATTTAGTATATTATTATAATATTATTTTAAAGTTATACTTTTTTTTAGAACGGAGCGAGGTAAAATGCGATGGATGGATCGATGGAACAATAATTTCAATCAGCACGACTTGTACTTTTTGTGAGCTCGTCACGTGGCGCAGGACGCCAACAAGGCTGCCGCTACTGTTCATGACGTGGCCGCCCAGCGCTGCCGCCTGCCGCTGCGTGGGATGGGTCCAAGGTCTGGGTCCCGACGACCACCTGTGTCTGCGCCGATGAGCCAGGCAGGCACACCACGCAGTGCATGCAGTCCTCCTGAGATGACTAGACGGAGCAGGCAAAAGAAAAAGAAAAGGCCAGACAAGACTCCACCTGAAGCAGCAGCAGGCCACGGCCAAAGCCTGCGTTGTTAGGACTTGTTTTAGGTCCTCTTTATTTCCACCCAAAACTTAAAAATTTTCAACACATACATAAAATATTAAATATAGACGAAAGTAAAAACTAATTACACAGTTTGATCAGAATTTACGAGACGAATCTTTTTAACTCTGGTTAGTCCATGATTAGACAATAATTACCATAAACAAATGAAAGTGCTACAGCTTATAAGACAAGAGAACAAACTCAGTTCCATTTTTTTACAAAACGAAGACCGTATCACTTTCATTTGTATTTTACAAATATTGTCTAATCATGAACTAACTAGACTCAAAAAATTCGTCTCACAAATTACAGATAAACTGTATAATTAGTTTTTATTTTCATTTATACTTAGGCCCTATTTAGTTTTCCACCTAAAAT
>Ga0182004_10003335_pt1 | contig 12777 bp, 10 predicted proteins | sample Sormic07211540_1_FD_120479 | JGI IMG/M metagenome (GOLD analysis project Ga0182004, IMG submission 120479) | Endophyte microbial communities from Sorghum bicolor roots, Mead, Nebraska, USA - 072115-40_1 MetaG | ecosystem: Host-associated > Plants > Roots > Unclassified | place: USA: Nebraska... | reverse complement strand
TATATATATATATATATATATATATATGTCTGTTGTTGTTTTGGAAGCGGTTTATGAGACCGAAGCAACAGCACAATAAAACAAAAAAGTACACCTTACTTTATTTAAAAAAAACAGCACTTCTTATCAAGATAATCAACAAAGGGCATGGAAAAGCCAGATGGCATTGTTGCCATGTGAGAGCGATGCTCCTTTATGAACTTGGCATAAAATAGGGAAGAAGGGTTTAGCACTTTAGCATTCAATTATGATGACTCCACTCCACTCCACTGCATACGAGTAGATCATGATGGACAAATAGCAATGTTCCATCCAGTCCCATACTGGATCTGACTTTTCTCTCATTTTCCCCCTTTTTTTGTTATATTAAATAGATGTATCTAAATTTTTTTACTAATGCATACTATTACATGAAGATAGTTATTTTTGCTATCATAGTTATCATAATATTCACGTCTACTGCCAAGCATTTGATCATTCACGTCTACTTTCCACATACTATGATAGCAAGAATAGAAAACGTGAAGGGTTTTAGATGAAAAAATACAGAGAAATATAAACAAGAAATAAATTGTAAATTTTTACAGTGTGCTTTGTTAGCTTCTTGTCTTTTTTCCAAACAATATAAATCAAAATCAAATAAAAAAAATATAATTCAAATTTTGTCAAGTTCATTTCGACTAGAGAGTGTAACCTCGGCCTTGTTTAGTTCCATTTTTTTTTGCAAACTGGCAACTGTAGCACTTTCGTTTGTATTTGATAAATATTATCTAATAATGGACTAACTAGGTTTAAAAGATTCATTTCGCAAATTACAGGTGAATTATGTAATTAGTTTTTATTTTCATCTATATTTAATGCTTTATGCATGCGTCTAAAGATTCAATGTAACAGGGAATGTAAAAAAATTTACAATTTTTTTTGGAACTAAACAAGGCCCTTATCATTGTATGTGAAATATAAATCCTGAAAAGCCTAAGGGCATGTACAACCTATTGACAATATGCTTTAAAGTCAATTGAAAAGCCTGACAATTGTGAACTACAAAAGTCAGGAATAAAAATCTGCATGTGCAGACCGGAAGAGGCTCAATGTCAGGGCCGTATTCAATTCGGAACAAAAGTATTGACATACTCTCTCTGTCTCTTTTTAATTGTCGTTGTTGGTGTGCGTGCTACAAATTTGACTCGATTTATAGAATATATGTGCAACATTTATATCTTCAAATAAATTTGTTAAAAAACTAGATTCAAAGATCTTTCTAATGATACTAATTATGTATTATAAATATTAATATTTTTTAATATATAAATATCGGCAGTTGTTTTTCGGAAAGCACAAGCGACAATTAAAAAGGGATGGAGGGAGTACACGTGAATTATGTTGAATACAATAAAAAAATTAGAATCCCAATGCAAAATCGTTTAACAGTTTTTTTATTTTCTAAAAATGATCAAATGCTTGGCAGTAGACGTGAATAAAAATTCATGGCCCCGTACAACGCACACCAGTAAGGCCTTGTTTAGTTCCGAAAACTGAAAAGTTTTCGGAATTGTAGCACTTTTATTTTTATTTGACAAACATTATCTAATCATGGAGTAACTAGGCTTAAAAGGTTCATCTCGTGATTTACAGATAAACTGTATAATTAGTTTTTATTTTCGTCTATATTTAATGCTTCATGCATGTGTCGCAAGATTCGATGTGACGAAGAATTTTGAAAAGATTTTGGTTTTTGGGGTGAACTAAATAAGGCCTAAAACAAAAAAGTACACATTATTTATTTATTAAAACCTTTTTTTAAAAAAAGGCACACCTTGCCATGTGAGCGCGATGCTGCTTTTATGAACTTGGTATAAAAGAGGGAAGAAGGGTTTAGCACTTTAGCTTTCAATTATGATGACTCCACTCCACTACTGCATACGAGTAGATCATGATGGAGAAATAACAATGTTCCATCCAGTCGCATACTGGATCTGACTTTTCTTTTCGTTTCCTTTTCTTGTTAGAGCTTGTATGCTTATCTTATAAGCCGTATTTTTTCTTCTGGTCAACTGTGTTTTTCTCTCACAATAAATCAGCAAACAGTACTTTTAGCCACGGCTTTTAGTACGGGACTGGATGATCTATTTTTTTTATTGATGCATACTAGTACATGCAGATAGATAGTTTTTGTCCCTAGCAGTAACCATCGCATGCTGCAATCCTAGACAGTCATATAAAACACTAAAGTAAGCATCACATGCTGCAGCCCTCATGCCATTGCCAATTTGCCATATGGGCTCATCGTCGCAGCCAATCTTGGCCTGTTGAGGAAACAGCCAGCCCCACACCAGCTTCTGCAGAGGAGATCACAGCAGTAGATTTAACCATTCTCATCAAGGTTCACACAGTAAGTTAGTAGTAACCTGTTGAGTAAGCCTCTGTACAAAACTGTAGGACCAACAAACAGTCAGAGAGGGTACAATTTGTGATGAAAGAGCAGCTGCCGCTGCTGAAGATGTTTGCCTGTCTCTGGTCCATTGCCTTTGGATCCGTTTGTAGATTGGGGCCAAGCAGCGCACATGTATGGCTCCAAGGCTGTAGCGCATTTCAAGTCCTCATCATCACATGGAAAACCATAGCTTTACCAGATTAAGATTGAGCACGTGCGTCTCCAAAAAAAAAAAGATTGAGCACGTGAGCTGCAACTCCCAAAGCCCCATGTAGTTGGTTACAAGCTAAGTCGAAGCCAAAATCTATTGCCACTTTGAAGCAAACTTGATCCAGATGTAAAACAGGTAGATTAATTTGATGAGTTTCTCACATCCATGCAGTTCCACATCAGGCAATCAAACCAAACCTAACGCTCCAACCTACATGATGTAATCCGTAGCTGACAACATCGAGACAAAGTACCTTGTCAAAAAAAAAAACATCGAGACAAAGTTCATAGACAAATCCAGTTTCCCACAAATTGATACGCTAGAATACTATAAGCAGTTCCCCGTAGCAAGGTACCATTGCTTTCCAATCTGCAAGTCACTACAGGATATAAACAAAAATATTAACAGCTGAACCGTGTTGCAATTCCAGATATGGTACCCTGATTGTATAACTCGTCTCGACTTACAGATGAACAATTCAAGTCCAATGTCAAAACAAACAGAAGTTTCAGAACTGCCAAGGGCGAACATATTTACCCACGGTTACTTTGCTTTTCAACAAACCCATGCCTGGGGCTATACTCTCAAACAGACTCGATTTATGCACTGATTCGAGGGGGTTATTATACATTAATACAACTTGACAGAGTAAGTCCATGGCTACTGGAGCTAGAAACTCTCGTCCCTTTGGAACAGTATGGAGCCAATCATAACTGCTATTCCAGTGACAGCAATTGTGAAGAGGAGCCGCTTGTGTGGTGAAGCATGAGCAGGACGTGCTGGTCGTGCAGGTCGCACTGGTGGCGGCGGTCGTAGTTCTCTCTCTGGAATTGCTCTGGCACTTCAAAAACATTAATCCAATTAACACTGAACTTATACAGGAATTGACATCTAATTTTCTTAAAACTGATGATACAAGCGCAAACCAAATATGTGATCAAACTTAAGCATTGAGTTCCATTACCATCTTGATGAGAAAAGAATATCGAACTTGGAAGTAGAAAGGCCTGGGTATTATATTTGCGTAATGAATTTCAAGCATAATGAGCTCCATGGATTTGATTTGGTACAGAAACAATCTAGGTTCACTAGAAATATATGATTGCATGTTCAAAAAATTAAAAAATGATTGCAGTATGTTTATGTTGGATCATATCAATGTTACAAATATGAATGATCCAAAAGTCCATGTTCATGGAAAAGGATATCTGTTTATACCTGGATGTGTCTGCAGAACCATTTGAGTTCGTATGGCACTGTATTTCATGCCCTATCCATTCACGCAATCTAATATACTTTCTGCATGTTTGGCAGAGTTCTGTTCGGTTTCCGCATACATCCTTTATGGCAAAACAGTGTGATCAAACCATGTATAATAAATTTTCAAAACATACATAGCTACACAGGAAGTAACAAATCATACCTGATGTTCATGGAGATCAACTGCAGGCAATTCAAACTCACAATATTCACAGGCGACCATTCTTTGTGGACACTTTTCACCTTTATGAATATCCCAACTCTCACGTTCTATTGTTTCTTTGCAGAGGGAGCAATTGATCTGTATGCAAGAATAAAATATATTTAATGCACTAAAATATAATTACTTAAATCAAATGCTCTAAACATCATGGACACAAAATGCAGTTTACTCCTCTTGCTCCTATGTATCAATAGTATTTCACTAGCTCAGAGTTTCAATTGCAATGTAACAGAAAACAAAATGTATATGCAAATTCCAAGTCTAGGAAGCAGATAACATATTATCAACTATCAAGGTGATAAGAAAAGGACCAGTGCCAAAATTGACTGTAATGTTGATTCTATCTCATTAAACTCTCCAATTAGCTTAAAAGATAAGAATATCAAACATATGATCCCATTTACTATGTTTATAAGAGCTACAAACTTACAACATTATTAAAACAAAAACAAGTTTTATCAATCATTCAAAGAGAGAAAGATTAAGTATGTCATGGATTTCATAAGGAATCACACTTAAACCATTGCGAACATACCGGGGCATGGCTTTCATCATAGTGTTCATCCATAAGTTTCCTAGGAATCATTTCGCCACAGTGCTGGCATTTTTGAAGGTTGCGGGCACAATGTACAGAATGCAAGTCGATGTTTGAAGATGGGATCTCGCGCTGACTGATGAACATAAAAGATAAAGAAAATTAAGCGATACCTAACATCTGATCTGGCAAATAAAGTATGACTGCCTGAGCTCATCAGACTACAGTTGACCAGCAAGTCACAAGCTGCATAAAACTTGACTAACAACAGTAGTTGGACACACTGTAGAATGAAAAATAGCTGACCCAGAGGAAAATCCTATTCTAGAAAGCATGGGAATGTAAAGGGATTTAAGTGTGTTTAGATATCAATACCCTCTCCCATTGCTCATTCATTCTAATTTCTAACTAACACTACGAAGAATAAACCATATTATTGCAGGTGACCAGGTATAGAATCCCATAACTGGATGGCCATTAGCTAGTTCGTTACCAAGTCTAGCGGTTAACTGTAGAACAAAATACCAGGTCTTGATCCTAGCTTGTAGGGCTGATCATTGTGCACTATCCATGCCTTGTATATGTACTGCACATTGTGTTGAATACAAGTCGAGTTTTCTACAATCACTTACTCTTACAGAGTTACAGTTATGTTCGTTACTTATACAAGTAACCAACAAACAAACCCAGAAAGAATAAACACGTGAACGCACATTGTCCTTACATTGGATTAAGAAAAAAAGAATAACAGCATCTTGGTACCAATGATTAGGAAACATATCTCCCAGATTGTTTTCTTCAACCAATAACTGATTAGTCCATCTAAGGTAATTTGAACAATCTGTGTAGAAATACATATACCAACCATCGACCAAGTCATCATTCATTCTGATTTGCAATTTGTTTAGCTAGCTTGAAATGCAAAATTATACGGCAGACAGATCTAGGTATAGTAGTCACTAAGTGGGTGTTTGGTTTGAGCAACCACCTCGTCCTAGATAAGGTGGAATCACCCCATACCTCATGCTCGTACCAATTAGACCACTCCATTCGTCGAGTATCCAAACACAATCTAAGAGTAGGAAGTCGCCAGAATTCATGTTCCTATCCCTGCTAAGTCCAAATGTCGTGCTACGCCAATAACATCAACATACTGATCACGCCATCGTGGAGCGGTGGATCACAACCCAACAAACAGCTCCTCCCGCCACCATAGAAATCCTCCTCGACCGAATCGGGATTCTCCCCAGCTCAGATCCAAGCCTACGAGATCAAGGGCATCACCGACACGGCGACGCACGTGCACCAAGGAACCGGGAACCGCGAAGCGCGAGGGACAGGGAGAAGGGGAAAAAAATCGGAGCCAAGGACAGACCAGTGGGCGCAGGTGGACATGGCGGCCACAGCTGCGGCGGGATCGGAGTCGGCGGCGGCCGCTGCTGCCATGGCGCTTCCTGACGGACGGGCTCGCCTCGCCGCTTGGCCTGCGGCTCCCGATCGGATCGGCGACGGGGCGCTCCCCTCTCCCGCAGTCGGGACGGCGCCGAGCAGAGGCAGGCTGCGGATGAGAAGGGGGCTCCGACCGAGACGCAGGCGGAGGGCGGAGACGCGGTCGTGCGAAGGCGAGGCGGAGTGATTGATCGGTGGGCACGGCAGCGAGAGAGAATTTATGGGAGGGCGAGACGGGTGGCCGCTGGCCGGGTGGGTAGATTAAGCGAGGAGAGGGGTCGGTCAGGCGTGGCATACTCAGTTCTTCGCGTTTGCCGGCTGTAGCTACCGGCACCGACCTTCCCTTCCCATCACTTCCCATGTGACCATGTCAAACATGTCAGATTTTTAGGGATTTTAATCTAGGGAACATATCTAAGTACAAACCACAACCTTCATAAAAATTTGTATAAACTATGGCAAAAAGGTTGTCTAAATTCATAAAAAAAATCACACATGTAGATGATTTGATGATACACAACATTATAAAATATCGTGTCCAAACTCAACTTTGTTTGTGAGATATAAAAATAACAAATTTCAAACCAGAACGGTGTCCACATGATTTGCTAGAAATTTGTTATTTTTATATCTCACAAAAGAATTCGAGTTTAAATAAGATATTTTACAAGGTTGTGTATCGTCATATCATCTACACGTGTGATTTTTTGGTGAATTTAGATGACTTTTTTATCATGGTTTGCATAGATTTTCACAGAGGTTGTGGTTTGCACTACATATGTTCCCTTTAATTTATCTGCTTTGGAGGATTGTTTTATAGAATTTAGATTTCCTTATGTAATTCTCTGTTTATTTTGCTAAATTTTAGCTTAGGTTGATGTTGAAATGTTGTATGACTAAAAAGTACCGGTTGCTGAATAGAACCATAGACATTAAATATGCTAAAACAACTAATATGGTACCATCAATTAATGAAAGTTGTAGGTACCACCAACAGAGGCATGTGAGATGGTATATGTTGTTGTTAGTCTAAACATGTATGTGATGAGGTACAAGACTCTTGTTGTTAGACAACGCTATTCCTTTTCCTATGCAACGTGCATATCATTTTTTTCTATGCAACATGCATATCATTTTGGGCAATTTTTGACGAGATGTTTCGTAGTCTTGTTTCCAAAAAAAAGTGATTTAGTTTTTCATGGTTAAAAAGTAATACGGTTTTAACAACCTATTTAAAACAGTCAAGATGTTGTTAGTTTTTTATTGGGAATTTGGTGTTTCTACCCCTACTTCAAAGTTGATTTTACCATCGCTTTTTTTTTACTTTGTGATGTTATCTTCGTGATTTTGGAGTGAAGCAATCGTTTTACCCCTGTACCGTTTAGTCTCAAGGATTAAATGGCAAAAAAATAAAATAAAAAAGGAAAAGTCATCACAAAAAAGACAACAATGCCCTCAGTAGTTTTCTAAGAGACTTTTCTCCGTGTACCATTATAAAAGATAGTCGATTCCTACGTGCTATTAAAAAGTTAGACGGACTCTGATGCCAGGATACATTTCTTTTTTGCCTCTTAAGCCATTCTGTCAGCCTTCTGTTAAGTTTTCACTTTTTGACATCCTTGATATGTGGGCCCGACCGATGAGGATATACAAAATACCCATCTCTCATAACCTTGCCCTATGACTTCTTTCTCTGTGCCCCGTGGGGCCTAGCTATATCTCCCGCAGAAGGCACCACTTGGCAAGCATGTACCTAAGCGAGCGCATGATTTGAACCTCGACATTCGGGCTCACGAAGCTCAGGAACACATCGAGCGCTGGTGGAGAGGGAGAAGCACCACGCGCCAACCAAGCCAGAGGAGCAACACTTGGCAACCACGCCCCACCGCTGCCTCGTGCCTTCATCGCGCCGCCGCCGCCTCGTTCCTACATGTGCCGACGGGGGTTGTGCTCCCAACCATGCATGGAGGAGTGATGGAGAGGGGCCGCCATGGGAGGAGCTCTGAAACGTGAGGTGATCTGGATCGAGGCCTTGTTTGGCACATGCACGGCCATCCTGCAGTGGGGCTTCACCAACTTATAGAATGCCATCCAAACACTTTGGGATCTTTTTCGTCCTCTTCCCTGTCCCTTTCTTTTTCTTTTACCGAGCTCGTGCCTAGGACAAAACATAAGGAGTCGCACAAGGAACTGAGCCTGGCGCGGTGCTTCTTCTCCAACGTCAAGTGAGTAGGAAGCCCTTACTCATGGAAACCCTTCTCTCTTGACAGCTCCACCACACCCACCCCCTCCTCATGCCCGCCTACTTCCCCACACCCGCCCACCTCTCTATGCCCTCATGCCCAACGTCGCCTGCCCAGCTCGCCTTGGCGCGTCTGCAGCGCCTCCATGCCGGCCATGGAGCACAGCACAACTGCAGTGCCCCCAAGGCCATGGGGAAGGTCACTGCATCGACGCTAGGAGAAAGCAACAATAGCCTAAAAGAGGAGAGGGAGCGCGGGGAGGGGTGGCACCATGGGTGAGCTAATGGGGCGTGCACTGTGGGGCCTGCTCGTCGTGGGGGGCGCTCGTCGACTCCTCGCCAATTGTCATGCCGCTCTCCGTTTGCCTCCCTCCGTTCTGTCCCAACAAGCAATCGGTGAACAAAAAAGAGAAGGGCCAGGCGCAGAAGAGGAATAAAAAGATTTCCAAAGTGATCAGATGGCATTCTAGCGGATGGATCGTATTTCATAATGGTAAACTGACGAAACTCTATTGCGAGACCGAAGCCCACTTTTTATAATGTATAATTCCAAAAAGCTTCGACTAATGTGACATGTTCGGCTACGCTCGTGATTCGATGCTGTTACTTTGTGAATGCACGTGCGTGATTAATTTGTAATTATATGGGTTTTTAGTTAAAATATTATTGATTTCTTTTCGAAATTTGCCGAGTTTTACACAGGTATAAAAATAGGGGTAAAAACACAAAGAGCAAATTAAAATAGGGGCAAAATCATATGAGTGAATTTGTCTTTTTGTCTAAAAGTTAACGCCGTTAGAGAGACTTTATGGAGCAGAGGTAAACTCTCGCTTTGTTTTGAAATCGTAGGGGTAAATTTATAAAGTTAAAAAAATAAGGGCAAAATCACGCTTAAAAAGCGGTAGAAATGCTTAAGCCTCTTTTTCATTTGGGTGGGAAAAATATTTGATTGTGAGTATTTTTTTTAGAAAAAAAGACTAATGACGTCTCCAAATCTTGAGGATATTGAACTGACCAAACAATTTGCTTATGGCAAATTTAGGGAATATACCGAATGAAATGTCTGAATGAAAGAGATTCACTAGCAAAGTCTATGACCATCAGGTAGAAATCAAGAAGACAGCTTGGTAATTTGTTGCCTCCTTTTGTACACGCTCAGCGGCTCCGTTGTCTGGACGTAGGCGAAGGTCCGAAGGTAGTAGTAGCCGCCCTTGAGGTAGGCCGCCACCGTTCCCTCGTCCCTGATCCGCAAGGACCTCACCTCGCCGCTCTGCAACCTCCCCGCCGCGCCGCCGCCGCGCATCCTGTGCGCGTACAGGTGGTGCTTCAGGCTGCTTTCCGGCGCGCTCACGGTGAGCACGTACTCGCCGTGCGCGAAGTGCGGGCCCGCGAGCCGCTGGCACACCCCCGCCTGCACCTGCACGCTGTACTGCCGGCTCCACCCCTGCGCATGCCGGCCGAGAACCCAGACGTCGGTCTTGGTCGGCGCCGGCCATCTGTCGGCGCAGACGGCGAGCCCCAGGCTCCCGCGGACCTCCATGAGGCGGAGGACGTAGCCAGGCCCGCCCTCCACGGGCAGCGGCGCGGCGAACGCGACGCGCTCGTCCTCGTGGTCGAACGACACGACCCTCTCGGCGCCCTTGGTGACCCAGTACGTGGCGCCGTCGACGGTGACGAGGCCGGCGTCGACGCTGCACGTGGCGGTCGCGCCGCCGGGGAAGTAGACGGGGACGTCGCGCCACGCCCGCGAGGAGGAGGGGCAAGGGTCCCCCAGCGTGAACACCTGCAGCGCGGTGAAGCCGCCCGTGACGTCGGCGCGGCACGGGAGGTGCAGTACCCTGTACCGCCCCGTCACGGGGTGGAACCCGAAGCTGTACGCCTTGCCGCTGCCGTAGCCGCTCCAGGGCCCGCCGGCGCGGTGGGAGATGGGCAGCGGCGGGACGCGCAGCGTCTCGCGGGTGGCCGGGTTGAGCAGCGAGATGGCGCCGCCGGGCCTGGTGTTGTCGCACAGGCACACGAGCCCGTTGCACGTGCCGACCATGGTCACGTCGACGCGCTTCGTCCTGTCGTTGGGGTCGGCGCGGACTCCCCACACCTGCCTGCACCGACCGGCGCCGAGGTCGTCGTCGTCGATGACGTACATCGATGCGGACGTGAGGCCGGTGAAGCACGCGAGCACCGCGGGCTTGTTGCTCTGCGGCGGCGTCCGCTCGTCGATGACGGCACGCCAGTGCCGGCACACGAGGCGGAGCAAGCGCTGGCGGCTCGGAGGCAGGCGCAGCAGGATCTCCACGAAGGCGTCCGTGGGGAGGCTCCGCCATGTGGTGCCCAGCTCGTCCACTGCAGCTGTAGGTTCGCCGTCGCTAGGCGTAGGCGATGCCGACACCGCCGCCGTCGCCGCTGCCATTGGGAATGCTAGCCTTGTGATCTCAGATCTCGCCCGTTCCAGTTTGATGACTGTTTGAGGAAGACGAGATATTTGTACGCCGATCGAACTTGCATGCCGAGGGAAACTTGAGGGCCAAGGAGAGTAGGAGACGGAGCGGACCCGCCAAGACAAAGAACAATGAAACCGCGCATGCTGTCTCCGAAATCTGATTCTAACTGCCGCCATTTCATCCAAGCGGTAGCAGCCAATACGTACAGAAATCGAACTCTGTATTATCACATTATACATATCTTTATTTGTGACCGGACTCTAAAACAAGGGTTATTTGGATTGGTGTCATAGGCTTTTTTTTGACATAGCTCAACTTCACTAGTATGCTGTTTTTTTTAGAAATGGTTTTATAAGCAACTTTTTAAATGAAGCTGAGTTGTTTTAGAAAAAGTGTTTGGTAAAATAGCTTCACCAACTACTTCATGCATAGATGAGAGAGAGAAATGAGAGAGAAAGTTGCAATAAGCTGTTTTTTTCAGCTTCATCCTAACTCATGTCTTTGTGAGAGGAGAAGAAAAACAGTTTTACCCATAAAGTTGTTTTAGAAATAAGGGTTTAACAACAAAAACAGCTCACAACAGCTTATAAAGCTGTTATGAGCTGTACCAACAGCCCAATAATTTTACAAGTTATACCATTACTACTTATCTATTCAGAAGAATGTCATTGCAATTCATGTGTTGTCTAAACCGTGATATATTCTACGTATGTATCCAGCACCGTTGCTACGGTAATTTTATACTGGAACAAAATGCCCCAAGGCACGTCCTTGCGGGGCCTGCATTCACCGGGACCCGGACAAGGATAGACACCTAAGGCCTCGTTTAATGCCATGTAGAGTTGGTAAAATTTTTTGGATCTTTCATTTGCATTTGATAATTATTGTCAATTATAAACTAACTAGACTCAAAAGATTCATCTCACAAATTATATACAAACTATATAATTATTTTTTTATCTATATTTAATACTCCATGCATATGCCACAAGAGAAATCTTGAATTTTTCTGGAACTAAACAAGACCTATTTTTTTTTTAAATTTTCTGTCACATCAAATCTTTGGACACATATATAGAGCATTAAATATAGATAAAAAATAACTAATTCTACCGTTTGTGTAATTTATAAGACGAATCTTTTAAACATAGTTAGTCTATAATTAGATAATAATTATCAAATACAAATAAAATTATTACAATAAAAGATTTTCACCAACTAAACAAGGCCTTTAAGAACTCAATTGTGGTCGGCCTCCTCTGCGTCCAAGAAAAGCCTGACGAGAAGCCCGGCACGCCCGCGCGCGGTTGTCGAGATGCTAATAGCTAGGCAGCTCCTGCTCGGAGCTTGCCGAGCCCATGGTGCCGATGGTCGTCAGAAATGGAGCCAGCCTTGGCTATGCTCCTGCTGGACGCCGATCTCTCCAGGCCAGTCGACGGTGTAGTACAAGGCAATCGATTTTAGATGAGAGACGACGACGCACTCGCACAACATCGCCCATTGCTGCTTAGCTCATTATGACGTACTTCATACTGTTGTGTTTACACCGATTTGTGATGGTTAGTAGTAACATTTTTATGCTTAGCTCTGTGGAGGGCCAACTATAATCACCTACTAGGAATCAGCTGAGCTTAGGTGAGGAATCAGCATCATCAACAGAGGTAAAGCTAATGCAGCCTCGATGGGCCGGCTCGACCTGAAGCCCACACATAGGGGAGCATATACCAGAATGGAGCGGCCCAGTACGCAACATGCTGGGTGGGAGTGGGATTGCTGGCCAGTCGCCCAGTCCCACCGATTAGCACCACCTCGCTTGCTCAGGCGAGTGAGAGCCAGCTTAAAACCTCAGCTCTGGAGCCTTGCAGCACGACCTTACTTGAACAGGATCTGTTCTATAGGATCGTACCGCTGCATCCTTGACTAATAAGGAGGCAAGCACTTAAGCCTGGTTGATGAGTCATGACCTGTGGGCCAGAGCGTGATTA
>Ga0182004_10003334_pt1 | contig 12777 bp, 14 predicted proteins | sample Sormic07211540_1_FD_120479 | JGI IMG/M metagenome (GOLD analysis project Ga0182004, IMG submission 120479) | Endophyte microbial communities from Sorghum bicolor roots, Mead, Nebraska, USA - 072115-40_1 MetaG | ecosystem: Host-associated > Plants > Roots > Unclassified | place: USA: Nebraska... | reverse complement strand
TTAGTTGAGGACTTTTATTTTATGATGTTGTTGTTTAATGTTCTAATTTTTAAATTAAGAAATTTGCTAGATACTATTATTTATTGGCTAATAACTTATTATTTTTTGGTGAAGATATCATGTTAAGTGTTAATTATTAGTGTGAGAGCAACAACATAGAATGCAATGCAAGATTATTATCTATCGCCTATTCTTATTCTGTACTAAATAAATTCTTCACGAGCATATAATTCTCTATGTATGCATATGTTATTCGACTATTAAAATCTGTCTCCGATCCGTTTCCGCTCCATATCCGTACAAGTTCCGACTACCGAAAAAAACCGTATCCACATCCACATCCGTGCATTATCCGCTCCGCACCGAATCCGACAAAGAAAAGCGGATTATGATATGAAAAAGACATTATCCGCACCGATCCGATCCGTTTTCATCCCTACATCCATACCACCAAGTGTCAGCATCCGGCTCGATACGGCTGGTGGCCGCACATCACTGGCCTAGCCGCCTAGCTAGCCCATCGAACTGCGACGACTCCGCGACGCCGGCCGGACGCCGACGCCGGATCGGAGGCAGGACACGCCCGCGAGAAACCGGCCGGATCAGCATCAGCCCGTGCCCGTGCCTCTTGAAAGGATGATGCCGTAGGTGGAAACGGGCGCGAGGACAGATAGAATAGAAAGACGGAGGCTGGACGCCACCGGATCGGACCTCGACAGACAGACAGACAGCGAGACGGCACGGTGGTTTTTGCGGGGTTTCGAAGGGATCACGGGGAGTGCCGCCGCGAAGTGGAGTGGAGTGGAGTGGCGTGGCGTGGGGGCAGCACATGAGCCGAGTACAAAAGCCGACGGCGACGCCCGCATATCGTCGAATAGGAAAAAAAAAAAGGCGGCCACCTCGTTCTCTCCCTGTCTCCGAGTTCCTTTGATTTCAAGTATGCGTTATTTTTCTAGTGATGCTACTGTGCTAGCTGTTAGCTGTAGCTGCACCGGCCAGCCACCGGCTGCTGCCCGGTCTAGTGGTAGCCCGGTCCCGGCGAGTCCACACCGAACCGAGCACAGTGCTGCTGGCGTACTATTTTGTGGACTTCTATAGCATTCTTTGATCTTTGAGGCGATGACTATCATTGCCGACGTGAGAGATGCGTGTGGCCACATGCAACAAAAGCATCGTATACATGCACACACCCGCTAAAACCGTTCTTTGTTTGCTAAATTAGTTCACCACTTCACCTATCTATCAGTCTAACATACGGAGTAGGATCATACCCATAGTCCATAGACAAGGTGAACGCACGCGGTTAAGCATAACTTGCGGCTACGGGTGAATCAACTGTCGTGCTTTTAATAAAGGACAAAAAAAATGAAATTAGTCATTTCTATTTATGGCGAAAATTCTCAACTTTTTCTTTTTTTTTAAATGGGCATAGTCCGCAACGGAATTCAGAAGTCATGAGCAAGGCCTGGGCATCGGAGGCGACGGGAGAGGTGTTTGGTTGTAGCATAACAGATCGCACTTCACCTTAGGCCTTAGAGCAACTTCAGCCCAAGTTCCTGAATTAAACCCTTAGACTTTTATTTACAAGCTATGATAAAAAAATAGAGGTTCAAATTAAAACCCAACTCCAATGAAAAAGATAGACCAAGTTCTTATCTCATATATTCTTGTCTTGATTTATGGGTGGGGAGAGAAAAGTGGGTGTGATCTATTGGATAAGGGGGTCTAGATGTGAGGGACTGAAACTATAATTTGGGAGGGCATGTAAAATGGGAGCCCAAGTAGGAGGTGGGTTGGAGTTGATTTTTTTGGATCAAGTCCCTAGATTTCAAATAGGGACTTGTTTAGGAGGTGGGCTCGAGTTGCTCTTAGGGTCATTTTGGAACGCGGATTTTCAGACTATAAACATAGAAAACGATAAATATTCCTCATTCTAAAAAAGGTCTTAGGTAAGTATGATCAAGTTAGCAAGTTAGTAAGTTTTTTCGACAAATAATAATAGATAATATTTCACATGTCATAACGTAAAAAGGTGTAATGAGGTTCTCTTAGCATAGCAAAAATGTTGTTCTAAATTTCCTAACCACACTTGACACTCACTAGTCACTACTACATACTCCATCCATATTGGTAATTTAAGTCATTTTGAACAGCAATACGATAGTTTAAGAATAACTTTGACTTCTTATTTTTATAAAAAAATTTATTGAAAAGTAATATATATATATTTATGAAAGTATTTTTTAAAACAAATATATTCATATGGTTTTTTATATTTTCAAACTCAGAGCTACTCATGATTTTACATTCCTAATGTTTGACCCAAGTCTTATCAAAAACTTAAATTATTAGTATGGAGGGATTTAAGCAACATGGCTTTTGTGTAGAGAGGGTTCAATCTACAATTGTCTCTACAGTGAAGTTCAAAATGAAGCGTCTCTAAAAAATGCATTTGTAAAGAAGGCTGCTATTTTCAGCTGCTTCTTGTGTTTGATTCTTGCGTTGCCTAAGTTATGGGTCTAGCTTGAGCGGCTAGTTAGTGTATAAAACATCTAGATTCTTCTGGTGATTCGTATCACAATACAATATTCATAGCAATAACAAATTATAAGTGCATATTAATATCACTCTAATCTATTCTGAATTATAAGACGTCTAATCTTTTTAGCTATGTACATTATTTTAATTATGAATTTACATTTTAGATATAGTATATATCTAACTGTATAATAAAAACTATATAGAGCATCTCTAAGGGTTATGTATTTTTAATTTTGTATTTGATGGAGTTTGCAAAGTTCCAAATAAAAATGGCAATAATAAAAAGACGTGATCTCCAACAGTTTTGCATTTTCACTTGGCATTTGAGGGAATTTTGGGCCTACACTTTTTTTCTCGGCTTGGCGCGTGATTTTCTTCGTCGCCAATAATTCTTCGCGCGTCACACGCCTTCGTATTGCGGCATTTCTCGCTCAGCCGTCGTCGCCCCGTCCAGGTCCTCGCGCCGCGTCGTTTGGTCCTCACCCGTCATGAACCTCGCCCGTCCTGAACCTCGCCCCGTCCTGATCCTCTGCGGCAAAGCTTCGCGGCAAAACTTGGCGGCGCTCGCGCGTGGAGGAGTCACGCGGGCGTGGGGACGATCACAATTTGCAAAGCCTAAGGGGCTTGGCATATATGCCAAGTCTAGACCTCTAAATGCCAACAAATTGCAAAGTCTAAATGCAAAACTATTGGATAACATATTTTAATTTTTTTTTTGCAAATTAGTAAATGCAAAGTCTAAATGGATAACTCTTGAAGATGCCGTACAAAGTCTCTTTGTATTACCTTTGCTTATCGTGGAGGTCGGCGGAGAGTTACAAGCAATCGCACATGATACAGTCTTAGATAATAACAAAATGACTTGGGTGTAGTATCGTCGTATTTTTTGAACATAAGATATTTTTATATATATTCAGATGAAGCAATTGCTCAGAAGTCTTGTCTGCTAACCAAAACAGATTGCAAATTGAATAAAAAAAACAAATTGTGTTTTGAGGCAGATAAATTAGTTCGTAGATAACTCTCCACAACCCCTGCTATTCGTGAGAGTTCGTTTTTCTCTACCAGATTTCAGTTAAGGTCTAGTTGGTTACCAGGGATTCTTTAGAATCCAGATAAAAAAAATCTAGAATGTTTCATTAATCATTAGATTCAACTCCATCCATCCTAAAAATTACAATTTTAGCATCCATGTCAGTCAATCGAACTTAAGTTTGATCAAAATTTATAATAAATATTTATTATTATTTATGCTTCCAAATAAATATATTTTGAAAAGTCTTCTATAACTAATCTGAACCATTCTCAGTAGATAGTTTTATAAGGTTGTTTTTCCAATACAATAAAATTTTAGATGAAATACCCACTTTCAATGTAATTTTTTATTTTATAGTTTAATAGACATTTAATTTCATGACTCATAGATAGTTGGTAATCATACCAATAACTCATTTCTTCTCTCTTTTCTTAAATACTATGCCATGTCATAAAAAATACATATGTGACAACTTATTAATGCAAATGAAACTCACATGAAACTCTCACTAAAACTGATGATACTTATTTTATATCATTAACGTTTGTATTTTTCATATAAATTTAGTCAAAGTTCAAAATATCTGGACAAACTTATTAACGTTTGTCTAATCCATTCTTTTTAGACAGAGCTAGTATATCTACGTGTAAATTTACTAAAATCTAATATATTTAATAAATTTTAAAATTCTAAATTGTTTATCCAGATTTGAAAAAATCCCTGCAAACCAAAGGGGACAATAGCAGTAGCACTTTCTTGGTTGTCTTTCAGCCTGCTGACAGCGAAGCACTCATGCGTCCGACAGCGAGAGCAGCCGCTGCACTGCACAGTACGAGTACACAGCAGCACTGGCAGATGGGCATTTCAAAAGATTTTAAAAACCTGCGGCACAAATTAAAAAACGAACCGGTAGAAGCCAAACCAAATCTTTGTATTTTACACTTCGCTTTTCCCCTCCTTTTTCCCACAAAAAAAAAAAAACTCTCTCCCCCAACTCCCACCTGCTTCCTTCGCTTCCCTTCATCCCCACTCCACCAAACCCTCGCTTCGCTGGGACTGGGAGCAGAGCAGAGCACAGCGGAGCAGAAGGTGGCGAGTGGAAGCAAATGGCCAATGAGTGGCGGTGGTGGTGGTGGTAGCATACTCCTCGCCTTTTCTCCCCGCCTCCCGCGCTCTGGTTGTTGCAGCGAGTGGGAGCGGGAGGACTCGTGCTGCCTCCGTCGCTTCTCGGGCACGCCTCCCTCGCCTGGATCTGGGCCGCGCGCGCGAGATCCTGAGCTCCGGGCTGGAGAGCTCCCGTGCTCCGGGTGGGAATTTCTTCGGTCGGTTGATGCGTGTTGGTTGCGCTGAACTAGTGCTGATTCGCGCTTAACTGGTCTGCTGGTTCAGTGGCAGCTCAGGTGACGGCGATGGAGCCCGCGGTGGCTACAGCGGGTGAAGGCCAGCGGTTCAAGCGGATTCCGCGGCAGGCGTGGTCGGGAAACCTCGAACTGGATCCTCTGGTACGTCTCGCTAGCTCCCTGCTCGTCCGTGTTTGTGGCCCGGGGTGGCTGATTTGATGGTGCTGGCGTGATTTTATTGGTTTTTTGGGGGGATTGCTGTGTTGTTGTAGTCAATGTAGTGTTGAGGGAAGCCCGAGGTGTTTGAAATGTGGTAGAATGGTGTTCGGGATCTCAATGTCATACTGCTTGGTGGTTAGGGTTTAGGAGTTTCTGAATGCGTTCATGCTTTGCTGAGAGCTCAGGAGTGTAAACTGATGTCAGTGACGCTTAGTGGTGCAGTGCCACGAGTATCACTTTATTGAGGTGAAACTGCATTGTGCTGCACAAGAATCTTCGAATGGCTTGGAGTCTTCAGTTGGGTTATCCATGTTGGATAAATAACAGCTTTATGTGCTCGGTACTCAAAGGGTGTATAATTTTTTTTGGATTGGCACTATTCGGGCAATATTTTGTTCATATGGATAATTTTGGCATGAAAACAGAGGGCTACACCACGCCTTAATTTTTTTTTGCTTTGTTTGCAGCTTTGCTCATGGCATTTTGAGATAGAATTACCCAACCGTTTCAAAAGTTATTTGGCGTTATGCATTGTGCTTGCGTGTGTTGGACCAGGATCGTCGAGGCAATGCTGCGGCAGCCTGGGTGATTTTAAGAGCATTTATTATTCCTGCATACTAGTGTAGTCCATTCTGTTGCTAGTAATTCATTTTATTCCTTTTTATTATAGCTCCAAAATCAAGTAATGATACCTGATTTTAAGAATTTCAGGTGATGTCAAGAGCTAAGTATCTTTTCATCTGTAAAAACTAAGTCCCTTTTCTATTTTCAGCTCAATGAAAGCTTAGATCAGTGGCCACATCTAAATGAGCTGGTACAGTGCTACAAGGCTGATTTTGTGAAGGATGACTGCAAATATGGACGGTATGAGAGTGTCGCACCACCGTCTTTCCAAAATCAAATTTTCGAGGGACCTGATACTGACATAGAAACAGGTAATCCATCTTCCTTGCTGCTGAATGCCTGTATTAATTTCACATGTATCTTGGAAAAGTTTTATATTCTTGCCGTGTCACAGAATTGCAGCTTTGCAACGCAAGGCATTCCAAGGCTGAAGATGCTACCGAAGATGATACGCCAAGCACCTCAGGGAGGCAAATATATGAAACTGAATCAGCTGCTTCATCTTCAAAAGTGGTAAGGACATCCTCTCTGGATTTCTTTTCATCTGCAATTAATCTTAGTGCTTTTATAGTGGACTAATTCACGTTGGATAAGAACTCATGCTTGATTCTTTATGTATTTTTTTTTGTCTGTGATTCTTCGCGTCCAATCACTTTTAGTACCTTTTCCATCGCTTTCTGAGTTCCTTTGCTTCCCGTGCAAACAATTTCTGTCAATGGAGCTATAATACTGGTTGAAGACTGGTAAAATCATTTTAAGCCTTTTGAACTAACACACCGTGGGTTTTAATTTTTTAAAGCTCTCATGCGACAAATTTTCCTCCCAAGTTATTGTAATCAGTATCAATTCTCATCTTGATGTTGGGCATTAACAGTATCTTTATCATCTGTGTTTTCTCAGCACTGTAGTCTGTCACCACTGCCAGCATATGAACCTGCATTTGATTGGGAGAATGAGAGGTCTTTGATATTTGGCCAAAGGGTGCCAGAAAGTATACCTGCAATAAGCAACAGGTTGCTTCAGCACACAGACTAAAAAAACGCGTCCATCATTTCTTTCTCCCCATCCTTCTTCTGGTGCTCTGATCAATGCTTATTAGTTAATCCTGTTTTAAATTATTCTTTACTGATTACAGTGGCTTGAAGATAACTGTCAAGGTACTGTCTTTGTCATTCCAAGCTGGATTAGTCGGTGAGCAAAACTAGAATATTTTGTGATTGCTTCTTAACTTCTGTACTGTAATGTATCTCATTTACACTTAACAACACAATCTTAACTTTCTGTTTTCATGATCTATCATGTGCAGAACCTTTTAGTGGAACAATTTGCTTGTATAACAGAGATAGAAGAGAGAAACTGTCAGAAGACTTCTATTTTCACATACTTCCAACAGATATGCAGGATGTAAGCTCAGTGCAAATTGCTTTCTTGTTGTTTCATATCTACATATATAGAATATTTTAGCATGTTAACTATGTTAAGTTTCCACTTTAATCAAATTTCTATTCTTACTAATCATTTAACTTCCTATGGACTTAACAGGCTCAGGGTTCCTTGGATCGTCGAGGCGTTTTTTCATTGGATGCACCTTCACCATCGGTCTGCCTTTTGATTCAATTGGAAAAACCTGCTACTGAAGAAGGGGGAGTAACACCTTCTGTTTATTCTCGAAAAGAGCCTGTAAGTTAAAAAAGCATTCTTCATTGTAATATTAGTGTTGTGCTCCCTACATCGATTGTGTGTTCTCATATTATTCCTGCACTCAATTTTTTTGTGTGTCAGGTGCACTTAGCTGAGAAAGAGAAGCAAAAGCTGCAAGTATGGTCTCGAATCATGCCTTATAAAGAGTCATTTGCATGGGCCATGATTCCTCTGTTTGAAGGTAACCATGCGGGTGGTCTTAGTGATGCTGCTTCTCCTAGCAGTCCTTTAGCACCGAGTTTATCAGGATCAAGTTCGCAAGATAGTATTGTGGACCCTATTTCAAAGCTTACTTTAGATGGAAAAGTCAACCATTACTCAAGTGGAAGCTCAGTTATTGTAGAGATATCAAACCTAAACAAAGTGAAGGAAAGCTATATAGAGGACTCCCTCCAAGTAAGAAGGATTGGTGCCGCACATTCAGTTAATGTTTGTAATTTGGTATGCTAAATAGTTATAACTTTTGTCTCCTATAGGATCCAAAACGGAAAGTACATAAACCAGTGAAAGGAGTATTGAGATTAGAAGTGGAAAAACTTCATAATGGCCGCAATGATGTGGATAACGCTTCTGAAGGCGGAAGCATGGCCAATGATTTAAATGATGCTGGTGACATCAATAATGGCAGAAGCAACAGAAGTAGCTTTGATGGGATTCGCAGTTCTGTGAATTCTATTGCCATTGGCCAGAAAGATGCTCATCACAATGGACACATTTCTAATGCTGAGAATGGTGACAGTGTAAGTGGCTGGGTACGGGTCATATAGGATAACACTTACTTTTCTGTTTATCTGTGATACATTCTTGTGTTATTCATGTTATTCTGCTTAGAGGAGATGCACTTTCTTATTGCAGTTTCAAGCTTTTGACTTTCGGATGCTGACCCGAAGTGAGCCGTTTTCACAACTTTTTCATTGCCTCTATGTGTACCCGTTGACTGTTAGCTTGAGCCGCAAAAGAAACCTGTTTGTTAGAGTGGAACTGAGAAAGGACGATTCTGACATCCGAAAGCCTCCATTAGAGGTTTGCTTGCTGAATTATTTGTCCTCCTGTTGAATGTTGGTGTCTAGTCAAACATCCTTATCCATTAGAGATGTGGGCTTCCAGGCTGTTCATCCTAGGGAGCGGAATACGATGCTACAGAAGTGGGGCCATACACAGATTGCTGTTGCAACAAGAATGGCTTCCTACCATGATGAAGTTAAAATCAGCCTACCTGCTCTTTTGACACCCCAGCATCATCTTGTGTTCACATTTTTCCATGTAGATCTCCAAATGAAACTTGAAGCACCAAAACCAGTATGCATCATGTTCCTTATTAGTATGGATTATGCTTAGTTGTTTAGTTTGCTCATGTCTGACATGTTCTTCATTTCTTCAGGTGATCGTTGGGTATTCTGTACTTCCACTGTCAACACATATTCAGTATGCATCATCTACTCAGTTATTTTTCAGTGTAGTAGTAATATTATATTACTCTTTGTCACTTGTCAGCTGCTTCAGATGCGAGATCACATCCCATTCCCAGCCATTGCTGTTTTAGCCTTCAAACTTGTTCAATTTGTGTGATCCATAACTAATATCATGTTATAGCATGAAGTTAGTTTCGGTGGTGAAGAAAGGTTTATCACTAAAACTTAGGGACAATAGTTCGTATGTTGTACTCCTTCCATTCCTTTTGTTAAAACTTTTCTAAGCATTTCTTATTTAAAACTATTGAAAATATAATAATTTTAAAGCATTTTCAAGAAAAAAAAATTGTCAATACCTTTTTTCTGGAACAATTCTTCATAGTTTGTGTGTGAGTGAAGTGTACCAATGGTCCCTAAACTTGTTTGGAGATGTCCCTTAGGTCCCCTAAGGTCTGCAGTTCCATGTCTCTGAACTTGCTAAGTACTCCCTCCGTCCAAAAAAAATGTAAATCTCAAGTATTGAGGCCAGATTAGTGTGGAAATTATGCATGTGCCCCTCCCACGTGCTGGTTCACAGAAGTAATAGTTGCATTGGGATAGTTCCAACTTCCACACAAGTTCAGAATATTATTTTGCTCATCAGGCAAACGCGTGTGGATGAGAATGACCGTGGAGATGGATGGATAGGGATGCTGGGCAGTGGGTGCATTTGGATTTTTTTTAACAGATGGATTCCACACGAAACTCTGGTGTCTACAGTACTATGTTTACATTCTTCTGGGGACAAGTTTTGAATGTCAGGATTCCATTCTTTCGGGGACGGAGGGAGTAGTTCACTTAGGTCCAAAAACTCCCTGATTAGTGTTAATCTGTCTACTTCGATCTACCTGGCATCCAGAAGGTGTCACTCCTCTCTGGCAGGTGTTGCTCAATCTGTGAGATAGGAGGAAGAATAGAATTGAGAAACAAGAGAGTGGACTCACCAACATATGGGCAGTTACAGATTGATTAACAAAGTTTTGGCCCTGAGGAGAAACAAGAGAGAGATGGACTCACCACTACATGGGTAGTTACAGATTGATTAGCAAAATTTTGGCCCCCAGTAACTCACTTAGCAAGTTCATGGTGTGGACATAAAACTGCAGATTTATAGTTACCGGACCTAGGTGAGAAGTCGTTTAGGGACCACTGGTGCACTTTACTCTTTATGTATATTATTAGTGGTCAAACTTTCTGAATTTATGCAAACAACATATTTGTAAGATCTGAGTGTGTATCATTGATGTTATATCTGGTTCACCCAGTATGTAATAAAAATGTGGTGAATTTTGGATCAGAAACAGTACTTAGATTTGTATTATACTAAGAGAAAACTGCAGCGATACATGATTTAGTAACATGGATGTGTATTGTATGTCACCTTTTTTCTTTTACTATGTTAAAAAGAAAATTGTGGACAAGCGATAATGAATTGGAACTAATACACTACAACTTTTCTGCATCTATAATAGGTTACTTTCAGATGTGTCCTTGCCAATTTTGAGAGAGCTTGTTCCACATTACCTGCAGGAAAGTGGAAAGGTTTGTTTCTTGATTTTGTGTTTCTCAGTTCCACCTTAATTGAAATTTCATCTATGGAAGTATATCTGCGGTAAGATTCTTCTCTAATTTTCAATTTTTATACAGGAGAGAATGGACTATCTGGAAGATGGAAAAACTGTTTTCAGGTTGCGTTTAAGGCTATGCTCATCATTGTTCCCAGTTAATGAAAGGATAAGAGACTTTTTTGTTGAGTATGACCGCCATACTCTACATACAAGTCCCCCATGGGGTTCTGAGCTTCTTGAGGTAACTATTCTGCTTCTGGCCAATGTGGAGGATTGATGTTGCTTTCATGATTAACACAGAAGCTAGAGATTTTGCTTTTGTGGTTAGCAGATGTTTTATCTTCTGTGCTTATATTTCTAGAAGTAGCCAAATATAATCAAGTTGTATAAGACAGGGGAACCTATCTTTTCCTTTGTTTTCCTAACCCCATTTTCTTTATGAAAGATGGTTACTAAATTTCCTTTGTAATTTATTTTCCTCTAAGAATTGCTTTCTTGTATTACATTTGCATAGCCTTCCATGCTAAAGGTACTTCGCAGTAGATACCAGTGCTATACACTGACTGATTTTGGGATGAGATTTTTGCAGGCCATAAATAGTTTGAAAAATGTCGAATCTACTGCATTATTACAATTTCTGCAACCAATACTTAACATGCTGCTTCATCTTATTGGCGACGGCGGTGAGACCCTTCAGGTTGTTAGTTCGTTACAAGCTCTTATGCATAATTTTTTTACACAATTTTCCAGACCTACATATTTGTATCAGATTATACTCCGTCATATATATCTACACTTAGTATTCGATGCTAAGGGTATTAATGGCTACAACATTGCTGTTTTGCAGGTTGCTGCATTTCGAGCCATGGTTAACATTTTAACCCGGTAATTTTGAGTTTTCTTGTTTTATTTAAGTTACTGCTACAATTTTTACACAATTTTTGTTATGCTAGTTTCCTTATTAAGTTGTACTAGGCTACTAGCAATCCATGCGGATCGAACTTCTTGAATTCCTATTCTCTAACATTTAGAAGACCAACTATTTGCTGGAGGAGAGAAAGATCAAGCCTTTGGATCAAGGGTGTCATTGTAGTGGAAATCCCATATATATCCATGTATTTTGTAAACATATTATCTTCTTCTTATTATGGACTGTAGTTACTACAGATGGCCTGCACGTGTTAAATATTGGAATGCTGTTAACATGGGCAAACTGTTAACATGGCCTGTACGTGTTAAATATTGGAGTGCTGAATTGTGCTTCAGGGGTCCTCTTATGAATGGATACTAATATTGGCTCTAATTAAGCTAATTCTAACTCTACCAATATTCACTCCTCTAGCTCTTTTAGATTTCACTTGCAAGTTACAGTTCAGATGTGAGAAGTTGTTAAGCTTTGACAGTATGGTGTATAGTTGTCTTTTGAGGCATGTTGCACAAGAATATGGTAGCAGTGCCCTCTTAAGTAAGGTCTTAATTTATGGGATCCAGTTATCTAAGAATACAATTTGTGATTCTTTTTCTATAGCATCCATCTTCCATTATCTACCCGCAACTGTAAATAGGAAAACTGTTAATTTTTGGTTTGCAACAGTTCAGCACTCACGAGTTAGGATCACACTTATATCGTAAATTGAATTACATATGATGCATGTCTCTTGCAGTGTGCAGCAGGAGTCATCAGATGGGGCTGAGAGAAATAGATTCCTTATTAACTATGTTGATTTTGCTTTTGATGACTTCGGTGATCGGCAAGCACCTGTGTATCCTGGTCTGTCTACTGTTTGGGGAAGTTTGGCTCGGAGTAAGGTTAGCTGGGATTCTCTGGTTTGAGTTATCTATGTTTGTTGAACTTGGTCTATCACTAATACATCTTTTACTTCCTATATCTTTGTTGGTAGTGGCAGATGCTTTTGATCTCTAGCCTACCCCAACTAGCTTGGGACTAAAAGGCCTTATTGTTATTTTACTTAATCTATCGGTTATTTCCATGTTTAAATTGTATCTGTTGCATAGAAGACCCTGACAGTGACAGCTGTCATATGACTTCTAAAATATCTCAGATCTTGAATGCTGCCATGTTGCTACACCATTGTTTGACCACCCTGTATTTTGTAACTTATGAAGTCTCGAGAAATTCAAATTGTTTTGATTTTCCAAATAAAAAAGGGCTACAAGTAAAAGGGCACAGTGGGGTTAGACCCAGTGCTATGTGATAGATATGTCTATTAGGAATACCATGTAGAATGATGGAAAGATTAGGAGAACACCTCTCACCCAACGTGGGGGGGGGGGGG
>Ga0182004_10003333_pt1 | contig 12779 bp, 11 predicted proteins | sample Sormic07211540_1_FD_120479 | JGI IMG/M metagenome (GOLD analysis project Ga0182004, IMG submission 120479) | Endophyte microbial communities from Sorghum bicolor roots, Mead, Nebraska, USA - 072115-40_1 MetaG | ecosystem: Host-associated > Plants > Roots > Unclassified | place: USA: Nebraska... | reverse complement strand
TGGATCACATGTTCTATATTCCTATGAACATGTTTAATATCATGATTTCTATGATTAATTATATTATATATGTCATCATCATAATGTTGATTTATGGAATTAAAATGATATGGAAATTGCCTATAATTCTAACATAGTCTTGTATGATTCTCTTGGTTAATCTCAAACATGATATATAGTGCCAAATGATGTTTTTAATTAGTAATGGATACGATTAAGCGCTATAAAACACAAGGAATATGAACAAATAAAATACAATTAACTCCTAATAAAGAACCATGTAAAATTTTTGTATTGGATAAATGCTTTTCTGATTCAAATGAATTAGTATGTATTTTTAAAAATAAATTAATTTTAATAAAGTACAAACCACCTTTGAAACAAAGCTCATGATCTAATTTGCCTGGTATTGATAGTAGAGTGGTAAAAAAATTCTGATTTTAACGTCGTATGCTAAAAACAAATTCAGAAAAATAGTTGACTGGCGAAAAATTGACTTGCCCTTATATGTAACACTAATACTACATATTTATCATCAGCAACAGTAACTTTTCAAAGTCATTCACGACCAGTTACTTGTTAACTTCAATTTACGCAAGCTAACTTTCTATGCCTTATATTATCCTATAAGGCCACTCTCAATGGTAAGTTTCATAACATTGTTTTCAAAACTGCCATGTCATATGAAATGAAATAAAACTTAAATGAAACAACCTCACTAAATGGAGAGTTTTATTAAATTTATAGTTTTAAACGCATTTAATTTCAAGACTCGTAGAGAGTTGGTAACGTTGCAACTCATTTTTTCTCTCTTCTTAAATACACTACTATGTTATCAAAATGCCTATATGATCACAATCTATTTAATGTAAATAAAAGTTCCATTGAGACTGGCCTATAGCTAACAACTGGGTACGTAGAGGACAACACACACCCCCTACTAACCAGCTAATCTCATAGGAGATGGGAAAGTTGTTACAACTGGACATGGTTTTAAAAAAGTTGTCTGGTTTTTGGAAGTAATTCTATAGCAAGCGTTTACCAAAACCCTAGAATTTGACTAACAAATGTCGGTATATATATATAAGAAACCATCTTAGTCACACAAAGAGGGACTACATTTGGATGGGGGTTACGTATACGTGGACACATGGGATATATGCATTCTGTATGGTTCTAGTAAAAGATAAGGATAAGATCTGACTATGCTCTGCATGCAACAGAAGTTAGCTCGTATAGGATAAAAGTTATAAGCCATGCATGGTTGACTAATTAATGCAGTCTCAGTGGAAGACTCACGGGTGTTCACGTAAACAAGTTTCATTCCATAAAACTATTTTCATCTTTCTTTTTATTTAAACTATGTCCAATCAGCTTTTTAATATCCATGACTCGTACGGAACTTCAATTGATACTAGCCTTAACACTATTATTATATAGACAACGGTTGAGTACTTCAACGAAATAGTCAGACACGTATTATTAGATGCTAGCCTAGTTAGTTCCATATCCTTGCCTGTGCCCTGTGGCAAGCAAGGAATGGTCATCTAATATTGGCTTAGGCCTTGTTTAGATGTGATCTTTTTTTTTGATTTCGCTACTGTAGTATTTTCGTTTGTTTGTGGCAAATATTATTCAATCATAGACTAATTGGAGTCAAAAGATCTGTCTCACGATTTACAGATAAACTGTGTAATTATTTTTTATTTTTGTCTATATTTAATAGCTTTATGCATGTGCCGCAAGATTCGATGTGACGTGAAATCTTGAAAACTTTTTTGTTTTGGGGTGAACTAAAACAAGGCCTTAGTTTCATTTTTGTTGGACCATTTCCCCAAGAAAATTCTACACTGTCTCAAAATTCTGGAACAGGGTATGGTGAAAACTTCTTTGCTTTGCCAACTGGGGACAACGGACTGTTTAGTTACTGCAGGTTACAGCTACAGTAGATCTGTGCTTTTTACATCCAAGAATCAGAGGCTCTTGTTCTCATTCCCATCTAGGTCTCACCACATTTTTCATCCTTCTGACGACAGTTAGTTCAGCACTCGCTTAGGCGCGCTTGTCTCACCTGCATAATGACCAGCAACTTGCCATCTTCAGTTTCTCCTTTTGCATATTATTTGCATCTCTAATCGAATGCACCCTCCTTCCCCTTCATTTGAGGTGCATACACCAATTCGCATTGATTTTTAATGATTTATTGATTTACCTGTTCCAGTTCATGAACTGGAGCCAGTACAGATGTGAGGCCTAGATATGAGCTGATGCCACTTCAACACATACAGAGGATCTGTGTCACAAATTGGACTCAACAAAACTGTTGTATCGTAGCTCATCAAGGCTAAGATGAGAAAAAATATAATGAAAGGAACATTCATGGCTAGCTTAGTCAGTGAAAACTATCTTATTAGTGTCTACCAATACAAAATGAGAGCATGAATCAAGCATGCATGCATATTTTTCCACCCCCTTGACGGTGATATATGTTGGGTATATGGATGTCTAAATATTCAGGGTGGTCAAGTACATGCATGATAAGAATATATGCATTAAATAGTATGGCAGACTAATTTATGTACTCTCCCCGCACAAAAAAAAGAACATCAGTTATTGTTAGAAATAATATTACCATATGCCCATTTGGGTTGTTGGGGTGGATGCGTGGGTGGTGAGACATGACAAACAGATTAAGGATGGTCATTTGAAAACCATGTCTAGTCAAAGCCTAGGGATCTCGGGCATGCAAGTTCCAATTAGGGGTGGGCATTCGGTATTACAGAACCAATCTGTTCAATTCCTCAATTCCAACAGAAATTCGGTCGGTTCCTTAGGAAACAGGGATGAATCAGTTCTTTACAAAGTTTGCTACCAAGCAATTTTGGTTTCGATATTTTCAATTTGATTTCAGTTATTACTGAAATAAACGAGCAACAAAACATGTCAGAAGATTCAAGCAAACATCCATTGGGTCACAATACAGAGCACAAATGAATGGAAAAAAAATCCAAAAGATGCACATGAGCCACCACTGCACCGCATCCACAGGCTGGGCACTCGCCGTCACTACCGTCGCCCCAGGGAACTTGCATCATTGATGCACTGACCCAAGGCACTCGCACCACCGTGAGTAGGCCCCCTATAGCGCCACCTAGAGGCCAGGGGCACCTCGCTGCTGCATGTAGGCCTTAGTGCCATTGCCCCTCACAGGCATGGCGGTCAGGCACGGGCAAGGGAGGATGTACTTGGTGCTCGGTCGCTTGCTGCCGCATTCCACAGAAGCTGTGCAGGGGAGGAGGGAGGTGGTGTTGGTGGCCGAGTGGGGGAGGATGGAGGTGGGGCATCGCATATATGTGTACCAGACTAGTGGGATGGGTATTATTGGACCTCTCTACATGCGCTCTATTCTTTGAGTAATTTTGGTTAACTAAGCCCTAGAACCGAAGTAACTGACAAAATTTCATTTCCAGAAAAATTAATGGAAACTGAATAGGCAACCAAATTCTTGAGTTTTTGTCCTTTCGGTATTGGTTCTAATTCTCTTGGTTCTCAAATATTTTTTGCCCACCCCTAGTTTGGTTATTGGGACAAGGAGGAGTGACCGTGAATGGTCATTGTTTGGTTTTGGTAATTGAGTGACAACTTAGGTGGATTAATAGTATTTATGTAAGACACACTGGAGATTAGTCCACAGATGAATATATAATGATGGAGGAGCTTATTGCATATGAGATATGACATGGAGTCATATGATCAAGGTGGAGAAATTAATATCAGGCTTGGCTTGACGAACTAGTTGCAAGTGTGAACGGCAAGTCAGAGGATTTGAAGCGAGGGACCATGGGTGACGGTGAAACTTGAGCAAGACTTGGCGCCGATGGATTGAGACAACAATGAAGAGCAAGTGAGATCAAGATCGATGAACCAATATAGTCATATGATGATATGAAGTGGATCATATCATTTGTGATTGGTTGGTGCATGTGTTGCATCAACATTGGAGGAGTTGAAATGGATTGCGCAAGGCAAAGGTATAATCTAGAGCATTTCTATTTTATTGGTCATAGGTGTGTAGAGAAGTTGATGGTTAGATTTAGGATAAATGGCCATACTATCAAGATGGTCAAACTTGTTTGCATATCGATCATCTAGTGCCACTTGAGCGATCTAACTTTGCATACATGTTAGGATTGAGTGGCATGTCAAGTTCAGAGGCTAACTCCTTTGGGAAAATGTTTATGAAAATGCTAACACACATGCACATGGTGGTTTACCCATGGTTGTATCGGCACATTTGCAAAGGAGGTGGAGTACATTTGCAAAGGAGGTGGAGTTTGAGAGGTAGAGAGGAGTTTAGGATCCTCTCTCCCTCCTGCTGAGCATGCAAGGTGAGATTCAACATTTTTGTGGAAGTGAAATGCTTATTTTCCACTGCACTGGAGGACGTGTTGAAGAGGAGGCAAAGTCACGAGAGTGTTTCTTGTTGAGAAACACTCATCAGATGCTAAGGTTAGCATCATCGGATGCTGGACCTGCGTTCGACATAGTGTTGGCAGTTCTGTGCATGTTCCCATGGGTCGTTGGTGCGTCCGATGCTCAGGCATCAGTGCGTCCGACACATGTGGCATTTCTTAGGCTTTCACGGTTGTATGTGTCAGATGAGGCATGTCTGATGGCTCCCTGTTGGATGCATCTGACGTGTCTCCAAGAGGTTTAGAAACTCTTTGAGTAGCGTCCGACGTGAGGTGTTGGAATCCGATGAGTTGCATCGATGCGTCCGATGCCTCTGTGAGTGTGGTAGTGAGTGAGTTAGTTACCGTTAGAGATCAATGGCTCACGTTCAACTGAGGACACATGGCAGTAATCGAGAGCTACTGGCAGTGCAGCATTGGATGCTAGGGTACATCCGATGCCTTGGTGTTGACACGTTCGATGGCCCTAACTTTTGCCCAGTAAAGGGGCAACGACTAGCTAGTTTAGCCCTTGGGGCAACAAATAGAAGTAGTGGCTGACCTTGGCTAGTGGCTGAGCACTCTGACACCTTGGTGTCTTGTGTAGGTGTGGTTGGATGCCCTCTAACTCACATATGCTTGATAGTGATTATTCGATTATGTTAGTAGTGATTCCTAGTATGTTGCATTGAGAGATTGCATTGAGTGGCACTAGGTGTTTGTGTTGCAAGCTGGTGGTGCTTGTTACTCTTGGAGGTTGCCACCTCCTAGATGACTTGGTGGCATGTGACTCTATTGAAGCACACAAGAAGATTGTGTGGTGCTTTGGAGGAGGATTTATGAGGGGTACGGTGCTCACCCTATGGGGACCGCGAAGAACAACTCTAGTAGAGCGAGATGTGAAGGGCGACACGTGCTACAGCTTATGGTAAGCACTCCACATGGGAGAGTGTGACTTGCGGGTCACCACTAGCAAGAGGACCAACGGCAACCTTGGAGCTTGTCTCAATGAGGACTTAGCTTGGTGAAAACCAAGTGACCTCATTAAAAAATCATCATGTCAACATTATCTACTCTTCTCGGTGGTTTGCATTCACCATACACAAGCTTGTATTTACATTCTATATACTTGTGCTTGTGTAGTTGCTCTTGTAACTAGTTTAGCTTGTGTAGCTTGCTAGTACCTTCTTGCTTGTGTAGCTAGAAGTAGTTCTCTTGTGTGGCTAATTTGGTTTGTGTAACCTTATTAGTCACTTTGCTTAGTTTGTGTAGCTAAGTAATTTGTACTCTCTAATTTGGCATTAGTTGCCTTGTTATTGAGCGAGCTTAGGATCCCAAACCCCTCTCTACCTCTTAAACTTCACCTCCTTTGCAAATGTGCTAATACCACCAAGTGTATACCACCATGTGCAAGTGTGTTAGCATTTCCACAAATATTTTCCCAAAGGAGTTAGCCTCTCAAACCTTCCACACCACTCGATGCTAACATGTATACAAAGTTAGATCACTCAATTGGCACTAGATGACCGATATGCAAACAAGTTTGCCCCTATTGACAGTATGACCATCTATCCTAAACCTAGTCATAAACTTCTCTACACTAGTGAAATGAAATGCCCTACAAATATACCTTTGCCTTGTGCATTCCATTCCAACTCCTCCGATGTTGATGCAACACATGCACCATCCAATCACCAAATGATATGATCCACTTTATATCATCACGTGACCGTATTGGTTCATCGATCTTGACCTCACACGCTCTTCACTGTTGCCTCAGTCCATTAGCATCAAGTCTTACTCAAGCTTCACCATCACATGTGGTCCCTCGCTTCAAAGCCTCTGACTTGTCCTTCACACTTGCAATTGGTCCGTCGAGCCAAGCCTCATCTTGATCTTCTCCACCTTGGTCACATGACTCTATGGCATGTCTCATATGCAATGAGCTCCCCCATTATCATATATTCACCTGTGGACTAATCTCCTGTGTATCTCACATAAACACTATCAGTCCACCTAAGTTGTCACTCAATTGTCAAAACCAAATAAGGACTTTTCAACGGGGCTGCAGAAGAAGTCCACGTGGGGAAGAAACAACGAATAAACTTTAGGGTAGTCTAGTAGTGGCCAATAAGAATGGGTAGTGGGTGGGAAAAAATAGGAGACCATCACATTTAGGGGTCTAGGAGCTGAGTTTTTTGCCTTCACTATCCAAATTAGATATAGGGGGCCAAGTAGGAGGTGTTGATAGAGATGCTCTTAAATAGCATTTCAAAAGATTGGGACTTAGATAACACACAAAGACAAGTTCAAACACCTAAGAATTTATTTTAGAGTCTCAGGATATGAATGGTACATTAATATTATTTTTGACAAAAATGCTAATAATAATAATATTATTATTAGCACTGAACTGCTAGAATGGTACAATGTTCAAAGGTTACATTCCTCAAGATTTCATATATCCAGCAACCCTGCGAATGGTTAGGATTGGTACACACTATATGGCTAGATCCCGCATGTATGCTTTCTATTCTAAAGGCTTTCAAAGCTAGAGTGTGAGCCATTGAGTTCAGGCTTCTATGTATTTTGTAAGGCTTTCCCAAGATTATGCTGGCACCATTGATGAATCTCTACGTGAGAGGTTTGATCCTCCTGTTAGGAGGAGAATCATAGTTGCTTCCATTTAAGAAATTGACCAGGGTGGCAATGTTAGTGTAGAAGCTAGCTATTGATGTTCGATAACGTCAACTTTTATTAGAACTTTAAACCCAAAGGAGAACATGAAAACACACTAGTCTAGGGTTTAAACTGACAATTTTCACGAGTTTTGTATATTCTGTATTTTCCAGGGTGAATTCCAGAAAAGCTGAAAAGAGGGATTCAAGTGCAAAATAAACACGAAACTTATTCGCCACGAAAAATATCACGAACGGGACGGGGGAAGACTCTGGAAGACACCGGAAGAAACCGAGGGCCAGAGGCCGCCACGTGGGGCCGGCCGGCCCCACCACGGCGCTGGCCGGTGCCCCCCTGTTAGGGTTTTGCCCCCCCTTTTGGAAGTTTCCTCCACCGCCTCTGAGGAGTCATGGCCCTTGGTTAAGTCGGTTTGATCCTATAGCGCACGTCGATCCCACCGGGCTAAAAATAGAGGGGCAGACCCCCCCCTCCCTGGAGGCATCAAGTCATTTGGAGATCCATTCATCAAGGGCCTTCTCTAGTTCATCAGAGCCTCTCTAGTTCTTAGTTTTAGCCTAGTTAGATTAGAAGTAGAAGAGTTCTAGTTCTTCAGCGGGCTCTGGAACCCCTGGCGTCTGTCTGGAGCACGAAGTTCGGTATAGCTCTAGTACCTTTCTCTTATTGTATTCAATAATATGATTCAGGCAACATTGTTCTTAATCTCTTATATATTCTTAATTGTAATAGTCATTGTCTACTTTGATTATATGTCTAGGATAGTTGGTTTGATCTTATTGAATCCATGTAATTGCTTGTATAGCGTTTACCCAATCCATGGGTGGGTAGATGGTAGACAATATGTAGACGTGGTGTCTAGATATCTTGTTTATCTGCGAGGGAACCCTGACGTGCCGGGTCGTGTGGTAGTCTGGGTAGGTGACAGCTGCGTTAGTTCCTCTGTAGTCCACCCCCCGTACGTAGGACTAGCTTGGGCGCGGTCGCAAAGGAGGTGACGGTTGCGTCTTAAAATCCTCATTAGTTGATGCCTCTTTGCATGTGATTATGATATAGGGTTGACTTAACAATGATTTCTAGGTGTAATTGCACTAATTAGAGTTATTCATTGATGTAGTTATTGAATTATCTTAGTATTTCTTTCTGAGTTTATCCAATGGCTAGCTATTACTTTGACTAGAAGAGCTCTGATATTTATCTATTTATGACGACTAATCATTATTTATCTTGTATTTGTATCAAGTGACTTATCCCTGTTAAGAGTAGGATTCTAGTTATTGGTTACCGTTCACATCAATAGTATAAATTATAGCTATAAGTTCTACATATAGACCTTCCCTGTGGATATGATATTTAAAACCCCCCGGGTAAAATGTGACACTGGTACGATATCTGTGCGCTTGCGGATAATCTTACTTAAATCTTATTTAAAGGAGTGCAGTTAATTTATACCAACACTAGCCTAGGTCATCTAGAGAGAAATCATCTAGAGAGAAACTACAATTCTTGAAGCAAGTGACATGGCCGCAACTTATGCCATGAGGACTAAGGTGCATGCTTCAGCATAAGCTTGCACAAGGACCCTGAGATTTTTCTCTAGGATCAGGATGAGAACACCCAAGCCTACTTTCCTTGCTGTATCCGTTTGTCTGTCTGGTGTTGTGTAAAACATTTAGGACCCTGCAAAGAACTAGAAGGAAGATGAGCATGTGGGCTTCTTCCTAGGACATGGTGGTCATCGGTGACCAGAATGTGACAATTTATTAGGGAAGGATCTGATAGTATCATCTATTTTCCCTATTGGTGGCACTCCTCCACTTCTAGTGATGAGGTGAACATTTTGATATGTGCCCAAGCTGCATAATGAACCTACAAAATAGACCATTTGTTTTTTTGAAAGCACAATTCATTGCGAGCTTTCCAGATATACCATAACATGGTTATTATTGTTAGCAAGGTATCATCTATTGTGCGGGTAGTGATGAAATAATCCATGGATGCTTGCACACCATCTTGCTCTTGGGGAAGTGTGGAAGATCTTATGGATGGTCTAGTAGAGAACTAGACAGCTCTAGGAAAATCACAGTGAAAAAATAAGTGGGAGTCATTTTCTAGACTACTGCAGAAGGCACAATTCGTGTTAATTTTTTAAGATAAATTAGCAGCTCTATGACCAGTGGATAGAGCTCTCCTTTAAGCATCCAAAGGAAAATTTTCAAGTTGGGAGAGATGAGCTTGAGCTTCTAGGTTCTTCAGAGGATGTATAAAGCACCTATGGAGATACTTCTGGGACTTTGAGGTGGAAGTTGAACTAACAGTTGTCTGCTAAGGTACCTGAAAGCATTTTTAGTAGTGCAGTCACCTTGTTTTTTGAAGGTTTCCATTTGATTGCATCAGTCATGTTGGAAGGCACAAGTATTAGTTTTTGAATAGTGTCAAAAGCTTGTTTGTCAAAAATTTGATTAATTAGATTAGCATTCCAGCTTTGGGTGCCAGGGAGCCAAAGGTCAGAGATTTTAGTAGGTAGAGTGACAGATGTTGTAGATAGGCTAAGGTGATCATAAACGGTTTTCCAAATTTCACACCAGGGAGTAGACTATATGCTTGAGTTCCCTTGTTGGATTTAAACAGTGCATTCTTTCACTAACAAGTCTTTTACTTGCATTATAGAGGACCAGAAAGTAGATTTGGTAGAATTGTTAGTAGATTTCCAAAAGCTAGTGTGAGGGCGATATTTTGATTTAAGGATATTAGAGAGAAACTTGTTTTTTATATGTAGCAATTTTCCACGCCTCGTTGAGTAGAAGGATTTTGTTGACAGTCATTATAACACTCCGAAATTTGAATTCCATATTTTTGTTTAAATTTGATTTATGTTCGGAATAGTTTGGAATTTTAGGCAAGTATTAAATAATTTATGAAAATAAATAAAATTAAATATAAGGTAGAAACATGTTTGAAATGCATTCATGCTGCAGCATCTATTTTTGTTTGTTTTTATTCAATGCTTGTTTGTGCTTGATTTAGTTCTGAAGCAAGGAAAGAAATAGAAATCTGTTTATAAAAAAAGAGAGAAAGCTCCTTCCCTCCTCCTTGGGCCGGCTCCCCTCTCTCCCCTCTCCCCTCGGCCCAGCGCCTTCTCCCCCTCCGCACGCCCGCGTGGGCCAGCAGGCCGCGGCCCACCCCCACCCCACGTGGCCCAAGCCAGCAGCAGCGCAGCGCCCCAGTCTAGCCCCGCGGCCCAGCAGTGCACCTGCGCCCCCTTTCCCGCTGACGGGCGGGCCCCACCCATCAGGGGCGCCACCTACCTCTAGCCGATTCGGAAATGGCCACGCCGCCGCCCCGTTTTCCATGCACACGTGTAACGAGGTTCGCCTTTGGCTATAAATAGCGCCCTATCGCTGTCGCATGCGCCCCTAGAAACCCTAGCCGCAACCCGAGCCGCTGAAAACCCTAGTGCCCGCTCGTTTTCGCCGAGATCCGCGCCGCTGATGTCAACCCCGCCGCCGCCGTCAATCCCACCGTCGGGCTCGTCGTGGTGCCGCCGCAACCGCCAAGGTGAGCCCGCCTCCGTGTTCGTCTCGACGCGCCGACCTCACCCATGCCCTCAACGTGGCTCGCCGCGCCCTTCCGCGCCGCCGCCGTGAGTTCGCCGCGGCTGGCCATGGCGCGCTGCCATGGCCGAGCGCCTCCCTCGCCGCGCGCAGGCCCTGCCCGGTGACCCGGTCCACCATGGACCGGTGAACCAACGCCCGCAGCTCCGGTCCACATCCCCGCCGTAGTCAGAGCTTTCTAGCCCCCATCTCATCAATTTCTGTGGTTAGTGTTTTGATGTCTTAAAATAAGTAACCCTAGAGTGAACTTTGATTCCTAGATTATTCTATAGAACTCTTAGGAAAATCTCTCTCTACCCTATAATTACTCTTTCCTTGAACGTTCCTAATTCTTCTAGTACACTTCACGTTCCCCGTGAAAATTGATACTCTTAAATACTCCCTTGTGAAGGCCACATCGGTATCCATACGCTTGTAGATTTTTCTGTTTGCGTTTAAAATACCAAACAGAGCCCCTCCATTTCAAGTCCAGTAAGATTTCAAGGACCACCATCAAGTTCCATTTCTATATATGTTTCTTTTTACTTATATAATGTAGAACCTCTTGCTTCTGTTTTTTAGAAAGGAAGTTTCCTCTGTTTTTGTATTTCAAAAAGCAAACACAACGTTTTAGTTCGTGAGTAAAGGCGCGCCGGCCTTACCAAAAAACAAGCTTAATGGCAAACATTCAAATAACCCAAAGAGTTCCTAACAGCTAGCGGCTCCTGTCCAGCGATATCAACTCCTTCATGCAGATCTGAAGTTCTAGCACTAGGAGGCGAAGGCTGAACATCCAATGGCCCTGACCTTGATGATGAACTCTTCAAGCTGTGCCACATCAGTTGAGGCGGTGAAGACATTTTTAGCTCCAGCTAGACGACCATCCTCACTATACCTTCCCCCACCTCTTGTTTCATCATTGGCACCCACCTTCTTAACATCTTGGCAATCTTGAACATCGTGTCCTTGACTCCCATCCATTTGTGACCCTAAAAACACAATTCATTTCGAAATTTCCCAATAGACCATAAGACCGCAGAAGAATCTGTATTTGTAACTTCATATCTCTTATTTGCTAACCAAAAACGAGCAACCAATTCAAAATATTGACCCAAACCAAAATTTAGCAACTCAGATATGCTTTCCCAAATAAGTTTAGCAATGCAACAGTTAAAGAACAAGTGATTGATTGATTCTTTCTCGGCATAGAGGAGACAAGTGGGATCACTTACTCCTCTTCTCTTAGCTAAATTATCTCTTGTTAACAGCTTATTCTGAGACAAGATCCAAAGAAAAAATTACACTCTTGATGGTATATTCAATTTCAAAACTGAGCTAACAAAAATCAGGGTAATTCTCCTAAAATTCACCACAGCATATAAGGATTAAACTGTGTACTTTCCTAATAAAGAGTTATAAGTCCATATGATTGTATCATCTTCACTAGATAAAATAATACTATCCAGCAAACCAACTAGTTCCCACCATAAGTTCATAACCTGTTCAGAAACAGTCCTCCTGAAGGTAAGCTTCAGATTCACACCATCCCACACCTCCCTAATAGTACTACCTTGTTGTTCATTAATGACATACAAGGGTCAATACATGATAGCTAAACTAGAATTGCCCAACCATTAATCCTACCAAAATCTAAATTTTTCACCATCTCCTATTTCTAGTGAATACTCATACTAGCAGCCTGCATAGCCCACACCACTCCTTTCCTAAAAGGAGAAGTCCCAACTGTAGAACTATAGAGAACATTTGGTTTTAAAGTATATTTGTAATTAATACTTGTCCTCTTGCTTCTCTGTTTAGCTTCTTTTTTTTTACCCTTTTTGTACTTTTATTAGTCTTGTTTTCATAGAGTTTCCTGCAGGGCCTCGACGGCCTCGACTCCTTCTTTAAAAAAAAGAAAAAAAAACTTTTATAAAACAGATGAGAGACACTTTTTCTTTTTTCTCTATTATTATTATTATTATTATTATTATTATTATTATTATTATTATTATTATTATTATTATTATTATTATTATTATTA
>Ga0182004_10003332_pt1 | contig 12780 bp, 13 predicted proteins | sample Sormic07211540_1_FD_120479 | JGI IMG/M metagenome (GOLD analysis project Ga0182004, IMG submission 120479) | Endophyte microbial communities from Sorghum bicolor roots, Mead, Nebraska, USA - 072115-40_1 MetaG | ecosystem: Host-associated > Plants > Roots > Unclassified | place: USA: Nebraska... | reverse complement strand
GGGTGGTAGCAATCGAGGGCACTATAAGAGGTAACTACTGTTGTGATTTGTAAAAATTATTTCATAATTTGTAGTTATTATTGTTATATTCGATGTTATGCATGGTATTATATTAGAGGGACCATATAAGAGGTAACTTTGAGCACCGAGCTTAGCAACCATTTATCATGGCTTCGGCCTTGAATACAACAATCATTTGTGGCATGCCGGGGAGAGTGAGAGGGCATGGGAATAAAAAATAAAGAGAGGCAGAAGAAAAAAGATCAAGAAAATAAAGAGTCACTCTGATCAAGAAAATAAAGAGTTAGGCCCTGTTTAGATTGGAGATGAAAATTTTTTAGGTGTCACATCGGATATGTCGGAAGGATGTCGGGAGGGGTTTTTAGAAACTAATAAAAAAATAAATTACATAGCTAGTCAGGAAACTGCAAGACAAATCTATTAAGTATAATTAATCTATCATTAGCACATGTGGGTTACTGTAGCACTTAAGGCTAATCATAGAGTAACTAGACTTAAAAGGTTCGTCTCGTGATTTTTAACCAAACTGTGTAATTAGTTTATTTTTTATGTACATTTAATGTTCCATACATGTGTCCAAAGATTCGATGGGATGGTTGAAAAACATTTTAGGTAGGAAACTAAACAGGGCCTTACTCGTGATTGGAAGAAGTCCTTCCACAGCTAAACCAAAACCACTTCTTGCTCTTGAAGTGACAGGTCTTTCTCAACTTAGTTTCATGGTGATCTAGATCATCAAAGACCATATGGTTCATAGTGATCTAGTTCTGCCACAACACCAGAGGCATCATGTCCAGTCCCACCTCTTCGGGGAGGTTTAGAGACGAACTAAGCAACCAAGAGCTGGACTGGTCTCCCCCATGAGCTTGCAAGGAAGCTTGTAGCCCTAAATCTATTGAATCACAGGAAGTTTGGGGATGTTGGCCTGGATTAGACAGTAGCACATTGCCTAGAGAAAAGATGGAAAGACATCCATCACCGTGAGTCCAGAAGAATTTCTGAGCGTCAGAGAGGCCGCAAGGGCTAGATTCAGGTCTTGCAAGTCGGCGAGAGGGATGTGAGACCATTAGCGAGAGTCTCATAGACATTTTTGTTGGGCTTGTTGGAGTTTGAGAACAAGGCGGGGTATATATCAGCAATGAAGCTAGGTCCAAGCCAATTATCAAGCCAAAAATAGGTGGTTAGCCCATCGCTAACATGAACCTTGGTGAGCAACTTGAAGCGAGGCAGCTCCTCCCAAATGATCTAAGCATGGAAGGAACCAGATGACTGCTCAACTAGATCAATGTCCACCCTGTGTAAGCAACCATAACTTGCATGGGAGAATGTCAGAGCCAAGAAGTTTGTGGACAAATTTCATCAGAAGACAATGATTTTGATCTTCCAGAACCTGGATCCCATGTGATGAGGCAATTCGATCCACGCATTTATCGAATTGTCATCCCTAGTCTAGAGGAATGCCCAATGTCTACTATCAATGGCATCTCTAACAGCCCTTTTTTTGAGGAATCAGATCTCTAACAGTCTTAGCCCTTAGGGAGTAGCATAGCAAGCATGTAAAGCATTGCATGGAAAGTTTATGCCCCACTCTCCAGCCAGAGCTGAGAAGCCTGGACTGCCACCCGGCAAGGTATCTATCAAGGGATCAGACGCGATTAAAGGTTGGCAGTCAACAAACCTAGGTTTATATATATATATGGGGATAAAGGAAGGCGAGGTATGTGGGAACTGAGGTGACAACAGATCAGCAACCCAGGATGTTTGCCATCGATGTGGCCCTGAATCTTCGATGTTCATAGGGATGAACATCGATTTATGGAAGTTGATGGTAAGATCCATGGCCCAAGACAAAGACCTAAGAGTGTCACTCAGAGTACTAATGGCATAGATACCTTCGTCCACAAGAATGATGGTGTCATCTGTATATACTGGAGAACAGGACATGGGAGACAGGTCAATTGGGTGGCATAGAGCCGGTGTGCGCATGATCATGCATTGCAAAACGTTCACCATGACAATAAATAGATAGGGAGAGATAGGATCCTCTTGTTGAAGCCATCGACGGCAATTGAACTAACAACTAGGGAACACGTTAAGTAGAACTGCCCGTTCTGCTAGTGTCGATGCCGGAGCTCCATCAGGAATCAAAGCCACGTGCCTGGGAGGATGGCACCAATGCTACTCTAGTCCACATAATTGAAGGCCTTCTTGAAATCGAGCTTAAGGGCCACAGTGGCACAGTGGGAGCACGTCGTCTATGACAGTAGTTCAGGAGGTTTGCAACATAAACGAAGTTCTCAACGATATTTCGCCCATGAACAAACCCAGTTTGGTTAGCATCTATCAAGGTAGGGATGAGCAGCGGAAGGCGGTTAGTGAGGACTTTGTTGAATAGTTTCATGGGGCAATTTTGAAGGGATCTGAAGGCATTTGCAGTGTCCGCACCCTCTTTTTTAGGGAGAAGGACCAGGAACGTGCGATTCAGCCCATCCATATTCAAGTTGCCATGGAAGAAGGTTTCAATGAGGTGTGTGATATCATTTTTTACAGAAGGCCAGATTGCCCCATTAAAGGAGAGACCGAACTCATCTGGGTTAGGGCTAGCATTTGTGTCCGTATCACATAAGAGAGCATTCAAAATTTCTTCCATAAAGAGGAGGTCATGGAGCTTTTCTGAAGCCCATTCACTGATTCACAGCAGCCTCACGGATCGGAGAACATTTTCAATGTGGCTAATGAGGGGGGCGGCATTGATCAAGGGCATTATATTTATGAGGATCCAAAGATCGGACTCATGCTGGTCAGGGGAACACCATGTTTTGGACCAGCGTTTACACACGAGACAGCACCTTCTTCATGCGCCTAGAGAAATTGTTGCTGGAACCAAAGCGAACCAGACCAGGTGTGCGGGTGGCTCTTGAAATCGTTATGAAGCAGCCAACAATTCTCGAACTGGAATTCGTGTGACTTAGCGAGTTGGGTCAAAATAGACACCAAATGTGGAACATGTGGTCTGAGGTATCTGTCAGTACTTCGCCTGGTGTTGATGAAGAGAGCCCAGCCTTGGCACGAGTCAAGGAGCAGCCCACTGGTCCAAGGCCCAGGAAGACGAACCTGAAGTACTTAGGGAACATTTGGGCTCGCTGAAGAACGCTTGCACACGTGAAAGAGGCTTGGCCTCTGTATCGTTAAGAGGAGAAGGGAATGGAGTTGGGAACATGTCATTGTAAAGACTGAATTTCACTTTTCTGAAACGAAGAACTCCTCCGAGCTCACCTCCTGTTCTTCTTCCTCCCCACGTCTGCATTCTACTTCCTAGTTTCCCCAAATCCCTACTGCTATCCCTTACAAGTGGTATCAGAGGCACCAGTCCTTGGCCTCGATCGATCGTCTGGAGCACCTTAATCCATCGATTGCTAGAACTCCACTGGATTTATTTGGTCTAACCCCGAATCTGATCTGTGAGCTGCAGTTCAATTAGGGGATTCCGTAATTCCAATCCCGGAGTCGCAGTTTGTGGCATGCACCGTCGATCTGGATCCTGCCTCCCTTTCCACCCACGATCAGTATACCCGTCTTCAACGTAGCCGTGGTGCCATGGGTCCCGACCAGAAGGCGCTGCTAGCTGAGCTTGACAAGTGTTTTGCCGCCCAGGAGAAGCATTTCGATGGTTTGGAGCAGAAGCTGGACTCCACTGCGGCATCATCTTCCTCCCGTCGTGTTCGACGAATGGCGCCCTGGTGTCGACGGCGTCATTGACGAACTTCGTATTGAGGTCAACAAGCTCGCCACCCTGAAGCTTGAAGTTGGCAAGATCTCCAACTATATGGAACGCTCGATAGTGGATGGCCCGTCAGCGTCTCCTAGGGTGTTCGCGACCGCGCCCGCCACCAAGTCCGCGTCGGCCCCCGTATAGCCTATCAGGTCGATCCACGATGCCAAGCCAGTCGTCACTCCCAACTTCAAGTCTGCCGGCTTCGGTGACTTCCTCGCTGCCCCGCGCCCACCTGCAGGATCTGCAGCAACTCGGCCCCATGGGCACCGCGTCGAAATCGGGAACCGGGAAGGTGCATTCGGAGTGGTCACCACTCTGATTCCACCTCCCGGCAAGGGGTACGTTTCGTTGCCATCCTTCCTCCCCTCATCCTTTGCCATGTCCTCCTCCATGTCCACCACCACCATACCCGCCACAGCCACATCCTAGAGATTATTATGAGTCGGGTGACCAAGGGGGTTCTGGGGGCGGCCATATCGGCAAGCTTCCTAAGTTTGACTTTCCTAGGTTTGAGGGGGATCATCCTAAGCTGTGGATTAAGCAAGCCGTTCATTATTTCGAGCTTTATCGTGTCGAATCCGCAGTTTGGGTGCAGGCAGCCACTATGCATTTTCATGGCTCCGCTAAACGCTGGCTGTCTTCGGTAGAAGATCCACTAGAGGCTATCTCTTGGTCTGACTTTGGTTCCCAGCTGCTGTTGCGCTTTGCCAGGGATGAGCACGAGCTGCTGCTGCGTCGCTTGTTCCAAATCCGGCAAACCGGCCCTGTCAATGAATATATAGATCAATTTGTTGCTCTAGTGGATGACCTAAAATCCTATGCCAAACACCCTGATCCACTTTATTATACTCAGTGTTTCATTGATGGATTACGTGATGACATCAAAGCTGTTCTTCTTGTTCAACGCCCATCTACTTTGGATACTGCTTGTGTTCTTGCTCAATTACAGGAGGAGGCGCTGGGACTCAACAAGCGGCCTACGCGGCGTTTTGATACATCAACTGCTTACAAGCTGGCATGGTCCGGTGCCATGGCTTTCCCTCCACCGCCACCCAAACTTGCTGATGGCGAGATTAAGCGGTTGTCCGACGCTCCTCAAACCTCAGCTGAAGACAAGTTTAGAGCCTTACGAGCCGCCTGCCGTGCCCAAGGTCTGTGTATCCGGTGTGGCGCGAAATGGAGCCGTGAACATAAATGTTCAGAGACTGTGTCCAATTACATCTGATGCAAGAGAGTTTGGACCTGTTTCCTGACAATGAGGATGAGGCTGCCGGTCCATCTTCTCCGACAAGTTCTCAGATTATGATGCATCTATCTGTAGCTGTCGTTGCGGGTGTTACCAGTACCACCCCAAAGACTCTGACTCTCACTGGTGATATTCAGGGTGTGCCGTTGTCTATTTTGGTTGACACAGGCAGTTTCCACACTTTTCCAGTATGGCAGTGGCTCATTCCTTGTCGGGTGTGCATCAGTTGTCTCCAGCCATCTCAGTACAAGTGGCGAATGGTGCTGTGCTGCAGTGTGATTCTCACATTCCAGCTGCTGTTTGGTCAGTACAGGGCTATTCTTTCACCTCCGATGTAAAGCTGTTGCCATTATCATCTTATATATGATCTTGGGCTTTGATTGGCTCTCAAGTTTTAGTCCGATGCAAGTTCACTGGGCACAGAAGTGGATTTCTATACCATATCAAGGTACCACAGCGATGATTTATGGTGATGATTCTGTCTTGCCGGTGGGGTCTATAATTCAGCTTACAGTGATTCAGGTCCAACAATCTGCAGTGCCTGCTCCACTTCTCCCAGCAATTCAGGAAATTCTGACAGAATTTGCTGCTTTGTTTGAGCCACCCGTCGGGCTTCCTCCCAGTCGTGACTGTGATCACTCTATTCCGCTCATTCCTGGAGCTCAACCCGTCTTTATACGTCCATATCGTTATGCACCAATTCTGAAAACGGAAATTGAGCGTCAAGTTTCAGATATGCTACAGCAAGGCATTATTCAACCAAGCTCGAGTGCTTTCGCCTCTCCAGTTCTATTGGTTAAGAGAAGGATCTTAGTTGGTGTTTCTGTGTAGATTATCGACAGCTCAATGCCATTACTGCCAAAGGAAAATACCCGGTCCCTACAATTGAAGAATTTCTTGATGAATTGTCTGGAGCAGCATATTTCACCACCTTGGATTTACAAGCTGGGTTTCACCAAATCCGGATGAAGCCTGGAGAAGAATTTAAAACAGCATTCCAAACTCACTTCGGTCAGTTTGAGTTCCGTGTGATGTCTTTTGGTTTGACTGGGGCACCGGGTACTTTTCAAGGTGCGATGAACACAACCTTGAGTCCATGTCTTGGAAAGTTTGTTATAGTCTTCTTCGATGACGTTTTAATATATAGCAAGACTCTGGAGCAGCACCTTCACCATCTGCGGTGTGTTTTTGAACTACTAGCCAAAGATCAGTGGCACCTCAAAATATCTAAATGTTCCTTTGCTCAGACCTCCATCTCATATCTCGGGCATGTCATCAGTGCAGCTGGTGTGGGTACTGATCCATCAAAGTTAGATGCTATCGCTCAATGGCCGACTCCTGTCTCTGTCAAAGAGCTCCGTTCCTTTCTGGGTCTTGCTGGCTATTATAGACGTTTTGTGCGTCATTTCAGCATTCTGTCCAAGCCACTAACTAACTTGCTGAAGAAACATACATTATTTATATGGACACCGGAGCCTCCCCAACTTTGAGAAGCCCTTCACTATTGAAACGGATGCTTCTGACGCTGGCGTGGGAGCAGTTCTCATGCAAGAGGGTCACCCCCTTGCTTTCTTCAGCAAGGCGCTGGGTCCGAAGTCCCGTGGATTGTCTACTTACGAGAAGGAATTCATGGCAATTTTGTTAGTTGTGCAGCATTGGCGTCCATATTTGCAATTCCAGGAATTTGTCATACTCACAGATCAAAAAAGTCTGACTCAGCTGGCCGATCAACGCCTGCACACGCACTGGCAACAACGGGTATTTTCCAAACTCTTGGGTCTTCAATACCGTATAGTGTACCAACCAGGATTTGCCAACAGAGCTGCCGATGTGTTGTCCCGACACCCAGCTCCTCCATCAACTTGTGCTGTTATTATCAGCAATCCGGTGCCATCGTGAGTTTCTGCTGTGTTGGCTAGTTACACAGACGACAATCATGCTAAGGATATTCTGACCAAGTTGGCTTTGGATGCTACTGTTGTGCCCTATTATACTTTGCAGTCTGGTATTCTGCGTTACCGTTGGCAATGATCCGGCGTTGCAGCGCCGTTTGATCATTGAATTCCATCCAAGTGCCTGGGGCGGTCATGTATCCCTGTCACACTTCGGCGACTCAAGCAGTGCTTTGCCTGGCGTGGTATGAAAACAGAAGTGCACAATTATATTCAGGCTTGCTCGGTTTGCCAGCAGTCCAAATATGAACGTACCAAAGCTCCGAGATTACTTAAGCCTTTGCCGGTGCCAGAGTCTGCTTGGCAGGTCGTTTCTATGGACTTCATCAAAGGTTTACCTCTGTCCAACTCTAATTGTATACTGGTGATTGTCGATCTCCTGACCAAGTATGGCCACTTCATTCCGCTCCGTCACCCATTTACTGCTGCGAGTGTTGCCAAAGCATTCTTCAACACAGTGTATCGTCTCCATGGTCTTCCCAGCTCTATTATATCTGATCGTGACCGAATTTTCACGAGTCATTTTTGGTCGGAGCTGTTTCAGTTGGCCGACGTGAAGCTTTGCCACAGCACGGCTTATGATCCGCAATCTGATGGGCAAACTGAGAGACTGAATCAGTGCTTGGAAACTTATTTACGCTGCTTCGTTCATGCGTGCCCGAACAAATGGTGTGACTGGTTGACTTCTGCTGAATTCTGGTACAATACCTGCTCTCACTCTGCTATTGGCCGTGCACCTTTTCAAGCTTTATATGGTTACTCTCCTCGTCTTTTGGCGGTCGATCCACTCTCTGCTGAAAATTCTGAGGTGATCACTTGGGCTTCTGGTCGTCAAGCTATGGATGAATTGTTGAAACTCCATCTAAACCGGGCCAAACAACGGATGAAAAAGCAGGCTGATCAACTCTGCTCTGAAGGCACCTTTCAAGTGGATGATTTGGTTTTCCTCAAATTGCAGCCCTATGTGCAGACATCTCTTGCTCCGAGGTCTCATCAAAAGCTGGCTTTTCGTTTCTTCGGCCCCTTCCGTATATCTGCTCATGTGGGTCTGGTGGCATACAAACTGGAGTTACCAACGCATTCATCTATACACCCGGTGTTTCATGTTTCTCAGCTCAAGAAAGCTGTTGGGGCTGCTCATCAGGTAATTCCAACTCTTCCAACTGACTTTGCTTTGCACCTGGCTCCAAAGAAAATCCTTAAGAGTCGCTCAGTGGTGCGTGGTTCCTCCCCGGTGCAACAAGTACTCGTCAAGTGGAACAACTTGTCTGCTGACCTGGCGACATGGGAGGATTATGAAGCTCTACGCCAGGAGAACCCCCGTGCCACTGCTTGGGGGCAAGCAGTGACCCAAGGAGGAGGGAATGTCAGTACTTCGCCTGGTGTTGATGAAGAGAGCCCAGCCTCGGCACGAGTCAAGGAGCAGCCCATTGGCCCAAGGCCTAGGAAGACGAACCCGAAGTACTCAGGAGACATTTGGGCTCGCTGAAGAACGCTTGCACGCGTGAAAGAGGCTTGGCCTCTGTATCGTTAAGAGGAGAAGGGAAGAGAATTGGGAACACATCATTGTAAAGACTGAATTTCACTTTTGTGAAACGAAGAACTCCTCCGAGCTCACCTCGTGTTCTTCTTCCTCCCACGTCTGCATTCTCCTTCCTAGTTTCCCCAAATCCCTACTGCTATCCCTTACACTCTCGCTAGGGCAGAGAGAGTGATGCCGGGGGAAAAGCTAGTCCCAAGCATCATTAACAAATAATCGATATAGCTATGGAAAAGTAATTCATTCACAGATCTAGCAAAAATAAGTAACTTCTTGATTTCATTAACGTACCTGCATAATTTCACCTCCTGATTGCCGCAAAATTGAGATCTGTTGCATCACTGTTATGCGAGACATCCTTCTAGCAGGGAAATTTGTAGTAATATAAGAGTCTACTTCGAATGGAGCGAGAAGGAAGAAACCTAGCGAGAAGGAACAAAATATATATGAAGAAGAAGGGAACCATACAGCTAAAAGGCACACCCTTAAATATATCTATAAGTTAATATATAATTTATTATAGCATTTCGAAAGATTTTTGTGTATTTAGTAACGCATAATGACTAGTCTTCAAGCAACCCATAAAAAGCTGTCAAAACAGCTGTCTTCTTCTGCTATACAGTATATGGACAAACATGGCACTGGTACACACATGTCACATGCAAGTGGTGAGATAATCTGTTTCTTGGCAGGCTAATGAAAAGGTAATTTATAATGTCACCAACTTTATTTGTTCTATGTCATTTCTTTACTTATGAATGGTTAATATTACTGATGTTAATTTGAACTGCGAACACCTGAGACCATATGATTATAGCAATGGAAAACAAAGAAAGTTTGTTAACAATTCAATAAAAACTAGTGACCACCGGTTTAAGATAACATTGATTAGTATATGATGACTAGCAACGAATGAACACACAAACGCCAACAACTTCTTTCATTTTTCAAGGATTATGAGAGCATTTACAATTTGTAGGAGGATGAGTGTGTTGCCAAAGTGCCAGATCACTCCCTTCCTTACAACATTATACAAGTCCTTGCACCTAATATATTTTATTTGATTGCATTCTACAATTCACTTAGAAAAAGAACCGATGTCAATAAGCATTTTGTTTTCAATAAGTTTAACTTGCTACAAGTGAGGCGTGGAGTAGTTCAGATGGTTGAAGGGAATGGATGCCGGGGGCCGTACATATTGGCATGATGCTATTGTAACACACCAGTTTCATGTAGTTTGAATTTGTGGATAATCTAGTTTGTAGTATGTAATAACTATCCTTGATTAATCCTCCACCATTTCATGTCACAAACCCCAAAATCACTATATCATCTGCGCTCATGAATACCAAGCTCCCAAGTTAGGTTCATGGAGTTCGGAGGTGACCAGGTGCCACCTGGAAACTGTTTCCTGTTGAGTCAAAGAACGAATGGAGTCTTTGGTGCCGTTTCAATCACTAGAGTTAACTGTTAGCTTGCCACCTTTGATAGGTATAGTTGGTAAGACACTGGTAGCTGGTCCATTAGCTAGATCCAATAAAAAATTCAAGTAAATTTTGGCAGCTAGCTCACTGTTAGCTGTGTGTGGTCAAACAGGCTCTCATAAATCCAACCCATTTATAAGCTTTCCTTTTATTTTTGTACTACTATAATGCCATGTTTAAATCGGGTAGAGCTAATAGAATGTTGCTAAAAGAACTCCAGCAGATCCAAACGATCCAGCTAACAGTATTCAGATTGAATTAATTATCCACCTAACCATCCAACAAATAAAATGTTATACGATTCTATCTCAGTAGGGACACAAGCATTTCAAGGGTACTTGGCCGACTTCTCAGCCTTTGAACGTTCTACTTGCATTCACACAAGTTCCTCCTATCCAAACAATGACACAAGCTTGCAAGCCCCCACCCAATCATCCAAACTATTATGATTTTCTTGCAAGTGGTGCGATACCCCCTCTTTGTCCCTGAAAGCTTCAACTTCTAGAGTTTTTCTAAGTCAAACTTTTAAAACTTTGATCGAATTTCTAAAAAGAACACTAAGATTTATAGTACCAAATTAATACCATTAGATTTATCATAGACTATATTTTCATAAGATACTCATTTTATGTCATAGATATTGATGCTCTTTTCTATAAAGTTGGTCAAACTTAAAGTTTGACTGGCACGAAATCTAGGAGTTGGAGCTTTTAGGGACAGAGGGAGTACTTTTTTTATTTCTTGGCGGGCTAAAAGGAAAGGTAATATACTTCACCAACTTTATTTGTTATGCCATTTCTTTACATTATGAATGGTTAATATTACTGATGTTTGAACTGCGAAGACCTGAGACCATATGATTAGTAATGGAAAACAAAGAAAAATTGTTAACAAGTCAATAAAGTCTAATGACCACCGGTTTACAGTAACGTTGATTAATATATAATGACTAGCAACGAATGAACACACATACACTAACAATTTCTTTTATTTTTCTAGGAGGGCATTTGCAATTTGTAGGAGGATGAGTGTGTTGCCAAGTGCCAGATCACTCCCCTACTTACAACATTATTTATATGAGTCATTGCACATAATATATTTTATTTGATTGCTTCTACAATCCACTTAGAAAAAGAACCACCGATGTCATATGTCAATAAGCATTTTGTTTTTATAGCTTCACATGATACAAGTGAGGTGTGGAGTAGTTCAGATGATTGAAGGGAGTGGATGCTGATAGCCACACTACATATGGCGTCAATTAACACCCCAGTTTCATGTAGTTTTAATTTGTAGATAATCTAGTTTGTAGTATGTACATAACTATCCAAAATTCATCCTCCTCCACAATTTCATGTTGCAAACCCCTCATCATCCATGCTAATCTTGGGAACTCCCAAGACCACTAAATTACCTGCACCCATGAATGCTCCTTGCTTGTCCACATGGATGTGTCAATGGGATAATTGTTCTTGTTATCATTTATTCATATGATGAAACTAGCTTAGTATAGTGTGCGCAAATTATGTTTCTAGTGCTACAATACAACAGAGCAATGTACATACACATCCTATAGACCTTCATCAAATACATTTTCAGCCATCAAATATTGAGAGCTAGCTAGATACAATTTGTTGTCTATATATGTCATGCATTGGTTTGCACTTTGACAGTAGGTTTAGAAATAATGCATCTGGCACCGTGTCATAGGCCCATGTAGGGCATCAATCAACCAAAATAAATTCTTCCCCAGTTTGGTTCATGGAGTTCGGTGTGACTAGGTGAGATTGTCTACCACCGTTTCTTCTCGCTATGTAAACAAAGAGTCGTTTGATTGGTATAGTTGGTAAGACACTAGTTAGCTGGTCTGTTAGCAAGATCCAATCAAATATTCAAGTAACTTTTGGCAACTCACTGTTATTAGTTGTGTGTGATCAAACAAGCTCTCATAAATCCAAACATTTAAGCTTTCCTTTTGAACGTTCTGCTTGCATTTGCACAATTTCCTCCCATCCAAACAATGACACAAGTTCATATAAGGCAAAGCCCACCCAACCTTCGAAACTATTATGATTTCCCATACGAAATCCGAAGAAGAAAACATATTTTGAAATTGTAGAGCACCACAAAATATTTGTACTTGATTTTCTTCATTTATGATTTCGATACGAAGTCCAAATATTTGTTAAAAATTATGTATACTTCTGTGTTTTGGGGGGATGGGGTCTTTATGCTTCTGTACACATGTAAATACTCCATTTCTTTTAAAAATAAACTTAGAATATCAAGGGTGTTCTCGCAAAAAAATATTTCTAGAATCTCTCATATTTTTATTGTTTCTAAAAATATTTTCGGTATTAAGGTTACGTATAGAGATCTGTAACTTTTTACTTGACAAATTTTATTTAAAATAGGATTAAGTCCACTTTTAGCCCCTCAACTATTGGCCGAGTTTAATTTTAGCCCTCAACTACAAAACCATATGTTTTTCACCCTCAACTATCAAAACTGGCCACTTTTAGCACCCGGAGAGAGGACATGGTGGTTTTGAGCACTTTGAGTGATTTTTCCTTTTTCTTTTCTATGGTTAAACCTGTGAATTTTATAGTGAATTGTTTGAGCATGGTAAATTTATCAAATTTTTTGGGTAGCCTTGTCATGATGTTCTCTATGCAGAAAAAATGTGAAACTATGAAAGTAAGTATTTTTTGGATGCTAAAAAATTAGCTCTTTTAATTAATAAATACATGTTCTATGATTTT
>Ga0182004_10003331_pt1 | contig 12781 bp, 7 predicted proteins | sample Sormic07211540_1_FD_120479 | JGI IMG/M metagenome (GOLD analysis project Ga0182004, IMG submission 120479) | Endophyte microbial communities from Sorghum bicolor roots, Mead, Nebraska, USA - 072115-40_1 MetaG | ecosystem: Host-associated > Plants > Roots > Unclassified | place: USA: Nebraska... | reverse complement strand
ACGGCCGAGAACAGCGCTTGGCGGCGGCCCCGACGCTACTCTCGTCGCGATTGTGGTCTCGACGGAGCTCTCGTCCAGGTACGGAATCTCGCCACAGCCGAGAGCGGCGGCGCTTGCGGATCACGGCGCTCGAAAAAGGAGGAGGGGAGAAGAGCGCTTGGCGGCGGCGCTCGGAAAAGGGGAAGGGGAGAAAGAGCACTTGGCGGCGGCCCTTGCGGATCACGGCGCTCGCGCGGACAAAAGGGGAAAACGATTGGTTGTTTCCTAATAAGCGCGGATGCGGACGCACGGCCAGCCCAACAGAGGCAGGACGAAAGCAATGTCGCACCAAAAAAATGTCCATCTTTTACTCTTTTTAGTTGTAGGAGATAAATAAAGAAAAAAGTTTAGTCTGACAGACTGACTGCTGGGCCCAGCTGAAGTAGGACGTCAAGGTCAGAGGACCTTTCGGTAACCGGAACCAAAAGAAGGACTCAAAAAAAAGATATAAAAAAACCACACGTCTTGACCATCGCCACTCGTATCATCTTGAAGCCTGGACCGTTTCAACTCCGACCCACGCCACAATCCTTCCTTCAAGTTGGCTTCGTCTTCCCCTTTTCCTCTGACGACACGCTCCAACATAGTACAACAGAACCTACTGGTCTCCTCTCCGGTGCGCGTGAACCAACTTTCGAGCTCTCCTCGGCACCGGCCGGATCATCTCATCTCAAATCAAAGACATAAAAGTTGCGGGGCTTCGTAGACCCACCGCGAGTGGTATGGTTGGTTGATTCTGAGCCTGCCTGCCTGCCTGCCTGCTTCCATCCTCCAGTTGGAGAATACAGTATGTTTTCTTTCAAGTCCAGGTACATACGCACGCACTCCCTACCTTTTCTTATCCATTCATCATCAGATTCATGTTTGTCACTAGCCGATCTTCACTGAGCATTAGATCTCTGCTGATTCATTTCATTGTGTTGTCTTTTCCCTTTCTTTCTTGTATCGATTCCTGTCACCAATCCATGGAGGGAACTCACATGTTTGTGTGCTTCTGTTGACGTCAGCCTCGGGTCATCCTTCAATGGCAGCAGAGTCCCCAACCAGGGTTTCATGGAGGAATCAGACGTGCAGGAACAGTTGAGCAGACTGCACGAGGAGCTGAGGAAGGAGAGGCAGGAGAAGGCGCGTGCCCTAGATGAGATACAAGAGCTCAGGATGACGAACAAGAACAGGAGCAAAAAATTGAAGAGCAATGGAGGCGAAGAGCACTTGGACCTTGCAGACATGTTACAGCACCTGGAAGGCGAACTGGAGGCAGCAAGAGATTCGGAGAAGAAGATGCTGCTGTCGTTGGAGGCCCAAACAAAGCAGCTTGAGCAGACCAAGGTATCCCTGGAGGAGGCCAAGATTGAGATAGCTTCGCTACGAGACAGCTCTAATCCGGGTAGGCAGCCGGTGAAGAATTTCAGGAGAAGGGGTATGATGTCATTCTCCTTTGCCGACCCTGGTGAGGTTGAAACATGGTCGCTACAGCGTGAGCTCAAGTTAGCTGTGGAATCTGAGGAGAAGTGCAAGAAGGCCATGGATGACTTGGCCATAGCCTTGAATGAACAAACTACAGAGGCCAGAGAAACAAAAGCCAAGCTTTCATTGGTGCAAGCTGAGTTGAATAATGCAAGGACCGAAGTGAACAACTTGAAGGCCTCACTAGAAAGCACAGAGGGCAAGCTCCAGCTGGCACTGGAAGATGCAGAGCGACTAAAAGTTGAGTCAGATGAATTGGCAGCAGCGTCAAAAGAAAAAGAGAGGGGCCTCGTTGATTGCATCAAGCTGTTTGAGGAGGACCTAAGTAAAGGAAAGGAAGAGAATGATAAACTGATTGAATCACAGAGGGTGGTCAGAGATGAGAATTCCCGGCTGAGGGAGATGCTCAAGCACGCGGTGGGTGAAGCTAACGTAGCAAGGGAATCACTGGAGATTGCCAGAGTGGAGAACTCTCGCCTTAATGAACAGATATTTGAGAAAGAAAGTACCTTGCAGAGTATCAAGCAAGAATATGAATCCCTCAAGATCAGTGAGGCAGCCGCACAGAGTAGCATTAAAGAATTGAAGGATATGATTGATGCTATGTTCAGTTCCGAATCGACCAAAACGTCAGCAACAGCATCACCTCGTGATGCCAAGGGAAGCAAGACGAAAGAAAATTCTGTGGCAGCAGATGATGTGTATTCTGATTTCGAAAGATCTACTCAACCAGACGACGTAAAAAACCCTGGAAAGCAGAAAAGGAAGACAATTCTCAGAAAATTTGGTGAGATAATGAAGAAAAGAAACTCCTAAACTGTAATCTAGTATTATGAATTGAAAGCAGTATAGCTTCGATTTTGATTGTTCAGATCCACTGAGCACACAGGACAGCTGGAATGGCAAAGATTTACAGTGACGACTGTGTGGGGTCATGCCATGGATTTATACTACAAAGAATGGAACATACATGTAAAAATACAGAGAATGAAATAAGAAAGTGTCATAGCCTTTTATGTTTTTTATAAGTTTCTGCATTTTAGAATCTCTATATAAAATCTTGGCCTGCTATATGCAATTAAGCAGCCCAGGTTCCCAGATTACAGTATGCCCAAATTACCTTATCTTTCTGGGAAATACGTTGATTAATACAGTTAATGAGGAGATTGAAAGAACTTGTGTCAAGGTTCTCCAGAGAGCATATTTACAAGTTAATTATGTGTGTCTGTGATCTATGGAGCACTGGAATCCCCCACCATCTCAATAGGCCTAAGTAAAACCGCAAAAAGTATTTCATTGAAGTTCAAGGAAAACTACAGAGGTCCATGGAGGGCCAGTATGACACTGTCTGAAGAACCGGATTCACTTTCCTTTAGGTAATATGCAGTTTTCCTCGATGTTGCTGTGAAACCTGCAAATATGCCTAAAGTAAGTTGGATCTAGATTTTGTCTAAAACACTAGAAGTTCCAAGGACAACACAAATGAATACAATTACCACCTTTAAGAATTGTTCATTCTAATTTGCAGCTCCAACCATCAAGTTTTCAAAACTTGAGTCCTTTTCTTCTATCGCAAAGAATCCAGTGTCATCATTACAATAACCACTAAACTTGTCTGATTAGAGGACATGCTGGATTGTTGGAATTCCATTTTGCCGAGTTGAGGGCAAGTTTAGTTGTACAGCTAGCTTTGCCAGGCAAGCATAACCTTGCCCACGAAGGCGAGCAGCATTGGCTCATTCTTGTTAGCAAGGAAAATCTGGAAAGCACAGGCACCACCAAGGCAATGCTAACCAGGGAACCAAACTCTGATTCCACATGAACCCCTTGCCCACCTAGGCGACCCAGTAACATGTAAAGAATCCAAACACGCCTGTACTCCAAAAAAAATGATCTTTGAACTCATAGGATACTGTGTAGAGTGGATGTTTCAAAAGGCATGAGCGCTTATGATTATGAAAAGTGACCACATTCTTGTGCCAGCTCTACCATTATATGAGCTTCATTGGTGACCATTCGCATATGAAAGCTGATTTTTCTCAGCTCAGATATGATCTTTCTCATCTCTGGATGAGATGCATCTCCACCCACAAACATATGAACTTCATTTGCAATCTCAGTCCAACTGTATCCAGGTTGTTTCTTTACACCTCTTTCTTTCATCTGACCTCTTACTTGATTGACTTGACCCCACATGCCAGCAGCAGCATATATATTCGAAAGAATCACATAAGGACCTGAACTTTCAGAGTCTGACTGAACAAGCATCTTAGCAGCAAGTTCACCGAGCTGCACGTTACCATGCATCTGACATGCTCCAAGCAAAGAACCCCATACATTTTTCTCAGCTTCTAATGGCATATCTTTTATATAACTAGAAGCTTTCTCCAATTGTCCTGCTCGGCTCAATATATCCACAATACAAGCGTAGTGTTCAGCTCTTGGGGATATGGCGTATTTAGATGACATCAGATCAAACAATTTCAAGCTGGCATCCACCTTGCCAACATGCCCGCATGCCGATAATACACTAAGGAAGGTGATATCATCGGGAATAAGTCCAGTCATTTCCATCTCATGGAACAGTGCTATAACTTTCTGATATTTTCCATGTTGTGCATATGCAGCAATTATTGTGTTCCAAGAAACAATATCCTTGGTTCTAAGATTGATGAAGACTAACTCTGACTCACCCACATTGCCGCATTTACTGTACATTGTCATCAATGCATTAGAAAAAGAGATGCCCGATTCTAGCATTGCTTTGATGGCAATAGCATGTGTGGATTTTCCTTGTCTGAGCAAAGCAAGAGCAGAACAAGCTGTCAGGACTGCAATAAGAGTCGCATGATCTGGTTTTACACCTTCTCTGAACATTACAGCATGCAATCTCATGGCTTCTTCACCGTGTCCATTGTGAACATATCCTGCAGAAATATGGAGAAGTGAACCGTGAGGGTTTCTACCATCGCATGATCACTGGCACAATTAATAAAAGAGATAGCTGCATGATCTTTATATCGTATTCTGTTTATTACTACAAATCCCCTTCTTTAACAAACCAAAAAAAAACACACATTGATAAGATTATGTGAATCACTGAATCAAGAAAAATATAGGTATGAAACATGAGTTAAAAGCTTGAAATTCCACGGTTTGTCCAACGCGACTGTTGCATTCACCAAATATATCTTCTTTTTTTAATTAAAAACGAAAAGAAACTAAAGCATGAATGCACAAAAGTTAAAAATGTTAAGGTGTTCAAATAAAAAGGTCATTTGGCAATCATACACTTAAAGACCCCCAAGACAAGTTATAGCTTCAGAGTATTGCAACTGTTAGTCGGTGTACACTTTGTAAAGTGTAATTCACAAGAAGTTTATTGCACATAAACATTCTTCAAAGCTTATTATCTATCGTTTGAAGCAACTTGATGACACAAGTAGTTGAGGAATGAGGGTGGGCAGCCTCATCTACAGTTTGAACAAACCAAAATGAATTTGTAGGAAAGAAGATTCAACATGTAGGACGTACCAGCAATCATGGTATTCCAGGAGATGACATCCTTGGCACGAATCCCATCAAACAGCCTCCTAGCGCTCTCCACATCCCCCTGTTTGCAGTATGAAGTGATCATCGCAGTGCACGCCACAACATTCTTCTCGGGCATCGCTTCAAACAATTTCGTTGCCTCGACAAACATGCCGTTCTCAACGTACCCACTGATCATGGCGGCCCAAGACACCAAATTCCTATCTGGCATTGCGTCAAACACCTCCCGCGCCCTCGCCACCTCACCGCGCCGTGCGAGCCCGTCCACCATGGTTGTGTACGACACCACGTTCCTCTTTGGCATTTCTCCGAACAGCCTGTCGGCGTCATCCGCTCGGCCGAGCCTGAGGAGCCCCGCGAGCATGGCGTTCCACGTGGCCACGTTGCGCTTCGGGGCGCCGGCGAAGTAGGCGGAGGCAGCGTCCAAGTCCCCGTGCGCGAGGCATCCGGCGATGATTGAGTTCCAGGAGACGACGTCGCGGGAGGGCATGGCCTCGTCAAAGAGGCGGCGAGCGGCTGGGAGGTGGTGGCGGCCGGCGCGCCAGAGCGCGGTGAGGAGCGCGTTCCAGGAGACGACGTCACGGTGCGGCATGGCGTCGAACACCCGGCGCGCCGCGGCGACATCGCCCGCGCGGGCGAGGGCGCTGATGCGCTGGTTGTCGCGGAGGAGGCGGCGGGCGGCGAGGGAGGCGGAGCCACGGAGCGGGAGCATGCGGAGTTTGGAGGGGAGTGCAAACCGAATTCGAGTCAAGTCAAATTGCCCCCAATTGATTCAATTCACCCATTTAAATCGGCGTCCCTGATTTTTTTTTTTAAAATATGACGTGTCACGTCATTGATATGCAGATTTGCACAGAACGTGAAATAGCCATGTCATGCAGCACCAAAAAAAAAAAAGTTAGCCATTTCTTCTATCCTTCCTAGCAAGTACAGTAGCAAACACATGAGATATCTGTTGGGCGATGGCCGATGGACAGATACACACTGACACACACCAAAATTTTCTATGCCCTGCCGAAAAACGTTGCGTTGTAAAAAAAAAAAAAGGTGAGATCAGAGCTTTCGCGCGAGCTGGATGAGCGAGTTGGCTTTCCTCTGCGCCCTGCTGGTGCCGTTCTTGGCGATCTTGGAGAGGTCCTCGTGGAGGCCGAACCTGAGCCCGTGCACCAGCAGCGGCCTGTTGTTGGTGCCCAGCTCCAGCAGCACCGACAGCGCGCACTCCTTGTTCTTGGGCGTGCTGTTGCCGTCCTTGATGAGGCGCACCAGCTTCTCCACGAACGCCGTCGTCCCGATCTCGGCGCGGCACGCGGCGTGCGACGCCAGCAGCAGGAATATGGACAGCGCCTCGTCCACCATGCCGAGCGCCTTGTCGTCCATGACCTTGAGCAGCGCCGGCACGATGCCCGCCTGGGTGGCCCGGGCCTTGTTCTGCGGGCAGAGCACCAGGTTGAAGATGGCCGTGGCTGCGTCCTTCTTCCCGCGAGCGGTGCCGCTGCTCCGCAGCAGCTCCACCAGCGGGGCCAGCCCGCCCAGGCTCCCGATCGCCGCCTTGTTCTCGTCCAGCATGGACAGGCTGAAGAGCGTCGCCGCCGAGTTCTCCTGCGCCTCCGGGGTGCCGTTCCGGAGGATCTCGATGACCAGCGGGATGGCGCCTCCCCTGGCGATGAGCACCTTGTTCTTGTCGTCGATGGACAGGTTCAGCAGCGACGTCACCGTGTTCTCCTGCACCTTCTTGTCGGGGCAGGCCAGCAGGCCGATCAGCGCCGGGATGCCGCCGGTGTCGGCGATCAGCGTCCGGTTCTCGGGGCACTCCTTGGAGAGCCTCCGGATCTTCTTGACGGCCTTGCGCTGCACGTCGGGGTGGATGGACGACATGCCTTCCACCAGCGACGGGATGTCCTCCGCCTCCGCCTTGTGCTCCTCCGTCTCCCGCTTCTGCAGCTCCACCATGTGCTTGTCGCACCACTGCAGGATCAGGTTCTTGAGCGCGTAGTTGGGAGCCAGCGACAGGTGCGCCAATGGCTGCCGCGACTTGGGGCACGTCCTCTCCCCGCTGTCCAGCCACTTCTGGATGCTCCGCCGCTCGTACGTCTGCCCGCTGGCCACGATCACCGGGTCCGTCATGATCTCCAGCGTGATGGGGCACAGGAAGTCGTTGGGGATCATCAGGGAGGGGCACTTGTCCAAGCTTTTGGGCATGGACACCTCGCCGCCAAGGACGTCCTTCTCGTCCACGCCGGCGATCTCCTTGAACCGGTTGAGAAGGTCCACCATCTGCCGGGTGCTGTCGGCGAGCTGCTGCTGCTGCTGCCCGCCGCTGCCGCTGTTATTGATGAGCTTCTTTATGGCCATCGTCTCTGCCCTCAGCTCCGCCAGTGACTGCAGCTCCAGCTTCTTGGCGAGCCTCTCCAGGATGGCCCTGTCAGCGTTCCTCTCCTCCTCCTTGTTCTGGAGCTGGAGGATCACCATCAGATCCATTGACAGCTCCATGTCTTGAGTGTCCGTTCGCTTCTTGCACCTCATCAGCTGCGCGTTCATAAGCTCCACCTAGAATACTCTGAATGAATTAATGACAGAGATCGACACGTTCCTACACATGCTCATGCCAGCCTGAGGCGCGAGCTTATTATTACTACGTACTTGCTCCTTGACCTCATCGGAGATGGCGAGCTCGGCGTACGGCATCCCGTCCAGCGCGCTGTGCATCTTCTCGTACACGTCGCGGAACTTGGCCAGCACCGTCTCGCTCTCAAGCGCCTGAAATGAGATTGAGATGAGAGAGCATGATCGAGCATGCATGAACACGGCGTACGCATGCAGTGCGTGGATCGAATTAATTAAGTCGAACCAGGTAGATCTTGCTGCCGTCGTGGCACGATCTGAGCAGGCGTCTCGCGGTGGCGAGCGCGCGGCCGAGCAGGGCGAGGCGGCGGTAGGCGTCGTCGGTGAGCCGGGGCGCGGCTTCGCGGAGCTCCTCCAGGAGCGGGAGGACGAGCTGCAGCCAGCGGAGGAGGTTGGCACACTCCTTGCGCTGCGTGCGCCGGAACTCGGCGAAGGCGCGCGCCGAGTTCACGGTCACCAGGAGCTCCTCCACCAGGTCCTCGTCGTCCATCTCCCGCCCCACCGCGGGGTCGTCCGGGGACGACGGTGGCAACGTCGGTGGCGGCATGCGGCATCAAGCGATCCGGCGGGCCACCGGCGATAGATGCCCGGCCGTGTGCGAAATTCCAGGGAAGGACGATCGCAACGCAAGTGCTCCGAGGCGAGGCTCTGGGCCACACACACACGGCACAAGATAATGGACAATGCTATGTATAGTGCGCTGCCCCTTCCCATCCCTTGCATGCTGCAGCTGCCGAGCCAAAATATGACATACCATTACCATCCCATCCCGGCCGCCCTCCATTTCTATTTCTCATTTTCTCCATCTACTAGGAAATGGAACAAGGCAGGCAAGCCCAAGAATAGTTATACCTCCTCTAGTGTCGTAATTTTTACAATCACAGACCCCAAACATACATATAAAATGGATGAAATGCACCTACACTGCATGGATATCCATACCCTGAAATCCATAGATGACCATGTCACCCTTCAAAAAAACTGAGACCTTTGGTATGGCTTCCAGTGCCGCTTCAGGAGTTGTTTTAGCACTTCACCAACCAAACACGTTTCTATCAAACAGCTTCAGACAAAAGGTCTCGTAAATGGCAAAAAGTACTGCTGCCTGATTTATTTTGAGAGAAAAACGTTGCTGCATGGCTGACAGATTCGGCTGATAAGCCCAAACGAATTATTAGAGCTGTTACACGCGGAAGGAGCTAAAAAAATAAGCTTCTCATAGCTTCCTCGATCTCGCGTGTGTAGGCCTCAGCACAGGCAAGAGTAGATTTGCCCCGGGTCGGTGCAGAGAGGGATGGCGCGAGGTTACGCTGCCGTCGATGCTCGGCTCCAGGCCAATGGGGGCGCGGGTGCCGGTACTCAACTAGAGATGCTTTTTAAGCCAAAGCAAAAATAAGCTACTTCATCGGTGAAGTAGAACTATGCCAAACAGGCCCTAAAGCCTATAGTTTTTGGACTGGGTAGGGGGACACTAGGATAAGCCACTGGACGTTCATCGTTGACCTAGGGAACTATAAGTTGCCTATGAGTTTCACCACAACTAGACCAAGGAGAACAAGATCCAAGGGCTGATAGGCTAGATCCAAACGAGGGTCGTGGACCATGTGAAGATGGTGCGAGCAAAGTTCAGTGGATCCATAGCTTGGGGCGAATAAGGGAAAAAGTAGCAACGAGACACGCTTTACTAGGTTAAGAGGATGAGCTTCACATGGAGCTAAGGAAGCAAATATTGCACATGTCGAATCAAATTTGAGCATCGACCACTAGATCTGTCATTCCAATACATGCACGTGAGCATGAGGAAGGAAGGGGGAGGGCAGATCGAAGGAGGAGTAGGAGGGGGATGCATATGCTCACCTCTTTACAACGGCAGCTCATATGGTGGCCGAAGGAAAAACTATGTGGTGATTTTTTTTTTGGCTGGAGGCTAGTATGACTCCTCGTGTCACACAAAGAGATGCGTTATGGAGAGGCGGGGGCTTGACACAACCAACGGATACCATATCTAGCTAGGTGAATGTTGAACGCTAAGGTCCTAGTTGGATCAACGAAAATAAATTAGCAACACTATGGTTCTGGTTGGATCAACTAAAATAAATTACTAGTTGCTTAAAAAATTAGAATTGACCTAAACAACTCAATTAAGCATGCCTATTCGCTTGAGCTTATCATTCGAATCTGTCAATCATTCAGCAGTATTTTTTTCTCAAAACTGATCAGCCAACGATACTTTCTACCATAGTTTATTAGCCAAACAAACAAGGTGACCATCCGGCTTTTAAAAAGTTATTAGCCTTTTTTTAGGTAAATAAAAATTATTGCCGAACGAGGTCTAACAAAATTGGCTTACATCATTACATGTGTGATGTAGCCATAGAACACATGGAAGAGACGAACCAGCACATCTAAATCCTGCCTGACCTGTCGTACTACTACGAACAAACCAGACAAAACTTTGTTGAGAAATTAGAAACTATATAAAAGCAGTGGTGTTTGAGGATACCAAATAACACTCTGGAGAGCCATAAAAGGGAACTCCATATAGTAAGAGTATAATGTTTTTGACAAAGCTACGTACATGTACTACTACTAGTCCGTGGTACTATATACATATTGCTGCGTCGCTGGCACCGGCATGGCCGCATCCATCCTACACCTACTACACGGTGTTTTGTCCATGATGGTCGTTTTCGGCCGTGTCAATTCTCTTGCATTCCGGGAGCGGCGAAATGACGCTCATGTCCTGCAAGTGCCACATGAGGCCATCAGCATGAGCAAGCGGGCAAATTGCGCCGGCGTCGCTCTCCGTCATAGCATGAGTCTCCCCACACCACACCCAGGTGGGTCCCTCTCCAACGGCAACATATGCTAAGCCAAGTTACAACACGACATCAATGACCAATAGGGACTCCTTTTTTTTTAATACAAGGACCAATAGGGGCTCGTAAAAGAAGAGGACAGGAAATTGCAAAAAAAATCAAATGGCGATTGGTCCATATATTCACGTATGGTATGGATACTGTATGTTATGTATCAATCAACGAAACGAAAACAGGGGGACGACCTCACTCGATTAACGCATCCACCTCAGCTTAGGCTTAGTTAGTGTTGCTAGGTTTGCAATGGCCAGCCCCCCTGTTGCTTCTGTCTGATCTGATCTGATCCTGGTCCACATCTCGTGGGTCCTGTGCTATTGATAAGCTTAAACATGGCTATGGATCTTTAGTCAGTATTAATGGTGTTTTATTTATAGATATTAAATATGTTGATGTAGCATCGTACTATTAAAGATAAAGGTAATAAAAGTTTCATGAGAGTAAAGAAAGTTTTATAGGGGATGAAACCCTTTTACACTGTCTCTAAAATATAGATGTATTGGAAACTGGTTCACGAAACCCCCACTAAGAATGATCTTATACTTGACGATAGCCTCAATTAGTGTACATGGTTGTACCCTCGTGCCTTCTAGTTTGTTCGCTTGATCTTATCGACCGAATCTATCAGCTACTCAACAGTGTTTTTCTCTCACGATAAATCAGCCAAGAGTACTTTCTGTCATGGTACTTGCTTGACTCTCTTTTTTAAATACACTGTCATTAGCCTATAACTCATAAAATGTTAAGGGTTCGTTTGTGTATTTGGGAACGGGCCATTTCGGGCGTTGTTCCACCTGGACCGGATTGAAAACTGGACTAAAATGGCAAGGATCAAAACCTAGACCGATGCTGCGAGCCCAAAGTTTATTTACAAATTCATGGACAATCCGTCATGCAGCCCTTGCATGAAATAGTTGAATCTCCAGACTATTTCAATATATATTATCAAATCCTAGACATTAGTCGAAACAATATTTCATCTTGAGTTGGATTTTTCTTGGAGGTAGGGGCAAGTGCAGTTTGTTGAGCAATTTGGTTAACTCGGAATAATATAATTTTTGACGAGCCGCAACACCATCTTACTTGTAGATTATCTTTAGGGGGACTTATTGGATCCTGGTCCCTACTACAGAAAGAGGAGGTTCACCAATTCACGAAGATGAGTTGGAGTATAATTGAGACGATTACTATGAAGGTGTTTGCGAGACATAGTTCAAGATTTAGTAATAGAATTGCGTTTTAAATGTTGAGCTTGGGAACTTTTCCTTTCGTTTCTCCGAACCTTAACTTTGTGTTTGGGTTTATGTGGACCGCAATGTTGGTGTCTATAATAAAGAACAACTATATGCATTGAGGTTAGGATATTTCTAATATATATATTTTTTAAAAAGATAGTGGAAGTGTAGAACAAGAACCATGATCATCGTACTAGATTGCCTCCTCACTTTTGCCCATCTGGATCCACGCTAGACCGATTTTTTCCCTTTTTAAGCTCTTTTTTTAAAAAAATTATGCTTACCTTAACCTAATTTTACTAGCCTGTCCTCTCTCTCTCTCTCTCTCTCCTGGCCCACGACTTGCCTACTACGTCCCTAAGCCCCTTTCTAAGATCACAAAGCACAAAACCCCCTAGTATCAGAGGGCCCAGGCCTTCTACAATATGGTAGTGATACCACAAAATATATAGGCCCCACACCGACATCAAACTAGCTGCAGTGTAAAAAAAAATGTTTGACACCGAAGCCATCTAAGATTGTCGGGATCCATGTCCAATAAAATATCTCTCACTATCTTCTCTATCTGGTTCATTTCCACGAGGAAATATTCCCTTTCTCTTCCTCCTTTGATCCTCCTTGCTCTATAAATCTTTTCCTCGATCTCTCTCATCCAAATAAAGTCAACCCTGCTCTTCTAGATCCTGCTTCTCCATTCAATCTCAGAGCTGATCTCATCGCAGGCGTCGCCGTCAAGGCGGCGGCGGCTGCCGAGGCTGAGGTTGCTGAAGGCCCTAGTTTGGTTTTGGATAATTGATGAAACCCTAGTACTAACCTCTGTACTAAGTGTGTGTAGACTTAATGAGGTTGGTAAATGCCAAGTGATGAAGCAAGTGATGATCATGGTGATGATGGTGATGACCACAAGATGATCAAGTGCTCAACTTGGAAAAGAAGAAAGAGAAAAAACAAAACCCTATGGAGATCAAGGCAAAGGTATTGCTTAGGGTT
>Ga0182004_10003330_pt1 | contig 12782 bp, 8 predicted proteins | sample Sormic07211540_1_FD_120479 | JGI IMG/M metagenome (GOLD analysis project Ga0182004, IMG submission 120479) | Endophyte microbial communities from Sorghum bicolor roots, Mead, Nebraska, USA - 072115-40_1 MetaG | ecosystem: Host-associated > Plants > Roots > Unclassified | place: USA: Nebraska... | reverse complement strand
GCTTACACATGGGTAGGCCCCACAATATGAATTGGGCTATTGTGAAATCATGAAGAAGGCCTGTAGACTATCCCCAACAGTACAATGAGAGGATGCTAGTATGCTCTGTCCAGAACTATTTTTTTTCTATTTTAGGTCATACTTGGATGGACTAGAACTAGTTCTTAGCCATGACTACAAATAGTCATCTGAAAACTAGCCAACTAGTTATTAGTCCATACATTTGTTTAGATCCTGAACCAAATGTTGGATTCTATAGACAATAACTATTTATTTGCCCCTGATAGTTGGGGACTATGGACTAGTGAACTAACTACTAGTTGGGGCTTTGGCTAAACTTTAGCCCACCTATTAGTCCTTCTGTTTAGATCCTCAAGGACTAAAATTTAGCTATCTAGTTGTTAGTCCAAAGGATCCAAACAGGGCCTTAACCCCTACCAATGCAGGTGCAGGCTAGCTCCATGTGTCTTTCGTAGTTTACCTTTTCTATTCAGTATAAAGGAAGTTCCTTATGTGAAATTGCAAAATCTGCAATCCATTCTCTGTTATATATGGATATCCCAATAACATAGGACTACTGCACGTATGGCAAATAAGGAGCAAAGGGTGCTAAAATCTTGTATCCTTATGTGCTACACTAGAACTTTTCAGAAGTTGGGTTTTTTAAATCATGAATTCCAAAAAGAAGTTTATTCTAACTTCATCAGAATCAGATCATCTGAGTTTGGCCAAATCTGTAGAAACTATCAACATTTATGACCTCAAATGGATATACTATAATCAAAACATATTTCATGATAAAACTAATGATACTTATTTGGATTCATAATGTAGGTTTATTTATATATATGACCTTAGTCAAACTTGACATGACTTCACTTAGGAAACATAAAATGCATACAAATACACTTATTTCTCCATCTAGTAAAAACATAGCGAGACAGTTTTTTGTTGGAAGGAATGATATAAAGAACTATATAAGGACTCTACTTTATGTTTGCCTCTAGTAGAAACATTGCGAGCCAGTTTTGTTTACCTTTAGTAAAAACATATCTCACTGGAGGCATTTCTTCTATCTATATATAGGTTATGATTGTCGACTACAGATTGTTGTTTCCAACTGGCTCGGTTGTGGCTCATCTTATCAATAGTTTTCACACGCAGCAAGGAGCCTGTGCAGCAAAGTTCTGTCCTTTTTTCTGAATGTAAAATGAAAGTCTCAGGATCTTTTTATCTTCCTTTTTGGCCTTGCGGTAACGTTCATCATCTTTTCAGGTTGCAGGTTGCCGCTATATTCAAAACATTTGTAGGAAGCTTTTCTTGGTCTATGTTCCAGTGGTTCTTCGCTGGAGGCGATAATTGTGGATTTCAGGCCTTCCCAGTGTTTGGACTAGAGCTATATAAGCGTAATAGGTGGGAAATCTTCTCTGGAATATGCTTGACACAAATTTATTTACTTGTGATATTGGTACCAAGATCATAAAATAAATATCTTTTTTCAATACAGTGAATACGGGCGGAACCAGGCCTATGGCAACTAGGGTCCTAGTCATTGGTGTAGAGAAAAATTCAAACTAAAGGTTAATATAAAAATCAATAGAGTGGACAGATAAATGAACTCATTTTAGATGGGAAGATTGATCATATGTCCATTCTCGAATTTAGTGGAATGACTTTATTTCTCATACTAGTATGAATTATTAGTTTTTGAGAAATAAGGTGGTGATAGATCGACTCGTTATTTCCCAAACCAAACAAAAACAAAAGAATGAGATGTTCATTCCACAAACCAAATACCCACAGTCCCCTTCTAGCTTCATCACTGCCCCCTCTGTTCTGTAAAAAATATAAATGACTTGCAACGCATGAAACATGGATTCACCATTCAATTACAAAATCTCTTTTCTGCAGTACGTCTTAATTATTAAAACACAATATATCAGAGTTGGTAAAAACAATTTAAACTCTGAAAAGCATGAGATCTAAACTTGAATAGCAAAATTGTTTTTAACAATACATGCTAGTGCCAGTTGGATATGGCGCATTTTGGTCTAACACTTCGTATTTGGCAAGTTACAAAAGTACCCAGAACTGAAGTAAAAGCTAATCCAGGTTGTTGGTTTTGTTCTTAACATCGAATTGGAGGAACATGAAGACCACTGTCAAGGAACCTTAAAATCTTTATTTGGCTAAAAACTGGGATCAAAGTCCTGAATAGTTTATATACCTACCAGCATGGATATACTTACTTACTTTGAAACAAGTACGAATGACTAATAATCTCTAGAATAAATATGTTCTATGACAGGAACATAAATTATAGAATAGCTATTGCAAAACAAGACAACCATTTCTTCTGTAAAGTTGCATAACTATCTATTCATTACGTCCTAATATACGTTTTATGCTTACAGATTCTATTTTGATTTCTCTGCATCATTTGTCGGCCTGGGTATGATTGTCCCGCATGTTGTAAACATTGGGTTGCTTTTTGGGGCCATCACCTCTTGGGGATTATTATATCCTTTTCTTCAGAGTAAAAGAGGACAATGGTATCACACTGATAGTCCTACAAGTTTAAATGGAATGAATGGATATAAGGTACAATTGAATAATGGTTATGCATATTTACTCTATAATTCTGTTTTGCTTCCGAATTGTAGATGATGTCTACCATGCAACTTTGCGCTAATAGGATAAACCATTTCCTATAACATTTTGTTGATTAAACTATGCTAGGCCCTCTTACTTCGGAATTTTACTACCATTTTATGGAACAACTTAATCGTACGTAAGCAAGGGCAAAAAATAAAATCTTGAGTTACAACAAAATGTGGGGCAACATCTAAACAAACCAAAAGCTACTTCTGGTGGACTTAATTACTCAAACAACAAATAAACTTATGTTTCATTGCAATAGCAATGTCATACATCCAATACCATCGTATATTTATTCGATGTTCATTGTTTAGCCAATTGTGTATTTCAAGAGTCTAGAAGATGAACCATTTCATATCTGATTGCACATTAGTATCAATGGATTTAAGTCCACTTCTTGCCTTCCCTGAACACCTATAGAATGATTAAGCATAGGCTTTTAATAGAATATCAGAACCAAAACATTACGACTCAGCTTGCTCATCAAGTTGATAAAACTAAACATCTTCAGGATTTTGTTTTGTCGAGCAAGATTCTCTTGGGCTCTTCCATGTTATGGCTAAGCCTTAAGTTAAAAAATGTCTTTTGTCATTGCTTTAGTTAGATAAATGGACCAAAACATTTTGACACCCCAAAGTGAATCTCAAATATTTTTGTCCTTGAGAAAGTCTTGGTTCCTTATGGCTGAAAGAATGTAATTTCTTTGAGTCACATACATTCCAAAGTGAAGTTATGGGATAATTGAGAATGGATTTTTGAAAACTATTTAGCTTGTGTTTATTGATATATGCAGAACACATTGTGTCATCGCAAGCTAATGACATTTTTACAACAACAACCCATTTGGTTGTAAATTAGAGTGACACTTATCTTGCTCCTTAGTCAGCACAAAGGTAATGATTCATGGAAGCAAAACACTCCAACTAGTTTTTAACCTATAAGGTTGCCAATTATTAGTAGATGATGGAAGAACTGAGAACTTCTATTTCTATAAATATATGTACAGACAATTCTGAGAGAGTAACATTTCCTAACCATTTGTCCTCCATAACCTTATCATTGAGCCATCTTTGATTACAAAGCATCCAATCCAGAAGAAATCCCATATTATTATTATTATTATTTGGAATCATCATGTGTGTATAAGTTTACTACATGTAAACAAGTGGTAAAGTGCAAAAAGATAGCGGATGATTATAAAAGTACTCTCAGGGACTAGCATTTTTCAGGATTATGATATACGTAAATTTTCAGAATTAATATCAACTATTCAATCATCCAAAAAATTCATTATGCTAGAAAAAAAAATATGAGCCTCTCAAAGGAGATAAGTCTAAGGTCAGTAGAATTAGAGAGCCCATGTACCTTACCAGGTTTCTAGTGTAATCATTCAAGATTTTATTCTTGCGAAATACATAGTAGATAATTTATGATGCGTGATAATTAAATAAATATGTTCAACATAGCTTAAAAAAATATCACTGGACGTCCTCTATACATGAACTGAAAATAAATAAACACTGTAAATCTATAAAAACTTAAGCGTTTTATGGCAACATAATTTTCTGCAGGAAAATCCAAAATTCTCAAGAATTTATTTGCTAAAAACATCAAATTGAATGTTACTAGGTGTATGCTGCGGCAACATAAAGATCCATATATATAATATAAATATTGCGAGCACTAGTACAAAGAAGCACTACGCTAGCGGTGGAATATAATTTTTACAAGTGGTTTCAATTATACAACGCCTGTGGAAAGAAATCGGCTTGGCCGACTAAAAAAAGTCTGTAAAAATCAATTTTCACAGGCGGTTTTCTTAATAAAACCACCTGTACAAATCGTGGGGAACTAAACTCTAATGTTGACATAGCTAAGTGATAGATGGAGTGCTAGAGGAGGCTACTCAAGACGGCGAGGTCTCAGGTTCAAATCCCACCGGCCACGTAACGCGCGATTTTACGTGAAAAAAATGCACGACTTGCCTATGATTAGCCAGTTGGTCTTCCCTAGGATTATTTTTTTTTCTATTTTAAAATGCCGATTTCGTATTTTGTATAAAAAGATTTCTACATGTGGGTGGTATTTCAGATTACCCGCCTGTGGAAAGATAGGCACCCAGCACAGGTGGTTCGCCAATCCACCTGTGGATATAGCTTGAAAACCGCTGTGTAGTGGTTTCGTGTACTAGTGGAGTTCTCCGTCAAATTTCAGCTTGACAGATCTGGCTAGTTCTACCTTTAGTCGACTTAGAGCTCCAATTTTAATTCCAACCATTTATTGTCCACGAGTGTGTGCTTGATACGTGACTAACTGGGACAACACTAGTACGCGTGAATCACGGAGCCACATGCGGCGAGGCAATATGCTGGGTTAATTGCTCACGCTCACGAGTAGGTTATCATTTTGCGAGCATAGTTAATCGTACCGCGTCGACTAAAATTCAGTTTGAATGCGATCAACTTCTGGTCAATCTCCTGACTTCTTGAGCCCTAGCCAATGCAGCACCATATGGAAGATGTCGATGACTTCAGGATGACAACAACGTACAAATAAACATGTCTGTGCCATGCGATAGACGTACGACGTTTTCTCTCGCTGCCGATATTTATTATGGTCTTCGTATTCAATGGCAATGGCAATTACTTCAGCGAAAACATGCAAGCCCTTCATGTTTTTTGCATGCAGATCTGGCATATGCATAGCCATGAGATTGCTCTTTTTTATCGAGCGACAAGCATGCAGACTTGCGTCAATAGCCATCGTGTTGCAAATGTATCATAGGGTCAGAACACACATGATCTTATTCATCTATATGTATGTTGATCAAGCCTTATGCATGCTCCAATGCTTTTTGTTCGGGCCACATGCAGGTGGGCAAAGCATCTAGCCTTCTTGGTGCTGCACGTGAGCCGGTCTACTAGATAAGCTCTTGGCATAAATTGAATATTGTATGAACGAATCATACCAACTTCGTGGTACGAAATGCCAATTGTTCTAATCCACTTGCCGCGTAGGGCGTTTGATGTTGTCATAGAATTACCTGCCTAACATCAATGGTTCTTATTGACACAGTGCCGATTAGATATAGGTAGAGGTAGCAGATCTGTTCTGTTAACAACATCAGAATGTTGATGTCATTCAAGCAGTCATAGCAAGGACGTCAGCACCAGTGTCGGCGGCTTCAATAGGGATGTCGACATAGAGCTTATCTTGCTAATAATGTGTCATAAAATATCTTGTCAGCGGTTAGGACCTTTAGTTCTCTATCTCTCATGAACAACGTAGTAGATGAAAGTAAAACACATATAGATATAAAAGGTAGAGAGACTATTTTTTATTCTTCTGAATATTGGTGATTACAACATAAAGCTCTCACGTATATATAATCGTACCAAAGTCTAAGATTTTGATGAGAGCCCACACACAAACAGACTTAGATTAGATTCCTCCTCCTCCTTTTTCTTCTAGGATTAAGTCTATGTTTTACAATAGTTCAATGTATAACACAAAGCAGACCTTCGGTTTACATGCCTTCTTTGCAGAATAGGCAGACTGCCATCCACCATGTGTGGCATAATGCCACCTACTTGTCCATCAGTTTTGATTGTTCAATGCTGTAATAAGGGTGCAAGATAAGAGCAAAAATACATGTTTCGACCATACATGCCTACTGTATGGCTGTTTCTCTCCCTCACCCCTCTCCCTCTCCATGTGTATGTGTGTGCGCGTGCGCGAAACGCCCTTGCACACAAACCTATATCAGTGGGTCAAGGCAGTGGATGTATGCCTCGACCACCTAGATTCAAGTTCACATGGTAGTAAATTAAGTTCCTATTTTCTTTTTAATACAAAGTCACTACTTTCTCCAAGGTTGTGCTGTAGTTCTACACGAACTCTGTTCCTGAATTTTATGCCCTTGCTAGATATCCAACCATCGAGTTCGCAGTATGTTAGCGGTGTAGAATATATTGTGACATTCACCACCATTTATAAAATTCTAAATATGCTCTTGTTGATGTTATATCGAATTTTATAATTCTTATGTTCCACATACAAAGAAGGCTAACTCTTTTACACTATGTGGCAGATTTTCATTGCTGTAACGATGATTATCACTGAAGGAATGTTTAACTTCATTAAACTCCTTACCGTGAGCTCAATCGACCTCTATAAGAAGAGCCAAGAAAAAGATTCAGGGAAGATTAAATACAGGTTGACAAGCCCCAACCTTAATTATGATGACCGTAAAAGGCTTGAGGTGTTTCTTGGTCATAGAATCCCACTTTATGTACCGGTTGCTGGATATATTGGATGTGCAATAGTATGTTCAGTTATTATGCCTTGGATCTTTCATCATATTAAATTCTATCACATGGCCCTATTGTTCATCATTCTTCCTGTTTTTACCTTCTGCAACACGTATGGAACTGGACTCACAGATTGGTCAGTTGCACAATCTTATGGCAGGTTCATACAATTCGTTATAGCAGCATGGGTCGCAAAACCTGGTGCAGTTATCGCTAGCCTTGCAGCTTATGGGGTGTCTGTGGCAGCTTTGAATGTTTCTTCACAAGCCATGCAAGATCTGAAGACTGGTTACATGACTTTGACGTCCCCAAGAGCTGTAGTGACTGGGCATATATATGGTATACTAATTGGTTCTATTATTAACCCATGCATTTTTCTTGCATTTGAGGCAAATGCCAAAAGTACTGCACCCATTGGATCAAAGGATTCAGAGTACTCATGTCCCTCTGCAGCAGTCTATCGTGCCATTGGGCTACTTGGTAAGGGAGGAGTGAAGGAACTCCCAGATCACTGCATCACTCTCTGTTTGGTTACATTCTTCATAACACTAGCTATCGAAACAATTAGATTAGTGTCCCAAAGAAAAAATTGGAAACTCCAAAATTTCATCCCATGCATGATAGCAATAGCTCTACCATTCCTCACTGGACCTTACTTCACCATTGATATGTGCCTAGGCAGTGTCTTGTTAATCATATGGACTAAAAGAAATAGACAACATGCAGAATTATTGACGTCAGCAGTTGCAGCAGGCTTAATATGTGGAGATGGATTGTGGGTTTTGCCATCGTCAATACTCAGCATCTTCAATGTGTATCCACCAATCTGCATGAATTTTCTTTCGAGTGGAAAACAAGTGGATACTGTGGACTCATTCATAAATACTATAGAAACACATGGAAGCAGGTGATAAAATTACAAATGTAAAATTATAGATACTTTAGGAATTTATTGTAAAGGATGCATATATATTTGATCATGCATGCAGTTCATTTTTTGTTTGGATAAGGGCCTGCCATGGGTTGATCCCGGGCCCTAAGGCCAGTCTCAATGCATGTTTCATGGGAGTGTCATGCACATTAAATAGGATGCCACATAAGCAAAATTGCTGATTTGGCATGGTCATTAAATGAAGAAGTTTCATCAGATGTGAGAGGAGTTTCGTCCCATGAAACTCATGTGGCTCGGTTACCTAGTTTATAGTTTTGGTAACTGTGCCATGAAACTATGCATTGAGACTGACCTAAGCTATAGGCAAAGTGAGATGAATGGAGGGCCCGAACCGGCTAAAGCATGGACCAAGGTGGCCTAGCAGCTACCCGCACAAGAGGGGTGTGATGGCTCCCCTTAGGAGTCCAAAGTATAGAGAAGAATTAGGAAGTACTACTTCATCGTGTAATGAAATGTCATGCTCTAACGGCCGGCCTCCATGCACGGATATCCAATGTACAGCGAATTCGTGCCGACTGGAGGCCTCTACCATTCGTCTACCTATAGGGTACATCCAGTTGTCCATTAATGCTGATAAGTTCTTCGTATAGAGGGTAAGGATAAGAATAAATGGAAAACGAGATTGTTTAAGAAAGGTGAGTCTAAATCTATGACTATATAACTATAAATTGGTTGGAGGTCATATCATTTAATGACTATAAATATAGAGACTGTCTGCTGAATAACCATGTATTTTAGCAAAACTACCACATATATGGTTGTTTGCTGGCTACAAAATACATTATTTGTAAGAGAGAAAAAACCATGTGTTTTTGAACTAGCTAGCATATGGTTGTTGGCTACATACAAAACACACGATTTACAACAAAAAAATGGTGTGCTTTATTACAAGCTACCATGGGATTGTTGGCTGCCTTCATTCTAAAAGAGGCCCATGTAGAGAAAATATGTTGTAATTTCTATACAACAGATATGTACAAGCCATAGGAGAACAAATATGTACAAGCTATGTGTTTCATTTAAATATTTATGTGAGATAGAAAAAAATTAAATCCTAGAGAAGTCACAAGTCGCACATTTTTTTGCGTAAAATCACGTGCTACGCGGCTGATGGGATTAGAACGTGAGACCTCGCCCTCGCACGTAGCCTCTTCTACCACTCCAACTATCACACAATTGTGTCTATATTAGAGTTTAGTTCCCCACATATTATCCTAAACCGAGCATATATTGATTATTTGAGGCCCTAAACGGATTCCATTGGAAAAGTTGTCAACTACAAAGTTTCACAACTTTTCAAGATCTACAACTTTTGTATTGGTAGTCATTTACAAAACATGAAATTCAAACCTGAGAAATTCAAATGTAGTTTGCTACGAAAAGATGATTTCAAATGAAAAATTTATCAACTATAAAGTTTGATAACTTTTCGAGAACTACCACTTTCATTTTGATGGTTTTTCCAAAAGAGGTCATTTGAAAAACTCAAAAAATTCAGTTTCGAATTATTTCTATAGACGGTTTTCAAACTGCCTCTAGAAATATGATTTTCACTGGCGGTTTCTTAGGAGAACAGCCTGAAAATTGATTTTCACAGGCGGTTTTTTAGTTGAGCAAGCCGATTTCTCTCCACAGGCGCTGTTTATTTCAAACCGCCTGTAAAAATTATATTCCACCGCCAGCATAGTGCTTCTTTCTACTGTGAGTATTCTGTATATAAGGTAAGCAAAGCATCTTATTGAGTATTCTGGTCAAGCCTTCAAAAACTATAGACAACAATACAAAATTGGATTGCAACATCCTCAAGCTGCTTACCTGCAAAGATTAGGCGTTGCTGATCTGGCAGGATTCCCTCCTTGTCCTGGATCTTTGGCTTGACATTGTCAATTATGTCCGAGGACTCAATCTCGAGGGTGATGGTCTTGCTAGTGAGGGTCTTCACAAAGATCTGCATCTATAGAGTTAAAAATCACATGGTAAACTACTATAAAGAGTTAGGCATAGAAAAAACCTAGTGCTTTGAAAAGAACAATTCAAATCTCAACAAAAAAACAGAGGTAACTACAAACATATGTTTGTTCTATAGTAAGACAATGACACAAATGTTTTGTCTATGCCGGCACAAAATCACAACTGACAATTTTTTTCTATAGGAAGACAAGGACAAAACTGTGGTGTGTTATAGCTCAAATCACAAATAACATATTATACTATTTTTCTATAGGAGAACAAAGAAAAATATCTGAAATGTATTGCCACAAATCATAAAAAACCATTTCTATAAAAGGACAAGGATAAAAATGTGATGTGCTGGCACAAATCACAATTAACAGAATTGTAATCTGGAAGCAATATGATATTACAGAAAATATCATAGGTGCAAATCAAATCGTTGATCAAGGATGAGCTCTTTCTAGAGGAGGGGAGAGATATTATGGTCGATAACAACTATAGGCCATCGACTTCCCAATCCTAGCCTATCTGGTCACTTCCCCATGATCGTGACACATGCTTTCTGTGGGAGGAGTTTCAGTATGATGTTTACTTAGGTTTCAGAGATAACAACTAACACAGATTCTCAATAGGTATTGAAGGAAATTTGGGTCCATTCACTATGTCATTCAACCTATCTTATGCCCGGACTCACCCACTATAGACAAACTATGAGGCATTAATACATGAACTACTAAGTTGTAAGCTAATCCATTTCTCTTTTGATCAATGTATATATCAATTATACTCATGAGGTAAATTAATTTTCGACATGTTGCATATGCTCAGAACTAAAATTATGGTGCTGATCGCAATTAGTTAACTTGGAATTTCATTTGTTTGGTTTTCATGAACAGCAGATCAAGAGAGATTAACAGGAACAAATCACTACAACTAGTTGACAGCGAGCACTGGACAAAACCTTGTCCCACTATAAACTAAATTGCACATGCATCTAGTTGATGAAAATCACATGATGACATAATGCTGATCTATTTTAACATAGTTCTAGGAGTGTCCCATCCACAGTACAGAAGAAGGGCTTCTAATGTTTGGAGGAATCTCATCTATAACTAAATCATGGAAGGCAGTGGAGATTAACTTAACTAACAACACATATTTCTATCTGCAACTCTCTTACTAACACATGAAAACATATACAAACAAGCAATCACAAAAATCTGATGTGTATGGACAAAGAGACAATAATTGACACTTCTATTTCTATATATTAGTCAAAGAATAACAAGAAAGCTAATCTGTGGTAACAAAAAACCAAAAATAACAAAATAACAAAAACCTGATATATGCTCCGTTGTGCCAAAATGGCTGGTGCATGTATGAATCTTGTTGCAACTAGAGTTAACATGTGCCTATGAAAAGTGACACAAATACAAATTTGCCTTAAACATCCAATTATACTCATGGGTCAAATTAAGTTTCCAAACATTGCATATGTTCCGAACTTCAATTGCGGTGCTCATGTCACACCCAATTTTAAGGATAAAATTGTATGCAATATCTTATGTGTGCCCAGAGATCAATCACACATAAGCCAACAAATTATATGAAGTATCATCACAAGTGTTTATTACATAACGGTAAAATCTCAGAGTCTTTACACAAATATAGAAGAGATAAAACATAACTCTCGCGTAGAAGCTCCATCACACAGGCACGTCAACTGGTTGACCACAAGTCTAGAAATCCTCAGGGAAGTGCTGGTAGTAGTCATTACCCACGCCATCTGTTACCCATCCAGGATTTTTATCCAAATAGATAAAATAAACAAGCATAAGTACATCTCGTACTAAACAAGTGTAACATGGGGTTCATGAGGCTCAAAGGCTAGACACGGGTTAACTACATGTAGCTTTTAGTTGTCACAATTTTAGCATATGTATAGCATCATGTTGTCAAGTCCCACAATAAACTCATGATCAAGTAAAGTGAATAAAGAATAGCATAAACAACATATTTAACAATAATAACTTTAATAACTTGCCATTAGTGATTATTTATTCTGTATTGGTCCAAGGCCACTCGTGACCGTGAGCACAGCTGATATATCGATTTTACACTCTGCAGAGGTTGTACACTTTCACTGTGAGTCATGATTTATCCTTTCACCCGAGGTGATCAGCCTCTTAGCCCACTACCAAGGAAGACCGACAGGGTTCACTATGAAGCCTTTCAAAGGTTCATCTAACAAGTTAGGGTCGCTTGATTTCATTAGTCAGTCTGTGTGATCCACCCGCAAGAATCCACGGTCTGCTATCCCCCAATTGCGCAACACAGGTAACCGCTAACAAGTTAGAAAAGGTCCTCATACTGAGCTAAAGCCAGAGCCATGTAGCCCCCACAGTTGTACTGTATGTCTCGGATGGTCATATAGAGGTAAGTCGTTATGGAGAGAAAAAAAGTGTTGCAATACGCCCAAAATAGTTGCGATAGGAAAAATAGCAACACTTATTTTACGTTGCGAGGTGTTGCAAGCTCTTGCGTGGGTAAAGCTTTGGACAACGCTTTTCTAGAAAGTATTGTAAAATGCATCTTGGATTTGCAATGCCTAGGTGTTGCAACATAAGTTTTTGCTATGGTTGTAAGTGTGGCAACAACAAATAATGCAATGCCTTCGGTGTTGCTGAATCTTCCAATGACAACTTGCTCATGTCGTAGCAAATGGTGCACTAGCAACGATGAACGTGTGTTGCAGGACAATGTGTTGCCACACTTAATGTGTGTGACCACAAGGATCATGTTGCAACACCAATAAGTTGTGGCAACATGCGCAATTGCCACACCCAAGGATTGGTTGCCATAAGGTGCATCTTATATTGCATCGCGTAACGAGTGTGGTAACAAGACCT
>Ga0182004_10003329_pt1 | contig 12783 bp, 19 predicted proteins | sample Sormic07211540_1_FD_120479 | JGI IMG/M metagenome (GOLD analysis project Ga0182004, IMG submission 120479) | Endophyte microbial communities from Sorghum bicolor roots, Mead, Nebraska, USA - 072115-40_1 MetaG | ecosystem: Host-associated > Plants > Roots > Unclassified | place: USA: Nebraska... | reverse complement strand
TAACCGCTCACAATAGAAAAAATATATATTAGCTTGAAGTAGTCTTATATTAATTCACAAAATATATCTAAAAATAAAGTCTCAGCCCACCCTACCTTATAAATTTGTGTCTAAAATTAGAAGCAAAAACACTAGGAGCTCCACTGAATCAGCAGCGGTAGGGGGGGCTAGAGCCCCCCTAGCCCCACCGCTAGCTTCGTCCATGAAAAGATGAGATATGACATAAGATGAGAACTGTTACAAGTGCTTCTCTTGCCAGGCCTTGAAGGCCATGTTTGGAGCTGGTATGGGCCTTGAATGCCTCAACCGCATCTACTTCTTCAGTTTGATTTGCACTGGGTCCATCTCCTCTGCCGCTGCATAGAGTTCACCCATCATCTCAAGTACTCCATGATTATCATTGTAAACATCATCGTCCATATCCACATGTATCCCAAAGTCATCTTCACGTCCTTCATCCTCCTGCTCTGTAACCTCAACTTCAGCGGACTCCCCATGATGAATCCACCTTATGTATGTAGCTGACATTTCAAAAATGTGTATATGGGTTTCTACTTCAGTGTGAGGTCGCAACCTTTGATTAAGACAATTCAAGCATAGACAACGAATGTGTGCATCTTCGGGGTATCTTTTACTCACAAATTTCATAAACTCTTCAACTCCTTGCATATATACAGGTGTGAGCAAAAACCCAACTTTTGTCCATCTATTTCGACAATAAAATAAACATGTAAGAACACATGTCGTAATTGATCAACAAGAATTTAAAATTAATTTAAATAAAACATGTTATACACAATGTTATTATTCTGAACATGATTCAAATTTAGAACGAACACATGCGTATATGAAGCAATCTTCACGCACACATCAAACATTACTGTACAAAAAAATACAACAAACCTTGCAACCCTGCTTGCGAAGCAGCTATTCTGTCCACGGCTGCTGTTGCTCTGCCCGCGATCCATTGCTCTGCCCACGACGCCGCTGCTGTGCCCACGGTCGCGGCTGCTGTGCCCGTGACGCCGCTGCTCTGCCCGTGACGCCGCTGCTCTGCCGGCGTTGTTCTTCAAAAACGCTCGATCGATGCCCTAGATCACCACGTACGATTCTCCAGCGCCGTCGGGTCGTCAAGACTCGAACTTGTTTATGTCCAAGGACCCAAGTACGATCGTGCGTGGGTCTAATCGTGCCCTCTGTTTTTAGAAAAATAAGGATCTATAAAGTAAAATAAAATTGCATTGGATGATAACTGAATTCACTTGAATTCACTTGAGTAGCGTAGCGGTAATGCCTGTTGATTTAGGGGCACCCCTCCCGGGTTCGAACACTACAGGAGGCATGATTTTTGTTTTTCCAAAACATGTGATGTTTACTATTTTTCCTATCCTTTGGGTAATTAATATAATTGTTTTGAAATGTTTTGTTTCTATTTTGTATTGGACAGCTTGTTATGCTGTATGATCATCCCAAAAAAAATTCAAATGATTTGGAGATAGTTTTAGTACACTTCCCCTCAACGGATTAACATATATTACATAGGGACAAGTATAAGTGTGAGCCATGGATGACTCTGTGAGCATATGCATCAACCCTTTGTCAAAATGTTTTGAAATTTGTTTTACCACATTATACACCAAAATGAAGTGTCCATGCAAGTTTTCAGATTTTCCTAGTAACCTTAGGTATTTTTACCATTTATTCTTTACTAAAGTAACAAATAAATTCATTAATGAGTAATCCTTTTGTAAAAATTGGTATCAATTTATTTTAACAACATTGTGGTATTAGAATTATTGAAAAATGTGAGGTAAAGCAATTTACACTCTAAATAAAGAAAAGAAAATGCAATAAAAGAATTCATAAAAAATGTCAATAAACATTAAAAAGTCTGCCTCCTACGAACTTTGAACCCAGGAGGGCATGGTTCAAGCTAGGCAGTGATTACCATTGCACTATACAAGTGTGTTCGATAAGAACTAAGCATAGTTCAATATAGACACAACATCCCTGCATATGTCTAAATAGAACCTGAGACGAAACACTCGGCTCCTCAGGCACATTTGATCCCCAATCGTCTGCACCTGCACCCGCTTCCGCTTCCACTTCCGCCGCCACCGCCACCGCCACCGCCGCATCTCCCAGGTCGATGCCGCATTGCCTCATGGCGAAGGGAGACAAGAAGAATCCACAACATGCCAAACGCGCGCTCCTGCAGCGGCGCGACCCAACCACAGGTAGGTTTGTCTCTGGCCAAGACAAGAAGACGAGGGCTGGAAAGGCGCGCCAGAGCGCCGCCGCCTCCGACGTTGACCTACCTGGCAGGTCTTCGGTCACTGCGCACTCGACCAAGTTCTCGAAAGCCAAGTTGCCTGCAGCACCGGCTATCGTCCTCGAGGTGAGATTAGGGTTTCCTCTCATTGCTAGTTTCCAGATTGAGGTGAGATTAGTTTCAGTTAATGTACTCAGCGTGTAATTAGGCATGCCGTTTTTAAGTCAATGATCATAGAAGATGTAGTGGTACCTTTGTTGGTTCATCTTATTAATCAAATACTATAAGATGCATGAGTACATCTGTGTACCAGGATGAAGGCATTTCTTCTTATTTATAAGATGCTTAGTTTGCTGACTTTTTTTGCACAAACGTATAACAAAATCAAGTAGTATGATGCAGAAATTATGTACTCTGAAATTTTTGCACATTTCATCTGTATGTACTCTAAATTGATTTAAATGTTATAATTTATGATGCAGAATTCAAAATCTAGTATGATGCAAAATTTATGTACTATGTAATCATAATTCAAAATCAAGTAGTATTCTGTAGATTTAATTGTGAATCATCATAGGGTTGCAATGAATTTTCAGTTTATTTAAAAGACTAAGCTTCAGTTGTTTGCAATGAATTCTCAGGTTATAATTTGCATGCTTGTATATAGTTTTCAGTATCAATTCATGCTTCATTTGTTTGCATTCAATTTTCAGCTTGAAGCACAACACAAAAAAATGCAGCAGAGTCTGGAAGCTCTTGAGAACAAGTTTGACGAGAAAGTCCAAGTTCAAAAGAAAATGCAGAATACCATAGGCAATCTGGACGAAATGTTCTTCAAAAATGAAGTTAGACTCTTCATGCTGGAACAAGAGTCCAAGAAGAAGGATGAAGTCATCGCACAGCTGAAGGCGGACCTGGAGGAAATGAAGAAGTAGAAGACTGCTTGATGCTTGGCCTATCTATAGATATATGTATATAGGAGTTTTAAATGTTATTGAGAACTGGTAGTGGCATGTGGAGCACTTAGGGATGCCACCAGTAGATCTTTTGGATGGATGGATGAAATGTCATCTGAACTACTCTAGTCTAGAATGGTTTGTGAACCAGGAGCTTTAATAGCACAATATAAGCAATATATGCCTTATAAATATTATCTTCTATGTCATATGTGCATGCTATCACTTGTCTAAAGGTAGTTGTGTCATTTGTACATGTTGTTGGTGCCACCTATTGTTTGGGCCATCTACAAAAACCAACATCTGTCAAGTGTCAAGCTGTTGTGGAGCGCGTGACCAAAATATCAAAAATGATTTGTGATGAATATGTTTCGTCAATCGATGGGCAAAACGAGGTAAATTATCTATGACGATATCATATCTCATATGTGATGAATACATTTCATCATTCGAATGCAACCCACGATCAACACGATCTATGTCGATTTCCTAATTTGTTATATGACACTCCTAATAAATTCGTCATTAATTTTTAAGGATAATCTTCGTCACTTGTAACTTATGACGAAGATGAAAATTTCAACATAATAAGATACCATTCTGTGTCGAAGATAACCAGCGTCATGAGAGAATCATCACTAATGATCACATTCCTACTAGTGTGTCACTGAGGTCTCTGGAACTATAGAAGACGGTGCTAGCTGCTCAGACGATGCTATGGACGACGACAAACGCTTGGTAGTGGTGACTAGCAAGGTAAAGGCTGTAGGAGCCTGCTGAGGAGGTGGAGTAGGTTGGCCAGTCAGAGCACTGTAAGAGAATGAGATGTCCTACCCTGTCGAAGAATCCAATACAAGCTGTGAGAAGGTGGCAGACTGAGGTGGAAGAGGGTCTGCCCTAGCACGAAGAATAAGAAAAGTGATCCAGTGTGCATAGGGTAGCTGACAACGACCCCTGAATCCTCAGTGATGGTATCCTCAATCTCAGAAACAATCAAATCCCAAATGTCGAACTCCTGCTGAATAACCAAATGGGCTATCAGCCACTAATGTATCCTGGAAAAGCCGTCACGGTTGCCAGGCCTATGGAGAAGTGTCTTCCTCATCACAAAATCCAAAATGGGAGCAGGACGGGTAAGACCTCCAACTGACTGACTGGAACTCTCTATAAATGGCTGACGAATGCACGGTAAAATAAAATCAATAGGGGGAAGCTCACCACCATGTGGTCAACAAGGAGGTTCAAAGCTGCCATAGCAAAGTTGGTGAATCTTGGTGTCATAAGCTGTCAGACCCCAAGTCTCTCTGGCTCGCTGAGCTGTCACTCTGTATTCTATGCCTGCCAGTGCATAGTGGATATAACTGTGGTCGGGGCAATCCATACTGATGCATAGAACTCACGCACCCACTCCTCAACGTAGGTGCCTGGCAAAGCAAGAAGACTAGGAAGACCTGGTAGGTAACTGAAATACTGTTTGATATCCTGACCTACCACGTTCCCTAGCACCTCTAGGTCCAGTACCCTCCACTCCCTGAACTTGGTCTGACTATGAACAAACGCCATGTACATGTCCTCCTGGACTACTGTATAGAACCTGGTGTGAGCCCTCTGATCTCTAGCAGCTGGAAACCAAGTAGGGAAAGGAGCGAACCTCACCTCCTGGATCTCACGAGTAGGTGCTCGGGTGTAATCTTTGTGAATCTAGGCTGGAGCTAGAAGCTAGAGTGGGCTGTGCTGGGGTGGAGCGAGCAGCCGAAGATGACTAACGCTGCGTACCAGGCCTAGAGGCATCCTGGGTACGAGCGTGAGTCGACCTGCGAAGGGGTTGCACCTCTGGCTATGCCTCTACCTGTCCCTCTACCTGTGCCTCTACCTCTGTCTCCTCTGCCTCTGCCTCCTCGTGTCCAGGCTCTCAGACATCTATCCTGACAGGACGTCCTCCTAGCATGATGGTGCCAGGTGGAGTCCCGTGTCCCTGCTCAGTCTCAAGAACTACACACCTCTGAGCGGGCATGAGATCAGATCCAATCCGAAGAGCTCCTGAGCGTCCACCTCTCTCTGCTGCCTCTGCTGCTGTTGCAACTGCCTCAGCAATCTCTGCCTCTTGATCGGTAGCCTTCCTCTTCTTAGCTAGCACTTTCTTCCCATTACCCTTCTCTACAGCTATAAAACGACGGGGTCTATCATCTCCCCCATCGCCTCCAGGAGTGCCACCACTGCCTGCTGTTGGACCACTGACATTCTTGCAACGTGCCATTGCAAGAACTCTCAAACACACATAGACAACTGACACTCAAGAGGCTTGGCCTCAATCCGTACTCGTGGGCTTGGCCCCGAGTTCAACTGACACTGTCAAACTGCCAATCTGAGACCCACGTGCTGCAAGAGATAGAATAGGTAGGGTATATATAAGCAAACATAATAGCTAGAGGAGAGAAAGCCCTAAAGATCGCAAGCAATAGATGAGAAAAGACTAGAACGGCTTACAACCTACGACTAGACACGTTCTAGATGAAAGATGACGTCGGGTACCATCGAAGAACACGAATCAGGGCCTCAAGGTGCTGTAAAGGTAGAACGAAGAAGAACGTCGTCAAGAACCACGTTCAAATCCGTTTTGGCATTAAACCAAACACCTTGAGGGCAGGGTTCAAGCAACTCACCCCAAATCCTAGAATCCACGTGAGAAAGAAACTTGGGGGCGCAAGGGAGGAGGCAAGCACCAGTGGTGACTTCTTGACGCCAGAGAAGAGAGAGATCACAGAGGGGAGGAGTTGTCGCGGCGGCGCAGGCAATCTCCGGTGACTAGGGTTTGCTACTGGCCTTGGCGTGATCGCGGAGAAGAAACAAGAAAACTGTCGTACAGATCACGCGACCCTCAGTTTATATCAGCCATCGCGGGGGCACTGGACGCTCTTAAGTTGGCACCGGACGTGTCCGGTGCCCACCGGTCTTACACATAGAGAGCAACCAAAACACGCGTGCACCAGACGCAGGCCACCGGATGCTCGCCTAGCGTCGGTGCCGCAAGGCACGCCTTAGGATACACCAGACGCACCACACTGGACGCGCTCAGCGCACTGTGCGCGGGTCCAGTGGGTGCAGAATAGGAGACCCACTACACCGGACGCACTGGGGGTGCCTCCAGTGCAGCGTCCGGTGCACCTTTACCCATATTTTCAACAAAAACCTTCGCCCGACTTTCACCCAACCAAGTGCCAACTATCCGAAGACTCAAATAAACACTAATTGGAACTGGTACGAGTGACCTCTCTCAAACCCTCAAATTTTCACAAATATTTAGCCATAGGCTTAGTAGTTTTTATGAAAATAGTCGAATGAAAGCACCAAGGAGCATCGTGTGGCCATAGAGCTAGGGGTCTAAATCATGATGAGCTTTGAATGCTTCCCCTATCAATGGACAAACACAGCGGATGCTCAAAGCATAACCAAAAAAATGACAAATCAACAAGCATGCATATGATATGAAGTGCAATGCAATACTTGAAAGTAAACTAATGCTTGTTAAGTTTGATCCAAGGTTAAGCTTTTTCACACACACATGGGGGTTATCTTAACCATGTTAAACCAAGCCCTACTCACAATCTTTTTGTTTTTCATTTTTGGTATGCATGATGTGCAAAACAAAATCTATTTACAAGAACAACACACAACTTCATTTTTTTAGTGAAGTTAGAAAGATCAAGCATATTTAGTTCATTTCTCAACATACAAAATCTAGCTTCATCTAGGGGTTTTGTGAAGATATTCGCCAATTGATTTTCTATCCCCACACTCTCTAGGGATATATCACCTTTAGCAACATAATCCATAAGGAAGTGATGATGAATGTCAATGTGCTTAGTGTGGCTGTGTTGAACTGCGTTGTTTGCAAGTTTTACGGCACTTTCATTGTCACACAACAAAGGTACTTTGTGTACAACTACTCCATATTCTAGCCAAGTTTGTTTCATGTATAGAATTTGTGCACAACAAGCACCGGCGGCAATGTATTCTACCTCGACCGTTGACAAGGCAACACTATTTTGTTTCATTGACATCCAAGAGACAAGTGATCTACCTAGGAAGTGGCACCCTCTGGATGTGCTCTTTCTATCAATGCGGCACCTGGCCTAATCTGAATTAGAATACCCTACAAGTTGGAATCTTGCACCTTTGGGATACCACAAACCTAGGAAGGATGTGTATTTTAGATACCTAAGAATTCTCTTGATGGCAATCAAGTGAGATTCCATAGGCATAGCTTGATATCTTGCGCACATACACACACTAAACAAGATATCGGGCCTAGATGCAGTGAGGTAAAGTAAACTTCCTATCATGGAGCGATAGAGAGTTTTATCAACCGGGTTACCTCCCTCATCCAAGTCGAGGTGCCCATTTGTTGCCATGGGAGTCTTGATTGGCTTGCAATCCATCATCTTTAATCTCTTGAGAAGATCTTGAGTGTACTTCTCTTGAGAGATGAAGACTCATTCCTTCATTTGCTTGACTTGAAATCCTAGGAAGAAGGATAGCTTCCCAATCATGGACATCTCAAACTCCTTGGACATCAAATCACCAAATTCTTTGCAAAGATCTTCATTAGTGGAGCCAAAAATAATATCATCAACATAAACTTGGCAAATGAAGATTTTGTGGGGTTATAAACCCCTATACCCTTACAGCCAGACTTGGACCTGGAGACTTGGTCCATCATGAGACGGTTCAAAGCTTGATCCAGCTGATCGGAGTTTTCGCGCAAGGAAACAAGACGTAGGGATAAAGTAGGATTCTAGTCGGTTAGAATAGGAATTGATATCGCATTATCTATGGCAATTGTAACCGACTAGGATTAGTTTCCAGATCTGTAACCCTGCCCGCTGGACTATATAAAGAGAGGCAAGGGACCCCCCTTAGACAATTCAATTCAACACATAGCAATACAATCAGACGAACCTAGAGAAAATCCTTGTCTGTGTCTTGCGTCACCATCAAGTTCGTAGCTTGCGCACCTGTCTACCGATAAACTACTACCGTGGGTATACCCTAAGGTAGACTACCGACCAGCTTTTGTCAACAGTGGCACGCCAGGTATGCGTATAGCTTCCCAGACGAACAAGATGGTCATCATCCTAGCTTCCGCTGCTGTGGCCAAAGGTCTCATGTTCACCGTTGGCCAGATCACTTGGACGACTCATGTCGGCAGCCTTACGACCACGACTCTGGAAGAAACTCAGATCTGATCTGAAACAACAGAGGTGATGATCCCGATCACACCGACCACGACCACTAAGACTCTAAGGGCCCGACCTCCGCTTCCTCGTTACAAGGGAAAACGAGTCGACAATACGGATCTTCTTCAAGCCATCAATCGCACCGACCACAAGCTTCTTGAAGCCTCCAATCTGGTGGATTCGATTTCGTGCCAGCCTAATCGAGCACCGGTATCAAATTTTTTCGACTCCCATCGACCAACTCGTGCCACCACGCACGAATGACTGGGCATGTCCTCGACGGTAACAGCAACACCCGAGGGACAAACTGTCAAGCTCAAGACAGCCTCTCCAGACGAGAATTTTCCTCATGGTCTAAGTAACGCGGCTGACCAGGCTTCACAACATACTCGATCCCTATTCAGGAAGATGGGCTTGTCGCCATGACAAACCGAGTGAACAGCCCATCACTTCGTCAATATGGTCTCCATCCGCACTCTGCCGGAAGACAAGACAAACAGCACAAATTCAAGCACAGGCTCTGTCTCTATCGAGGTTTTACACCCCGAGGACGAAGATTATGACTTGGATCTCCCGCCTTACCCCCCGGGTTTTTCCCGCTTTCTGGTCTTTCAACCTCGACGAGGAGATCTGGTTTTCAACGTCAGCAATGACGAACCAGTCGTTGATGGCGAAACCGATGAACAAAGACAGCAACGCGAACAGCGCAACGTTGATCATGCTCAGCGACGAGCAGATGAGGAGCAGTGGCAACTGAGCCCAAACAACCTTGATGATGCTTTCGACATGGTCAGAAACCAATAAGTATTCAAGACACTAAGCGCCAATGTAGCCGTCGCCATGGCAAACCATGATCGACTCACAGATACTCCAGAATATCAGGGTGTTCGGTCCAACATACAGGCACATTTGATCGCCACGATGGGACAGACCACTACTCTACTCAAAAGGGTCCAAGCCATCTCCTACACGGAGGCCACCTCTGACCAGACTCATCGCAGCCGGGCCTCACCGCGACCCAGCGGACATCGTCGTAGCCGTTCACCCATCAACAACCGCAGGAAGGACACCCATCGTGACAACCGTGGTCAGGACGCTGGCAATTACCACGAGCAGAGACGTGGACGTGATCCGGAGGTGGACCAAGACCGGGACCTATGGCAAAACCTCTCTCATAGGGATGCTCGTGAGCGCATCAACAGGCGCATTACTGATAGAGCGATACATGAAAACGTGCGACGCATCGAGTACGATGCAGCTCATGGCACCCAGCCTAAAACAGTTCTCTTCACATCTTCGGCAAGTCGTATGGCCCCGCAATTTCAAGCTCGAGAAGCTTAAAAAGTATGACGGCAAGGAGAACCCCGAAAACTTTATGAGATCGTAGTCCGATCAGCAGCAGGAGACGAGCACGTCATGGCAAATTATTTCCTAGTCGTGCTCGACCAAGCTGGCCACCAATGGCTCCTCGGTTTACCTAAAGACTCTTTTGATTCATGGGAGGAATTGCGGTAGGCATTCATACATAACTTCATTGCTACCTGCAAGCAGCCTGGAAACAAATATGACCTTGAGAGGATAAGGGACAGGAAGAATGAGCCCCTGCGCGACTACATCCGATGCTTCTCGGATATGCGCCTCAAGATTCAAAAAATTTCCCACGACGAGGGAATATCGGCTTTCATCAAAGGCCTACGTTTCCATGAAGCTTTAAGAAGCAAGCTACTACGCAAGAGACCGACTATGGTCGCCGAACTTCTCGCCACAGCCAAGAATTATGCCGACGCCGATGACACAGAAAAGCTCATCCGAGAAGATGTTCGAGGAGCCAAGCAGCCTCCCCAACGAGACGATAGTCGTGGACGCTTCGACATCTGGAACCCCCGCCATGGCGACAACCGCGACCACCGAGAAGAGTGGGATAGGCGCTGCGATAACCGTGATGACTTGAGAGGCAAGCGACCTCGCGACAGCGATCACGAGGTAAACACAGTCAAGCGTTCCAACGGACGACAGGATTATCAGGAAGACTACAACAAGACGCTGAAAGGACCGTGCCAACTCCATCCCAAGTCTAACCACACGATGGAAGAATGTCGTGTCCTCAAAAGCATATATGCATAGCGGGCTGCTTAGGGAGACGCCACCAAGAAAACTGGGAAACATGACAGACGCAGTCAAGAAGACAAAGACGATGACCAGGATAGGGACCCACGACATCAATACGTCAACCCAACTGACGTAGTGCACTCCATTTTTGGAGGGAAGGTCCCAATCGAGTCGAAACGAGAAAGAAAACTCCTCAAGAGGGCTTGCCTAAATGTGGACAGCGCCGATGGTTCGATTGCTGACCCTAAATTCCCCTCCTAGTCGCACCGAGAGATCTCTTTCAACAGGCAGGACCAATGGGCCGCCATCCCAGAACTAGTACGTTTTCCATTGATCCTAGACCCATGCATCAACAACGTCAGGTTCGAGCGTGTGCTCGTGGATGGTGGTAGCTCTATCGACATCTTGTTTCGCAACAACTTGCCTGCTCTCAAGCTAACTCCGGCACAGATGAAACCATATGAAGCCTAGTTCTAGGGCGTCCTGCCAGGCCAAAGCACAGTACCTCTTGGTCAGGTAATGCTTCCTATCTAGTTCGGAATGCCAGACCACTTTCACACAGAATTCGTGAACTTCGTGGTCGCTGACTTCGATGGAACCTACCACGCTATTCTAGGTCATCCTTCTCTCACCAAGTTTATGGCAGTCCCACACTATTCATACTTGGTCCTCAAGATGCCAACCGAGAAGGGCGTCCTGACCGTCATAGGCAACGTCTACACGACATACACCTATGAGGAGGAAAGCTTCAAGATCACCGAAGCAATCGACCTCTCGATTCGGATGGCAGAAACAGTGATACAAGCAACACAAGTCTCACCCGACCAGCTCAAACTACCCGAACAGGAGACTCCAAGAAAAAGCACCAAGTCCAAGGAGTACAAGGAAGTCCAACTGGTCGACGGCAGTCTAGAGAAAACGGCCCTCATCGGAGCCAATCTGGATGCCAAATAGAAAGACGCGCTCGTCAGGTTTCTAAGGGACAACGTAAGTGTTTTCGCGTGGAAACCCGCGGACATGCCCGGCGTCCCACGAAGCCTGATCGAGCACTCCTTAAACGTCTCGAAGACTGTAAGACCTATCAAGCAGAAGCTACGATGGTTTGCTCGTGACAAAAGGGAGGCTATTAGGACAGAAATTATACGGCTTTTAGCAGCCGAGTTTATTAAAGAAGTGTATCACCCCTATTGGCTCGCCAATCCGGTCCTTGTAAGAAAAAAGAAAAATGAATGGAGAATGTGCGTCAATTACACTGATCTTAATAAACACTATCCTAAGGATCCTTTTGGTCTCCGCTGCATAGACGAGGTGGTCGATTCAACGGCCGGATGCGAACTACTCTCTTTTCTCGATTGTTACTTTGGTTATCACTAGATCTCATTAAAAGAAGACGACCATTTTAAAACCTCCTTCATCACTCCCTTCGGTGCATATTGCTACACCACCATGTCCTTCGAACTAAAAAATGCCGGATCCACCTATCAACACACTATTCAGCAGTGCCTCCACGACGAGATACACGATGACCTTGTCGAGGCTTACGTTGACGACGTTGTCGTCAAAACCAGAGACGCTAGCACTCTAATCGACAACTTAGACCGCACATTTAAAGCGCTAAACAAATACAAATGGAAACTTAACCCCAAAAAATGTATCTTTGGGGTTCCCTTCCGCATACTGCTCGGTAACGTCGTCAGTCGTGACTGTTGATGGTCCTTAATGCTCACATTTAACCGCCAACTAATCATGGAAAAGGACCCATATGCAACCAACATCCAAAATTAGGGTTTCATCTGATAGAATTGAGTTTTGGTGTTTGTCTATTTCTGCAGGGGGTTATCAGGAAATACGGAGGAAAGGCCCACACGTTGGGTTTACATAGAGATATTAACGTGTGCGGCAATTTTCTATCATCTAGAAGACTCCAGAAGCCACGGGAACGAACGGGAGGCCGAGCGGGCCCGGGGGCAGGGCGCCCGCCCTCCCCCCTAGGGTGCCCGCCTAGCTACAGGAGCCAATCAGGCTCCGTCTCGCGGATCATGCTCCACCGATCTAAAGGATTAAGGAAAACCGTGCGATTAAGGTCGGTTTGATCCGACGGCCCACATTCATTTGGAGGGGCTATATAAGCAGGCCCCCTGGCCCCTGGAGAACATACCTCTTCTACAGAATCAAAGCTAGGGTTTCAATTATTCATCCAAGTAGAGAG
>Ga0182004_10003328_pt1 | contig 12784 bp, 11 predicted proteins | sample Sormic07211540_1_FD_120479 | JGI IMG/M metagenome (GOLD analysis project Ga0182004, IMG submission 120479) | Endophyte microbial communities from Sorghum bicolor roots, Mead, Nebraska, USA - 072115-40_1 MetaG | ecosystem: Host-associated > Plants > Roots > Unclassified | place: USA: Nebraska... | reverse complement strand
CGTATTTTATTAGAATTATAAATTATTTTATTATTATTATTATTATTATTATTATTATTATTATTATTATTATTATTATTATTATTATTATTATTATTATTATTATTATTATTATTGGAGAGCTAGAAAAAAGATTTAGTTTGACAAAAGAAATGTATGAACATATATTTCCCTAAAAAAAAGCATGCAACTGCGCTATGTATAACCATAAATTTGTTTTGTATGCATCTGGCAATAAGATGTTTTGAAAAAAATGGTATAATTATTAATAAGATGCATGGTTTGATTAGATAGACATAGACCACAATTTATTAGTATTTGTACCTTATTGTTAATGAAGAATATTAGCATGTATGTACCTTTCAGAGAGATCACTTGTTGTTTTCTGGATCATAAGCTCGATCTTTGTGTGCTGGAGAATTCTTCACCTGGTGCACCTAATGCATGTCATAGGGAGCTGAGTTTGGGAGAAACGGGAATGAAAGAGATGCATATGCGTTGGGGGCAGTAGGGTTGCTTGGTGGGGGGAATTCTGTTGTTCAGGTCTCAACATCCCTCTGATGTTTCAAACCTACAACGTCTACTTAAAACCAACCCATCACTCTCCCATCCCTCCCCAAGCTAAGTGTGTACTCGGCACCTAATTATAGTAACATCCCTTAAAATATATTCTCTGCGTTGGCCGACCTTAATATATAATCAACAAAATTATGTGTACAACACATCAGAAGATCGATCGATTTCAAGACAAAGTACGACAAGCTAATGTTCCGAAAATAGGAGAAGATTTCCATTAATCCAGAAATTTCATTTTATTATATGGAGTATGCTTGCTTGGTTTTATTCAGTCTACTATATATATAATAGGCTCATGCAAGTTCACCATCTACATGTATAGTCAACATACTGAAAAAGATAAAAAAAAGGACAAGCTTCTGCCTGTAGCCGTATAGTTATCAGATCATCCAACTAGGTAGCTTGCTACACGTTGTAGTTGTTGTGGGTTTTCTAGTGCTGTTGGGCGCCTCAGACCTACCCGCCCATCTAGCTACACGCTTCTCTATTGGCCTGCTCTACAGTCAACTGGGTTATAAACTTATAACTGTAAATCTTCGATCTGTTGCTGTTAACTAGAGATGCAAGTGGCATGGCTTTAGTCCATGATGAACCGTAAATAATAAACTTAATTCTCATGCAGATACGTGGGTAACTCGTTATAGGTCACAGATAAACCTACTCGCATCCCTACTGTTAATAAGTGCTCCTATTTTAATAGTGAGCTAAAACTGGGTTATTTAATTTTAATCGCGCATATGCACATTTCTAGAATTGTGAAACGACAACTTGGACAATGTACAAACAGGTTAATGTATGTCCCAGCAGGTGAGATACATTTAGAACTAACAATGCTATTATTGGTGGAAAACTACAAACCCATGTTCTCCGTCGTCTAAAATATAGTTTAGAAGGAAAATAAGTTTGACATGCATGGTACGGTCTTCCAAGTTACTATCTTCGTTCTCTTTTTACTAGTCGTACACATATGCACATATCAGGATTTAAATCTTAATTTTTTGACTGATAATTTAGCTAATATTTAAAAGTTAGCTATTATATACAAACTTAATTGGGTTAGATTTGTAAGCATTTGTACTATATCCAATAATTATAAGTTCATAAACATATTGTAACAATAAATATTTTTTAGAAGGGAATAATGAATGATCGAATTATAATCAGTGCAAGCAATGAATCGATCAGAGCTTCAAAAAAATATTGCCTTATAATACTGAACAGAGGGAGTACACTTGAACCATGTATTTATTTTATGATTATAAATGCATTTGATTCAAAATCTATCCATACCAAGTTTGTATTATAGTTTTTTTTGGAAAGATCCTATTACCCGGCTTTGATTGATATAATTAATAACAAGTTAGCATACACCAATGATTAGTTTGCATTGTAGTAGTTAAGAATTGCTGGTCAACTTGGTTCCCTTATCTAAAAAAAATATATAGACAGAAAATTTATAAAGTTTGAATCTTGATATATATCTGGACTGGAGGGAGCAGTAACTAACCAAACCAGAACCTTTTTCATGTTCTTCTGAAAAAAAAATCGTTACAGAACCCAGTGCTAGCTTGTTGATGGCTGCATCTCTCTGCACTTTCAGATGTTCATGACGTGCATATATCTCTTGTGTGTTTCCTGTCTGCTTCTTTTTAGATATGGCAGAACCTAACCATATGATCTTTTTTTTTAATCGTCTGATGGGGCCATGGCAACTATAGAGGAGACATGCATTCTGGTGACCGGCGAGCGCATATCAGGGTAGTAACAGCAACCACCTATCAGAAGTTAATTTATTCCAATATATATTCGTTTCCTTCCCGGGGTAGATTGCTTCTGCGGTCAACAACTGAAGAAGATCAGGCATCAGCTGTGTGTGTGCTTGGGAGCTTCTTTCTGCCTGTCGTCTCTGCTTCCATTGCAGGTTACATGAGCCACAAGATGGATCGGCAGGGTAGAGCTGAATGTCTGCCTCAACCGTTGGCCTAACTCTGTTCCGTATAGCAGATAAAAGTTCTTCGAAATCAAGCAACAAGCACCTAATTAATTAAGCTTAAACCTTAGGAAACTAGCTAGTAACATATAAACTACACGACCAATGGTCTAGCTCAATATCATATTTTACCTTATAGAAGATACACGTACTACATTAGTCTCCTTTTATACCCCAAAAAAATTGTTTCTAGAATCTAGACTGTATTTCAATCTTCAATGTCCGTACAACTTTTTGTACAGAAACACCTTTCAGGGAAGTCTCTGTGTGTCTCGCAGGGGTTTTCAAGCGCGTTCTCTCGCCGTACTCGAACCAATTGCACAAACTTTGGACCGATCAGACGTCAGGGTTTTTACAGATCTGGCACACATTCTTGGCTCTCAAGTGTGCAGTCCGGTGCAGCCTTGACTGATCGAGACAGAGCAAGACAACAGACATGCACACGCACATCCAGCAGGCCCCTCCTTTCTCGCGTGTGGAAATCTCCTGGACGCTGTTGTTTTTTTTTTTCCAAACATTTGAAAAGAGAGCATGTAGAGAGGGTGTTACGTTTTTCACTCACCAGTTATCATCAAGGACGGAGGAGAAGTAACGGTGCATGCAAAAGCGACGTGTACGGCAACGCGAGACGCGACGTGACTGCTGTGCCGAATCTTCACGCACAAGATGCCTGCCTGCGTGTCCGGGTGCAGTGACCTAATCAGCCCGAATCGGGGCTTCCGGGCCGGTTATTTCCTGCCCACCATCTTTGAACGTGATCTCAGCAAAGAGGCAGAGGCTGGCTACCGATTGCATGAAGTGACATGCAAGACACGAAAAATGGAGCCGATCGACGGGCCCGTGCGTGAACCAGGTCCTCCCTCTGTGAAAATTTCGTAACACCTGAGACACAACGACACGCGCGACGACGGGTTCACAGAACCTTCGTGAGCTCGAACGTTCGAAGCTAAACACGACCGGATCAACGCAGTTTGGATGAAGTTCGGATACAAAATCCGAGCGTGTGCTCGAGGGCATTGGGCTTGAAAGCCCTGTTTTGGACTCCGAAGTAAAAGCGGAGTGTTTTTGGACTCCCGAGTAAAAGCGGAGTTACACCGCTTTGCTTTCATGTGAATTATGATATGTGAAACTCTAATAAATATTAGAAGCATGTCGACGAGAGAACCACAAAAGCTATAGGTTCTAGACTTTTGGTGATAACCAATGTCCACATAGATGATGTCCAACGGTGATTATATTGCTCCAGGAGCCCGAAATTCATGAATATTTGAAACCCTCCCCCCCACCCCCCACGGCCCCACCCCCCTGACCCACCCAAAAAAAAGATAGAATGTTCTGCCTCATCTGGCGCATTGGCACCTCGCCATGTTGCGTTAGCCGTCTTGTAAAGTAAGAGGACAACAATGATGCACACAAGAAATGAGTAGCAAGAGGTATGCAAATCTCACAAAATATTAGACCTAAACCGAGTAAGCGTTTTTAGCGATGGTCTAAAACTAGCCTAAACACTTTGCAAAGCACCTACACTAATCACCAAGTGATTTCACTAAGCACTATGGTGGCAAAAGCATTAGGGTGAAGCCTTGACTCCCTTAGTACGTTGCTCAACTCTCACACACCTCAAATAGCTAGTTGGAGGGTATATATAGCCACAACATCTAAAACTAACTGTTGGAGGCAGACTACATGTTTTGCATACACACCGAAGAGGTCGAGTGGTGTCATCGGAGAGATATGGTGACTCGACATGTACCAGCTGTTGGACTTGACTACAGTGGTGCACCGAAGAGATCTGGTGCATTGAATCTCCCTCCAAGTCTTATTGCAACCCTCATCGAACCAAAGAATCGATGGGCACCACTAGAGAGTTCTAGTGTGTTCATCCAGCATCGATCATATCTCAAGTCAACATTTAATTAAGTTTAGATGCTTTCACGGTCCTATGCATTAGAGAATGCATGTGTTGTCTTAAGGTGTGTCTCGATCATAGGGTCTCACTCTCAACCATGGGAGAGTCTCATCAGTCATCACCCTATAGGTTGGCGAACTTGTGTTTTGGCCACTGCCGCATTAGCGATTTGCCCCGACCGCTGCGAGCAAGGTGGTAGAGGTGGAGGATGAATCGTGGTGAGCCATCGTCGGTGCACATAGGAACATGAAGTAGCGAGTGGAGATGCGTGGGTGCATGATCCGTGTAGGGTATATTTAACTTCCAATCCGTTTAAAGATGGATCTGTCCTATTTCGCCTTAGAACCAGATGCCAGTAAAATCAGGATTAGCCTGTCCTATCTCTAAATTAGGATCGAATCGTCCTATCTGTGGTGATCCTCAACCCAAATACATGATACTCCCTTCATCCCAAATTATAAGTCATTCTAAAAATCTTGGAGAGTCAAAACATCTTAAGTTTGACCAAAATTATAAAAAAAATTACAAAGATTTGTGACATCAAATAAATATACTATGAAAATATAATTAATAAAGAACCTAATAATACTTAGTTAGTATCGTAAATATTATTATTCTACTATATAAATTTGATCAAATTTAAGATGCTTTGACTCTCCAAAATTCTTGGAATGACTTACAATTTAGGATGGAGGGAGTAGTTTTTTTTTTCTCAAAACGACATCACTATATTTAGGTGTCGTATATGCGCCACGCAAAGTTGCAAACCCGCCGCGACCATCATCTCCTCTCGAGCGCCATTGCCTGCTGAGACGGAGCTAAGAGCAACTCCAGTAGTAGCCTCCAAAACTAGGTTCCATACTTTTAATTTGGGTGCTCCCCCTACTTTTTGGAGCTTAACTTTTTTGCTTCAACTCCAACAGTAGCATCGAAATTTGGGTCTCTAGACCTATTCCAGAGAGAATGACAGAAGAGACCCACTCGTCATTGTCTTTTTCTTCTTCTTCTTTTTCTTCTTTTGGACAGGGACACAATTGGAGCATCGAGCCGTTTACCGTAGGGTGTCATGCACATACAAGGGAAGAGAGAGAGAGAGAGAGAGAGAGAGAGAGAGAGAGGGAGCATGCGCTGGGGCTAGGACACGTGATGGATGATGGGGGCTGTCCTGTTGAGCCAACAGGAATGAGGTCTGTGGGAGAAATATGGGTGTCCAGAAATACGTAGGGGCACTGCTGGAGTAATGTTTTTAACCTGAGCATCTATATTTAGCTATTGGGGCTTGAGTAGAGGCTGCTGGAGTTGCTCTAACGTACTACGAGCACCAGATGTGTGATTGATGTTTCCAAAAAAAAAGATGTGATTGATGAGGAAGCACGCACTTAGGCATGCATGCAAAGCTGATGATCTCTTTATTGAGCTATACGCTACGTATAGCCATCACAGCTCAAGTACGCTCTCTGATGTACGCAGCTCACCTGCTCCCGTCTCTAGCTCGGAACCCTGATCGATGGAATCCATCCACGATCAGTACGTAACCTCCACAGGACCACAGCACTAGCAGCCGTGTATCTGAGTTTGGTTTGGAGCTGGGCACCTGGACGACACCCATATACAATACGATCGAGCGTCCGGTACGCATCATCAGATTCAGATGGGTACGTACGCCTACGTACGCCTCCGTCACGTACTCCTCGCCGGAGCTAGAAGCCATATCCTCCATCCATCCTTCAACGCCCTAGAAAACGACTGCTCTAGCTCCGGATCGGATTATTAGGAAGAGTAACCAGCTGCAGCAGCCGAGAGCGCGCGCGCGAGAGGCTTAACCGCGACTGCTGCAACGCTTGCGGACGAATGCAAGACGCCGATCGACGAGACAAGACCGGTACGGTATTCCTCGCGCCATGCAGGCGCCGCTGCGATCGATACCTAACTCGCCTAACCACCCCGGCCGGCGGTCATCAGTGCATCGCAGGAAGCAGAAGGCACCTCCGACACAGAGCTGACGCGCGCGCGCTTTGCGGCCGGCCGGCTTCTTCGCCTCTTCGCAACTTCACAAAGTTAACTTTGGTGGTAAGCATGCGCCAATTTGGTTTTATATATATGATAAAATATGAACCAGAATGAGGTTGCAGGAATCTTGTTAGCTTTCGGGACTACCTCGGATGGGACACAACATCCGTGGATGCACCTTTCATTCCTTCTCGTTATAAACCACTATGTATCGAAAAAATATTACTCTACAGATGTTTTTTTTCTCTCACTTTTTTAACATATATAGCTACTTCGCTCTAACATCATTTTTTTTTTGAAACACTAACATCATTAATTAAGTGTAAGGCGACAGGAACCCGGATTCGAACACGGGCCGGGTGCTTCGCGGCTCAATTCAGACTCGAATAACTTGTTTTCAAAGATGCACGAAAGGTTTTGAGAGTAACAGACTAACAGTGGCATTTATTTATTATTTTTGATAAAGGGAACAGTGGCATGGTACATGCACTCATGCAGCGATCGAGATATGTACAACTCTTAATTTGTTTAATTAGTTGCGAGTTTATGGACGCAAATCCGTGATGTGATATGACTAGAAATTGATGAAACCTGTAACTGAAAGCAACTTTTATTCTTCCCTGTTCCATACAGTTCGTTTCTCCTCCCCGCATGTCTGGCCCCTTCTCCTGATCTCAAGTTCAGAACCCAGGCAGCCAGCAGTCCACGTCCATCCGGGAAGCTAAGCAGTGAAGCACTACAGTTTCCTCGTCTTCTTCGTTCACTTCACCGCAGGTAGCAGCTTTCCTCGCGTTGTCAACCTTGTCATCAGCTAGATTGAAACGGAAGCTAAGCTCGTCTGCTTCTGCCTGATCTCTGTACGTCTCTGCTGCTTCCGTTTTGATTGCCTCCCCTTCCAATCCAGCGGCAGGCCGGCCGGCTAGGTGCCTAGGTCACTGCCACTTGTGCAACTGGTAGAAACTGATGTCCGATACGATGATCCAACTGACCGGCCGGGTTCCTCGTCCTGCTGAGTGATCGAGGAGCATACGTCTGATCTGACGTCGTCTCCTTAATATTCTTGGGTGAAAATATCCCATGAAGCCCCGTTTCAATCGCCCTAATTGTACCCGGCCACTTGGGATAGTTTTTATCGTGATTTTGGTCCGGATCGGTGCAAGCTCTAGTGGCGGTGAATTGTTAACGGAAGTCAAGTAAAGGTGATCACTGAAAACTAACTGAGATCTTGCAGAAAGCGACGTCTGGACTCTGGAGATTAGCTAGAGGAAATGAGCTATCATCGCCTCTCCCCTCTTACCTTAAAAACTGCTTTTTGTGGAAGGAAAAGCTGGCCGCTTTTTTTGTTATTATTATTCTGGTGCGGAAAAAAAGAAATTAAGGTTTGCATATCATGGGTTAATTACCCTTTTTATCGTGTCTTGTCAATTTTGTCGCTAAATGAACTCAATCGCTGTTTTGAGTACTGTTTTTCTTTTTCGTTTACAAACTTACCTGTCAAGCCTTTTCTCATTTACCTACTACTACAAAGTGGAGACGAATACCTTACAAACTTATTATCTCTCTCTCTCTCTCTCTCTCTGAGCTCAGAGAGCAAGTAGAACTTTGGATGGTTAGCTAAGGTGATTGTATCTCCTGTATGTATCCGGATGGAACATATGTGAGAATAGATCGAAAATGGCACTGCACATCAATACTGCAATGTCTACAATGACTTTGTCGATTTTAATGTACAAAGCTAGTCTTTTATAAGTATTGTAAACATGTTATTCACATATATAAAATCTACAAATTAAAGCTAGTCTTTTATGAGTATTGCGAACGTGTTGTTCGCATATATAAAATCTAGAAAGCTAGTCTTTTATAAGTATTGTAAACGTGTCGTTCGCATATATAATATATTCTGAACAAAGAAACCTTACTTATCAATCGTAAAGATGTTTCTTATTATCCGGCGACGTAGTTTGTAAGGTCCTATTTTGTCGAGAAATCAAATACCTTGATTTGAAAGCCTACATGAAGTCGCATTATTAGTTGTTCAGTCGTTACGCTGAAATTGAGTTGTACGGGACGATTGACACCCTTTTATTTTCTTCATCTACTAAAAATCAAGTAAAACTTTTGGTGTCACTTTAGAAAGAAAAAAAAAGACCCACCCGAGAGAGAGGAACAAAAAATCTTGTGCAGCCCCCAAATTAAATGAACTACGTACGATAGAGAAGCCCACGCTCCAACCTCCTCACATCAGTCTTCTTCAAAGTTCATTTTGCGCTCTAGAAAGTAGAAGCCGAACGAACAACTGCTCGGTAACGTGCTTTTGATCCACGTTTAATCTGGACCGCGGAACTCGAGATCCAACGGCCGTCCCAAACGCGCAACCGGGCCCGCTGGCCGAATTGGATTGGGCCAAGCGATCCAAACCCAACAAAAAAGCAGTGGTGGACTGCTGACGACGCTGTCGCGCACCAAGTGGCCGCGACACATTTCTCGTGAGTGCCTGAGTGGGGGTAAGAAATGATGATACGTCGCCCGCCCACCCGTGCGCCGGAGCCGAGGCCGAGGCCGCTCGCTTTTCGTTGCCAGGCGCAGGCGCGCGCGCACCGGGCCGTTTTTCGTAGATTCGAAGCGAGAAACCCTCCCCGCACCGAGCGAGCACCACATGCGGGGAATGCGTAGGCGTAGCCATCAGTCGGGGGGAGAAAGAGAAGGCGACGGCGACGAGCGGCCGGGACGGAACGACCGACCGACGACGAGGATAACAGATCGGAGAGGTGAGGCTGGGGTGGGATCGATGGCACCGGGACGGACGGACGCGTGTGCGTGCGTGAGTGCTCGGTTCAGATTTTAGATCAGGGCATCAGGGGGGGTTCCCCGCTGAAGCTGGGCTTGGGCGAAAAGTGAGAGCGACTGTGTGTCATGTGTCGGTGCGCCGTGTGGATGCTCTGCGCAAGCTGGTTGACGCTGCTGCCGGCTGCCTAGAAGCGCGGCGTGCGTCGATTGGTTGGTCTCTCCGGCGACACACTCTTTGCGGCAGAGTGTGTGTACAGGTGTTTCCGTGGATCAAATGATCAATGGTTGTGCTTTTGATGGGGCTTGTACAGGTGTTGTTTTACGGAGACATAGGCACATAGGAGTATGTAGCAATGTAGCATCCAAGAAAGGTCGAAAGTGGAGCAGGGGCACTCCGTGATGGCGTGATGTCTTTACCACAGAATCACTAGAAGTGGCTTGGTGCTGTAAAAGTAAAAATCAGGCGTTTGTAAGCGTCACCGTTAGATGGAACGGCACGCTGCCCTGCAGTCTGCACTATATAGAGCAGAGATCCAATTTGGGCAGTCTGTAGTCTGCACTGGACCGGAGCGAATGTGACCAGAGGGCCTGCGACCTCCGCGTTATTTGTCTTGTGATGGGCTATGGAACAGTTTCCCGGCCCAAAAAATCGGATGCACACGATTTCAGGCCTCGGGTTCTTCGGTCTCTCCGCCTCCGTCCCACGTCCACGAGACCGCTTGTCTGTCACAGGTTCAGCGCCGTGCGCCGCCGGATGCTCTCGCCGCGGCGCTCGAGAAATCAAGATGGGACTGGGAGTGAGCTGCTACTCACTTCTCATTTCGGGGGGGACTCTGTTTATTTTTTTACTAGAACGTGATTATATTTTGATTCTATATAAAGTGATTCTCTAAAATGAACTATTAGAATAGAAGTTGAAAAAACGTTCACTTTATGCATAAAATCATTTTATACCAATTAAGAATCTATAAGATGCAGACTGTTACAAACCAGCATGTAATTGGTGCTCAGCGACAGCGCGCAATATTATTTGCAAGGACTAACGGGTGGCATATAATACACTCGCTACATTACATCGAGCCGGAGCAATTCTCTGTCCTCTAAAACTTAACCTCGACACATAGCAGCCTTCATCCGGAGGGGTAATAAAAACTAAAAAACACGTACTCAGACAAATTTCAGCAGATGTTCAGATAAAATAGGGGCAACTTAGCAAACAGCACCCCCCACGCACATAGGGCCGGAAATGCATCGGCTCGGCTGCTTAGCAGACGCCGTTGGTCTTCTTCTTGGCGAGGACGGCCCTCTTCCAGAGCGAGATCACCTCCCGCTGCTTCTCCATCGCCTTCTCGCTGGCCTCGGCGGCGGCGAGCGCGGCGAGGTCGCCGCTGGGGACGCGGGCGGGCAGCGCGTCCAGCTCGTGCAGCACCTTCTCGATGTCGAGCACCAGGCGCTCCGCGAGGGTGCGGCTGAAGTCCTCGCGGATGACGACGCGGAGCACCGTCACGTGCTGCGCGTCGGGGGGCATGGTGTAGGCCGGCACGATCCAGCCGAAGCGGCGCAGGAAGTCGGAGATCTCGAATTCGTTGTGCCGGCTGCTGTCCTTGAGGGAGAAGGCCACCAGCGGCACGCCATTGTCCTTGGACACGATGTTGAACTTGCCCGTCTTCTCCAGACCTTGCTTCAGAACCATCGCGTTCTCCTGGCAATTCTCCATGATGTTCTTGTAACCCTGCATTTCCAAACACGCTAGCTTCTTAACAATCGACAGCGTACTTATTTTCCAATATATTTTCCACAGCTGTACGTTACACAATGCAAGTTTGTGCAAAGCGATGAAATCAAGTAATTTACCTCAAAGCCAAGGCGGATCAGCTGGTAGTACTGTGCAATGACCTGGCTGGAGCCTGAAATTGTTTTGTGCATCATGAGCAGATTAGCCTGCCTGCCTGTATGACACACACTGCATCAAAGAACAGGGGAAAAGGAGCCGAAAATGGCACCTTTGGAGAAGTTGAGGGTGAAGGTGGGCTGGTCGGCGCCGAGGTAGTTGATGTGGAAGATGAGCTCCTCCGGCAGGTCCTCCTTGCTCCTCCAGATGCACCACCCGATGCCGGCGTAGACCAGGCCATACTTGTGCCCACTGACGTTGATGCTCTTCACGAGCGGCAGACGGAAGTCCCACTCCAGTTCCGGGTACAGGAACGGCGCGATGAACCCACCGCTCGCCGCGTCCACGTGGATCGGTGTGTCCCAGCTGCACGTTTTAGTCCAAGCTCATAAGGGTCGCACGGACCAGCATGTATATTTACGAGGGTGCTTTGCTTGTCTATTTACAGTATTATTTACCCTGTCTCCGCGTTCTTCTTGGTAAGCAGGTCGTTGAGCAGCTTAACGTCCTCGAACTCGCCGTTCAGTGTGGAGCCGAGGATGGCCGCGACACAGATGGTGTTCTCGTCCACCATGTCCACGGCCTTCTGCGGGTCCATGACGTAGTAGCCGTCGCTCAGCTTCACTTCCTTCAGCTCCACCTCGAAGTAGCGCGCGAACTTCTCCCAGCAAACCTGCATTTTTTGCCAAACACATTGATAGGTTGGTAAATGGAATACTTGAAATCTGAAGCACAGAGTGCGTGGCCTATGCAGACAGAATAGGATTGCAATTTGCTTACTTGGACATTGGCGCCGGTGACAATGTTTGGCTTGTCGCAGGGCTTGCCGGCGGCCTTCATCTTGTTCTGCCAACGCCTCTTGAACGCCAGCCCAGCCAGCATGATGGCCTCGGACGAGCCGACGGTGCCCACTCCAACAGCAGTTTCAGAGTCCCCGAGAGGAGCGTTGAAGAGATGCGCGATCATGTTCACGCACCGGTTCTGCACAATCACAATTCAGACGAAAAAGTTTAAATCAAATCGATGATCATTCTGCTCTTTTACCGTGCAAATGAGGAAGGACAAATGTCGTTCTGAACTTGTGTTGTAGCGCCTCTTATATTATTTTGGATTTCAAAAGAAAAGGAACTTAGTAATTTGAATCAGGCAATCTTAAGGATTTCAAATGCAGTTGCAAATATCAACCACATTTCATGATATTTACCCACACATCTTACTATTCAAATTGAGCCTCCTCATCAATTCTCACGAGATGTGCTGAGAAGGAAAGAAAATTCTAAAAAATTCTTTCAAAAAAATCAGTAGACTCTAATCACCACCGCTTAGGGGTGAAAGTGGCGTGGATAATTCTCCGAACCGATCCGATCTGAATTCGAATTTTGAGGATATGGAGAAGAACTTTTAACATCCGTGCGGATACGGATAATCCGAATCCGATTATCTGCGGATATGGGGTAGGATATGGAATAGGTAAAATCCGGCGGATATGGATTATCCACAAATTTTATGCGGATTATCCGATGTTTAAAATAGGATATCCGAAGGTTTCTCTTCCAAGACTAAATAATTTAGGATTTTAAAAAATTTGTTAGTTGAGGACTTTTATTTTATGATGTGGTTG
>Ga0182004_10003327_pt1 | contig 12785 bp, 13 predicted proteins | sample Sormic07211540_1_FD_120479 | JGI IMG/M metagenome (GOLD analysis project Ga0182004, IMG submission 120479) | Endophyte microbial communities from Sorghum bicolor roots, Mead, Nebraska, USA - 072115-40_1 MetaG | ecosystem: Host-associated > Plants > Roots > Unclassified | place: USA: Nebraska... | reverse complement strand
AGCTATAGTTTGTATGGTCCAATTGTGGTGAATTTTTTATGTTAGACTAATTATTATATGTTTAAACTATGGTAAAAAATTCATACTCATTAGATCATGTATAACTTAGTTATAGATTTATTAAATTTAACAAGCATAAACCTATATAATTCTATAACTAAATAATACATGATTCAATGAGTATAAAATTTTTACTATAACTCAAACATAGAATAATTAGCTCACCATATAAATTTCATCACAATTAGACCGTAGAAAATGTAGCTATAATTAGTCTAATTAATTACAGAAAAACATAGATCTAAAGATGCATCGAAAATATTTGTACTAAAACATACTATAATATATATTCAATGTGTAGGTCTACTGATCTGAAGTCCAACAAAATTAAGTTTTTTATTTTATGATTTTTATGTGATTTACTGTGATTTTTTAAAAAAATTCAGCCAAAATAAATAAAAATAAAAAGGTAAAACCGCTTTCAAAACCAGATCAAGGATGTAATGTGCACGGTTTAAAAGTTGAGGGATGTATTTTGTCCGGTTTTAGAGTTTAGGGATGAAAATTAGACTTTTACGAAAGTTGAGGGAGCTAAAGTAGACTTTTTCCATAATATGCAACGCAAAGATAAGTCATAAGAGGCCAAGCATAGTGCCCATTCTATCATTAGGTCGGCCCACTGACAAACCCACCAGCCTTCGCAGTTTGCACCCCAATGCCCCCACCAGAAAAGCCCAAGTAGAAGTAGTGTTTGGCAGGGCGGAAATCCCGGTCCGGTCCAGGGAGAGGGCGCGGGCCAAACCACCACCAGTCCACCAGATCTCCTCCCGGCGGCCGTGGCCGCGACGGCGAGGAAGCCGGCATGAGCGTGTTCGGCGGCGACAGCTGGGCGCGTGACGCGCAGCAGCGGAAGCGGCGCCTCGACGACCTCTTGCTGCCCTCCACGGCGTCCTCGTCTCCCTCGACGCCTGATTCCTTCAGGAAGCTCCCCAACGGCAAGCTCGCCTGCCTCGTCTGCCCCCACCGCCCCGTCCTCGACACCCCCCTCATGCTCTCCGTAAGCCAGCATCACCTACCCCGAGTGCTCCTTTACTGGACTCCCCTAGTTAATTGCTGATGAATCTCCTATGATTGCGTGAATTTGTTGTGGCCAATGCATTAGTGAGGATGAGGATTAGCTCGTGTAACTTCTTCTATTGTCTTCCCTCGCTGGAATAGGCATTTTGCTCCTCGACTTTTTTTAGAAGCTCACTTTCGTCCTTTGACTAGCACAAACCGATCACCCAAGTCCCCCGGACTTTTTTTCTCTGGGTCAAATAGTGCTACTCTGTTGTGGAGTGCCATGTTCGCATGCTAGCAGTACCTTTTTATGATGCTACTCTGTTGTGGTGGAGTGCCATGCTAGCAGTACCTTTTTATGATGTTAGTAAAAGATAAAGAAGCCAAGGATTACATCAATACTTGTTTTTCTACTGTGCAATACCGGAAAACAAATCATCATGTCTGTATTCAGTAGAGCATGAGTCAGAGCAGCTGAGCAGGGACTGTGACTCCAAAAATTCTAGAATGCTGGCTCCTACTCTCCTAGAGTGAAGATATCTAGTTGACCAAAGAAATATAGAAATGACAATTTGGAATCGGGTAATTTGATCACAAGTAAGTCAATCTAAATTAGTTAAAAGTGAATAATCGCTGATCAGGCATGCCAACCTTGCGCGCCGCATCAGACAAGGGACTCAGAAGGAGAAGAGATTAGGGGATCAAGTGCTCAACTGATAGTTGAGGGATGAAAGTTAGCCTTGGGGGAAGTTGATGGGACAAAATCGACAATGCACCTTTTTTTTTTTAGAGAACATGTTTCCCCCACTTTATTATGCATAAAGCGAAACAGCATCCAAGATCACAGCGTATAGACGCGTCCACCAAAAACAGACGACCTAAGGCTCACTCTCATTACAAACATTATCAGTTCCCAGACAATGCATATCACTATCAGAAAAAGACTGGATCGCAGCGGTGTAGCCCTGGCCCGAAGACTGAACATCCAACAGCTCCGAGCCTGAAGGTTGCTTCTCCCTCAAAGTCATCCATCAGATTTCCGGCGGTTGTAACGCCCAAGCTTCCAGCTTTATAGCCAGTACTTCCACCTGTTCTTTTGTTTCCAGCTTGAACATTGGCATCCATCTCCGCAGCATTCTTACCACCCACATCAGAACCATCTTCTCGCCCAACCACATTGCTCCCTGAAAACACAAACTGTTACGAAACTTCCACAAACACCACATGACAGCTGAGCAAACTATGTTAGGGATATCATGACATTTATTTGCAATCCAGTGCGTCACCGTCAAAATCAAAATCACCATCTAAATTAAACAATTCAGAGGTAGTACACCAGATCCTTTTAGCCACAATACACTGGAAAAAGAGATGTTTAATGGTCTCCTTCTCGGAACAGAACGAACAAGTTTGGTCCAAGACCTCCCTTCGTTTTGCCAGGTTATCCCTAGTGAGCAATCTATTTTTGGACAAAAGCCACTGGAAAATTTGCACCCAAGGAGGAATGTGTAATTTCCAAACAGCATGCACATAAGTAGGGATTATTCCCCTATGATTAATGACTGCATAGAGATTGAACTGAAAATCTACCATTTAAGCTATGGCTCCGGATAATATGATCTTCATCATCCATAAGATTCAAGTTTTCTACCACATCTAACAACTCATACCATAAGTCCATTAATCTCTCAAAGACACACCTCCTACAGGAGAGTTTTAACACTTCTCCATCCCAAACCTCTGCTATAGTCTTCCCTCTTCTCCTGTTGTTCATTAATAATGTACAAAGGCCAATATTGGATAGCTTGGCTAGAATTGTCAAACCAGTGATCCTCCCAAAATTGAACCTTTTCTCCATTACCAATCTTCCACATAATGCCCATTTGAGCTGGCCTTAGCCACCCATAGAACACCTTTCCGAAAGGAGAAGAGTGAATTTCTGGACAACATAACAGATTTGGGTGAGTTCTGTATTTGAAATCCACAATCTCCGTCTGAATAGAATTAAACTTCAAATGGTATAAAAAAATCCATCAACTTAATAAGGACAGGTTAAGGTTCCTTAAATCTGGGATACCAAGACCCCGTAACTCTTTCCTCTGTTCAACTAACTGCCAATTGGAATATCATTTGTTTATCTAGTTTCGAATATCATGATATAGCCATATGGGTATCCCGATGTTTTCAAGTCGTCCGATTAATTGCGATTAATCGTCCTGGTCGGTCCCAGGTGACTGATCAGGGGTACTGTTAACCTGTACAAGTCATCTGATTAATCGTGATTAATCGTCCCGGTCGGTCCCAGGTCGACCAGACGACCTGAAAACATCGGGCCGTCACCTTTCACCCCTATCATTTGTTTCTCTGGCTGGGATTATCACGACTTGGTAAACTGTCAGCGATGGTATATTATCTCTTAATCTGACAAGGGATATTTAGACTGCTAGGAAACATCTGTGGGCTACATCACTGGTCAAAGTGAAAAACAAGACCGCAGCTTGTTCCAAACATCATACATTTATTAATGGAGGGACTGTATCATACAATATCAGTGGTTCGTCTGTCGATGTCACTGCAGTCATTTTATAATTTTTTCTTTCATTTTCTAGTTATGTATGTCTCTTCTGTAGGAAGTATGTTTGCTACCAGAAACCTCATGCAGGTTCTTGCTTATGTTTATGTACTCCTTTTGTGATTTATCTTTCTAGACATTGATGGCTTGTTCTTCTACATATGAACAGATGCATAATAAAGGTGCACGGCACATCGCTGCAGAATCTAGGCTGAGGGAGAAAGAATTATCTAAGAAGCATGAAATTAACAAGAGACTGGCTCTCTCTTCAGATGCTTCCCATTCAAATTCTGGCAATCTGCACACCGGTATTAGGCCTACCAATATCAAAGAAAAGCCATTAATCGAGGAGACCCGGAGGGCAATTCTGGAGGCACAGTCAAGCAGATTCAATGATTTCAAAGGCAAGAAGGCATCTCATGATTCGAAATGGACGGCAAATACTTCATCCTTTGACTCCAATGTTGCTCCTTCTGATGTTCCCATGGAACTATCCACTGGAAATGCTGGATCGCGAGAATGGAACTGTAAAGGAGAAACTTCCGCTGGAAATCAGACTCAAGACAAGTTATTTTCTGATAGGCAAACAGAAGTCCGAAAACGCCAGGAGCTAGAACTTCGGTTCACTGCTTCAGGCTGGAAACGGGATGGCCATGGAAGATGGTACAGAGATGAAAATGTGAGTTACATAAATTTTGCTCTTGACAATTATCGATGAGATGTGCTTTGCTGTGCTGAAGTACCTACAGTTCTTAGTCTTAACATAAGTATAGTACATATTGCATTTTTCACGTTGACATAGGTGACATGACATCAGTAGGTTTACTGTGTGAATTTGTGATACGATGCCCCACAAAAGAGGTTACTTGGATATGCAAATGTGGTTGTGCATTATTTATCCAAAGTTATACCAGTTTTTCTATACAAAATATGAGGTGTTGTCCATTGAACATCCTATGCTTGATGGCAGGTTGAATTTGACTCAGATGAAGATGATCCTAACATCTGTCTCTCCTGATCATTTGAAAATGCATTCTGAATTGAACTACCAATGGCCCAACTGGGAATATGGAATCCATCATAATGCAATATGAAGTGCCGTTTCTCCCTACAAAAATGGTCGAATCATATTTTAGTCAGCCTGTCAGATTTTCTGATAAATGGAAATGTCAGATTATGTTCCTGTTCAGCTTGAATCTGTTACTTTGTGAGCCAAACCTGTATAATGATAGTTGAAAAAATAAAGTCTGTAGTTATGTTGTTAAAACATATTGAGAGATCAGAGAATTTTGATTTTTTCAAAGATGTAGTCTAGACCTGCCATTGGCCACTGGAAAGATAGGTGATGCCATTTTTGGTTTTGGAGCTTGTGTTCAGACTAATATTTAATTTGTAAAGAATAGAATCACAACAGAACAAAAAGAAAACCTGGGTTATACCTACTTACAGAGCTGAGAGATTTTTAAAACAGGACAAAATGACAAATGTCAAACAACGTTATCTACCACCAAGCATGAACTGCGTGTGACATAATGAAAACATAATTAAAGTTTGTAATAGATTTCTTTTGCTTACACTCAATGGCCAGCCCTATAACCTCATCCGTTTTCTTGTCAACATACCCTGGTTCAGAGAAGTCAATGGGCAGCACGCGTGCACATCTTCTTTGGTTTTGGTCATCATCATAAATTAAAATCTGGACAGCTTCCTAAAATTTAGGATACTACATAGCTGTGCTTTATTGTTCCTTGTTTTCTTATTGCTAGCTTTCAAAGATAATGATAACAAAAGGGTAGGATAACGGTAGACAGTCGTGCGGGTCTCATCTATGTAGATCAGCTGGAAGGTATAACTGTTACATTGTTCTGAGCTACGTGTTACTATGGTTTTTAAGCTCGTAATTTTTCTCCGTTTTAAGAACCATAATACATGTTTTCCCTTGACGGTAAAAAAGACTGATACCGAAAAAGGCTATGATCTCATCCTCTTTGTTTTTCCCTCTATATAAAAGGATGCGTTCCTATATATAGTACGTATCCTTACTCTTGGAAGTGGCAACTGCAAACTTTAGTGTAGTGATATAGAACATGATTGCATTTGTTGACTATAACAGAGACATTGCATGCTTGTTCCTAGAAGCATACGTTGCTCATACCCATTTAGAAAGTGTTGCATGTACCAAAATTCCAGCTTTCCTACCTCCCATATAATCTTTGTGAAAAATCCATTGGATATACTATAGTCTAAGAGCATCTCCATTAGTCTAAAGAACAATTGGTAAATCAATGAATTTTCCGACTGGCTAAAAAAAGTTGGGAGCACATTTGTTTGGTTTCTCTAAAAGTTTTCAACATCTAGCTCCTAAATTATAGAAGAAAAAATTACGTAAGGAATCCCATACTTTTCTTCTATAATTTTCTTGACTGACAAAAGTTTCACCCCTACTTGATGCCATGGGCACCTTCCACTGTTGGCAAATATCCAAACATATGACTGAAAAATATTAATAGTTACTGCTTGTACTACAAATCATATACAGCTAACAGAGAAGCCATAAATTGACACGATTGTACAGGGCTAATTATTAGTAAATAAAATTAGTCTAGATGATCCAAACATGAGGGCTAACACGTGGGATAAAAATTGGCCAAGACACAGCTAGTGGTTAGTCCATTATTTGTTAGGTACAACTAGCTAACAAAAACTAAATAGTCCGATGTGTTAGATTTTTTTTTGCGAGACTCAGTTATAGACGTAGTTGCTCACAAACACGAGCGCACACTCACCTCTATGAACGCGCGCACATACTCCCTACTCTTATGAGCACATCTGAAGAACACACTTAGATCGCCAAAAGTCGAGATTGACGAAGTCACCACAGGCGTCTCGCTGTCGATGGACACGTCATCTACCACTGAAAAAATAACACCGTTAAATTCTAAAATAAATTCAAAAAAATGCAAGCACCGTGTCAAGTCGGAGACGCATGCACCTATCAGCTTGAGATGTTAATACTAGTTAACTACACAGTATAACGCAAACACCCATAACACGCGCGCATACTTACCCCTATAAACACACGTAAACCCTACCCCTATAAGCACCTCCAAAGGACTAATAAGCCAGCACATATCGAGATTCATGAAGTCAACACTGATGCCTCGCTATCGACAGGGACGTCACTTATCACTAAAAAAGTACTAGTTAGCTGCTAATTTTTAGTTAGGTCAACAATTAGCCTAATCCAATACAAATAGGCTATTACCTTGTCATTTTTCGGCTCTCTCCATTATAATTGAGCAACTTTCTATATCATATCTTTCCAAGAAATATATCTTACTACTTCCTGGAGTTCCACGTAATTAGTAGTGACTTTCATAACAATTGGTGTACCGCCTCCATCCGTCCTAAAATATAAGATTTTCTATGAATTTTAGGAGACATTATACATTATATGTAAAGCAAATGCCACATATATAATCACTCTTTTAATCACAGAGGGATCTTGTTATAATGTTTTGAGTCTGGTGGGACACTTTAATGGCAATGCACATGTGATTGGTGCTTGGAGTAGTTAGTTCATCTAGAATACATTATAATTTGGGACAAATTTTAAATGTTTCTACACCTTGTATATTTTAGGATGGAATAGAATAGATATAATAACGGTTGCATATTGGATTGATTTACTCCGACCTGCGGCTTGAATTGGAGAACGGTTGGTGGATGTCTAGACGATACTAACTTGTAGTAGAAGGGATGATGAACAAAATTGGGAGGGTTTAGTGCAAACGTGGATGACTTGTGTGATTTATAAATTTCCTAGGTACTGTACACAACTACACATGTTTTGTTTCACTTATAATAGAGAGGAAAGATCAAGGAGTATCTTGACAATTAAAGAGACAAGCAACGACTCATCAATTAATATAAGAGACAGTGCACAGCTTATAACGGTTGATTCAAAATTATTGTGGCTGGTGTACCTCAAATTTGGTATTTTTTTATTATTATTTGAGGGAAGTGTGGTAGAAATAATTTTTTTGACCTTTTAACTATAGCTTCTGACAGCTGTACAAAAAAAAAAAGAGATCCAACCGATCCAACTTAGGAGGAAGTTTATTATGTGGTTTCAAGACGGAACCTGGGTGGTCGGGTGCATTATACCACACCTCTCACATAACCAGTTGAGTTAGGCTCACTTCGTTTAATTTCTGAATCCGATAGCTGTACAAAATGGCAAGGTGTTTGTTAGTTAGCGCTGAGATGTCGCTTGCTATGTTTAATTCTGTATATAGTACTATATTGAGCACGTTAGTCTCTTTATAATACAGTTTGAGGTACAGTATTTTGCCGCGTTGAAGATGCCTGGCAGTCTGGCACTGATTTCTCTTCTTCCGTCCTAACTACAGGCGGTTGAACGGAACAGATGGCTTTGCTTATCTCGAGGAGTAATTTAATTAATCAGATTAGTTGGCTTTTTGGCATTACTTTGACCCTGTATAACCCTGCAGCGTTGGCAACAATGTTGCTTCTTCCATCCTTGAGTTAATCCAGAGTCCTGCATGTCTTTATATAAGACGACCTTACCTTAATGCATGGTCTGCTGCTTAGTATACTACTAGTCTATTACCTTCAAGACATTGTGTGTTCCTTCTCATAACTCTCACAATCGCATATATAGCTTGCTTTGTGTTATCGAAACCTCAAAAAATGGCAAGCCCTAGTTCTGCAGAAGGCGCACACGAGACGAACCCCGAAAAGGTCAAGCTCGTCACCGTTCTGAGCATCGATGGTGGCGGCGTCAGAGGAATCATCCCCGCCACCATCCTGGCCTTCCTCGAAGAGAAGCTCCAAGTAAGCCACAAGTTCCTTGCTAGCTCTCATCAGTCATCATCTAGCTAGCAAAGCAGCGTTCTTCACTTGTACACTATCCTGTCGAACATTTGCCACCGTATATGTACTAATACGCGTCGCAGTTCGTTCTTTGTTGCTCCATGCAGCAGGTCTAGATAGGCCCTGATTATGAGGTTATGATGTCGTCCGCCGTGTGCATGCAGGAACTGGATGGACCAGATGCTAGGATCGCCGACTACTTCGACGTTGTTGCCGGCACGAGCACCGGTGGTCTCCTGACGGCGATGCTCACAGCTCCTGACCAGAACGGACGGCCGCTCTTCGACGCCAAGAATTTGGCGCAGTTCTACATCGACCACTCGCCCAAGATCTTCCCACAGAAGTAACAACCATATATACTACATGCTGCATGCCAAAATCTTCGAAGAGAGGCATTGTTTACTCTGTGCTAGCTGGTGACTAGTGATGGTGGGTGAGCTGATGCATGGTGAGTTTTGCAGGAACTGGATCCTGTCGAAGATCGCCAGCACGCTGAGGATGGTGAGGGGACCGAAGTACGACGGCAAGTACCTCCATAGCCTGCTTCGTCAGTACCTCGGCGACATGAGGTTGGACAAGGCGCTAACAAATGTGGTCATCCCGACCTTCGACATCGCATTCCTGCAACCCACAATTTTCTCAAGCTTTGAGGTAAGCATTCAATTATTAAACACCAGTTAGTCAAAGAAAGTGAACAGCTACTATAGCCTATAGTACTGCATTGTCACTCTCCTGTAAACAGAAATAGTGTGCATTTGGTGGGTGATTCTCTGGTCCGTTTCCAGAGAGGAGAATCACCCCTACCAAACGTAAATCGTTTGTCTTTAGAGTAGAAGGATCCCTACGTACCAAACCAAGTTTTTTTTACCAAACCAAGTTATACAGGAGAATCATAGTAGGTGGTCGCACATTCAGGCCATCATCCTCGGCGACGACGACTTCTTCCCTACGTACCAAACCAAGTTTTTTTTTTCTGACTAAAACTCTTTCAATGAGACAAGTCTGTGTCTGTCAAGCCAACGTTATAGCAGAATAGCCAGAGCAGTTAGTATGATAAATATTGTACTAAGCATGCCCCACCCCCGTCTCCCGGTTGCCCATTCAGGCGAATTTGCTCCATATGCATCACTGTCTGCTATTGTCGTATCTCTCCGGTCTTTGTAGCTTAAACTTGGGAGCAAACCAAAGACAGGTTTTGATTTGATGGCATATGTACCAACTGTACTTAGTATTTTCTGTATATATCTTATAAGAGGCTTTAATCTAAAAAAAAGATCTTATAAGAGGCTAGCTATACTACTAGTTTCAGTTTGATCCAGCCACGATCGATCAACAACTTTGTTACTTAATTATATGATCAGATCGGATCACCATCATTAAGACATTAACTACTGCTAATGATGCTTATCATCTAGTCACAAATGTCAGCGAAGAATCTTTTTGGTGTTTTTTTAATATCAACGCGTTGCATGCGTGCTGACAAGTGACAAGTGACAATTGCCCTTGTTTCGAATCTTTCGAGATCAGCTGAAGCACCGGCCGTCGAAAAATGCACTCCTGGCGGACATCACGATCAGCACCTCCGCCGCGCCGACCTTCTTCCCGGCGCACTACTTCGAGACCAAAGACGAGGACGGCAAGACCAGGGCCTTCAACCTCGTCGACGGAGGCCTCGCCGCCAACAATCCCGTAAGCACCAAGCCGACCACCGCACCTTGTGGCGCGCGAGCAGTTCATGCCAATGCCTTCGCTGATCTTGTCATTCGCAGACACTGTGTGCGATGAGCCAGGTGACTCAGGACATCATCCTCGGCGACGACGACTTCTTCCCGGTGAAGCCGACGGACTACGGCAAGTTCATGGTGATCTCCGTCGGCTGCGGGTCGAACCGGGACCAAAGGTACAGCGCCAAGGCCGCCGCCAAGTGGGGCATCTTCAACTGGCTCATCAAGGACGGCAACGCTCCCATCATCGACATGTTCAACTCCGCCAGCGCCGACATGGTCGACATCAACCTCTGCGTCCTCTTCAGGGCCCTGCACTCCAGCCAAAACTACCTGCGCATCCAGTATGATCAGCTCACGGGCAGCGCGGGCTCCATCGACGACTGCTCCAAGGAGAACATGGACAAGCTGGTGCAGATTGGCAAGGACCTTCTCGGCCAGAACGTCTCCCGGGTGGACCTAGAGACTGGCAAGAACGTGGACGTTCCCGGCGTGGGCACGAACGCCGAGCAGCTCGCCAAGTTCGCCAAGCAGCTCTCTGACGAGCGACGCCGGCGCCAGAACCTTTCGAAGTAGCACATATACAGATACAGCAGCATGCTGGAAAATAAAAGAAGAACAGATTTTGTAACACTTCAACTGCCGATCATAGGGCCGTGGTTTCAACATGCATTCTCGAGCTGCTTTTGCGTTTTCATGCTCTAGCATTCTGTATTCCATTCATTTCCTGGCTTTTGGTTGTCATGTAGCATTACTATTAGTTTGCAGTGATCAAATATTATAAATAAGTTAACGGGTTTTATTGTGAAAGTTGTTTTGTCAGGTCTTAAATCCATGCACAGCTGCATTTTTTTTTTTCAAATCTGTGTTTGTTCAGTCCAATACTAAACTGTAGAAAAATCTATGCGCTTGGTAGGAACTTGGATTATATTCTCCTGTGAACGTTTCAGTCCAGAATATATTTAGAAACGTTTCTCTGCTGAATCAGAATCATTCTGTAAAACCATTTAGCTAGTTTGAGCACGTTCTTAGGTTAATGGGCACTTATATATACATGTGGCACATATTATGTGCATAAAAATAATAGCTTATGTTAATTAAATTATGCCATATCCAAAGTTGTAAAAATTAAAGATTTTACCACATGGTGAGCCAAAATTAGAATGTACATGGTGAGCCAAAAAAGGCAGCTTTGAATCTGCATTAGAATGTACATGGTGACCCAAAATTAAACTAAGAAGAGGGGTAAGGAACTTAATAATTTGTGAGAGGCTTTAACCAATATATAAGAGACTTGGTCAATAATTTTATTGAGAATAAAGATAAAATTAAAGGCTACCTTGAATTGGCATCAACAGAATTATACATTCATGACTAGTAATGGGGAAAAAGAAACATAGGAGAGAGACATCCAATATTTTTAAACTAAATAATCGGCGATAACTACAAAAAAAATTGTGCCTCTATAGATACAATGGGGTACATGATGAAGAACCAATAAAATTTTAAAAAGAAACAAAATTATTTGAAAAATATTTTTAAATAAGAAAAATTCAAATGCTACTATAATAATAAAAAAACTAGCTATAGCGCGGGCCGTCTCGCTAGATCCATGAGCTCACACGTTCATAGTTGTAGTCTTTCCCCACAAGAAATCTCAACACCAACAACGTTAAATAACGTGCCTAACTCTCTATTGAGTGTTGACATTTTTAGGTTTCATTCAGATATGGATCTGACCTGAGCTGGTATTATTTTAAGTCGTCATCTCCCATAGGATAATCAGCAATACATTGGTCACTTAATCACTTAATTAATTAACGGATAGCATTCTAAAGGTCGCTTGCCCAATATTCCTCTGTGCTTAAACAAGCAACGTCATTACATTTGTAGGAGCTATGCGGGACCACGAACACCTATAAGCAGGGATAAAAAATTCGGTGAAAACTAATCCATATTTTTTTTTGAATTTCGGTAATTTTAGGGTGACCAAAATTGAGATATGATATTCCGTATTACGTCTCTGAACTTATATTTCGTATTCTTTGTATTGCATATTCTTCTATTCAATAGATGCGTAGTCATAAATCATGCTAAAATTTTATTACATCTAAAATTTTTAGAAAAAAATCAAATTCCATGTTCAAGTCTATTTTTTTTTGGCAGTTCAGCTGAATTTTGCGTCAGTAATTTCGAGGGTGGCCAAAAAATTTATAATACCAGAACATAAAACCCGGTAAGTCCGTTCAAGTTGAATATGTTACAAATTTTATGTATGTTTAAAAACAGCCCATGGAATGAAGCAACCCAGTCATCACCACTCTGTGTTTTTAGTGTGTGGCTATATACAAAACGTTCGGAGATGGTGATTCCGTCGAACTTGGTGGTGGAAGAAGATGGTCCAGATGCTGATCTGCTGGTCAAGCGTGGCCACGAAGAACTATCTCAGTGCGTGGAGATGGTTACGGCGGTGACCCAGCGGCCAAAGCCAATTCATGCAGCGCAACCAATCCACTCAAAGTTTTGGGCCACTT
>Ga0182004_10003326_pt1 | contig 12786 bp, 12 predicted proteins | sample Sormic07211540_1_FD_120479 | JGI IMG/M metagenome (GOLD analysis project Ga0182004, IMG submission 120479) | Endophyte microbial communities from Sorghum bicolor roots, Mead, Nebraska, USA - 072115-40_1 MetaG | ecosystem: Host-associated > Plants > Roots > Unclassified | place: USA: Nebraska... | reverse complement strand
TATGGAGTTTTCTAGAAGCTTATCAGAAGTGCTTGGCGTACGGAGCCCCAGTCAACCGTCCCTGAGAAGAATGGAGCCTAAGAAGTTCTAGCTACTGTTTCCGCGTACTCTGATGTTTTGTAAGTGTTATTATAAATATGTTTTCCGATATATATAACATTGTTTCTGATATTTCTATTCTTTTGTTATATGTGTGGACTTCCTGGACACACATATAACGACTCTGATCTTATTTTAAAAGCCAGGGTGTGACACTTTGCCTCTCACGATGGGCAAGCCTGACCTCTCTCTCTTTCTCCACGTTTCTCCACGCATACACACTATAGGGTGCCTTTGTTTAGATCCAAAATTTTTTTAGATTTTAACACCGTAGTAATTTCGTTTTTATTTAATAAAAAATATCTAATTATAAAATAACTAGGCTTAAAAAATTCGTCTCGTGATTTACAGAGAAACTGTATAATTAGTGCAATTTATAGACAATAATTAACATAAATGAACGAAAGTGCCACTAGAGAACACAGAGAAAGCAGAGGGTGGGCCATTTGTCAGACAAGGAGCACCCCGCCATGATGCGCGGCAGGGTTGCATCCCGCCATGATGCGTGGCGGAGTACTATTTACCACATACCCCGCCACGTGTTAGCCACGTCAGCAGGTATCCCTCTGAACCATGCCACGTCAGCAGTAGTACTCCGTCTCCATGCATGGCGGGGTTCTGTGCATTTGCCCCGCCATGCATGGTGGGGGACTAGTTTTGAAAATATTTTCAAAAACGGATTAAATTTGAAATATGTTTTAAATTTGGGTTAAAAATAAAAAAAATTCGGGCAGGGCAGCTGCAGGGCTGCAGGCTGCAGCTCCTCCTCCTCCGCCCCCGCCCCCGCCCCCCGGGGCTGCCGGCGTGCACGTGCTCTGGTACAGCTCCTTTCGAGCGAGTTCAGGCCGAGAGAGCTGCTGGGCGAGTATAATATTCGATCTGAGAAACTCGTGAATGCGTGATCCATATCCAAAAATGCCCGTTGCGTCTGTCTCCCTCCCTCTCTGCCCATCTCTACCTGACGCGGCGACACCTCGTCACTGCCCAATCAGTGTCCCAGTATTTACCCAGGCGCAGCTCCTGCTCCTCCGCACCTGCTGCTCCAGTTCAGCTCTGCCAACATGCTCGGCCTCCGGCGCCTCCTCGTTGTCTCCGGCCGCCACGCGCCGGAGGTCACCTCCGCCTGTGCGGCGTCCTCCCACAGCGCCGTCTTCTTTCGCGCGCTCCAAATCCTCGCCCAGCCGGGGCCCGTCCGCCTCCACAAGCTCTCGGCTCCGGACACCGGTCTGTCTGTACTGAGCCCGCTCCATCTCAACGAAATTTCGCATTTGCTTGTAGGGATTGTGTTTACTCAGATGTGATTCGTTGGCTACAGGGATCGTGGAGCTGAGGCTGGAGCGGCCGGAGGCCAAGAACGCCATAGGGAAGGAGATGCTCCACGGGCTGCGGAGCGCCATCCAGGAGGTGGTGGCCGACACGGCTGCAAACGTCGTCTTGGTGGCGAGCTCCGTGCCCAAGGTTTTCTGCGCGGGCGCCGATCTCAAGGTATCTGATGCATTAGCTCTGTTCTGGAAGTTTGATTTTGCTCATTACTCATTATAGGATTAGGATTCCTACTAGTTCGTGAGTTGTGCTGACACAGGGTATCTTTCAGTGGCAACAATTGAGTATTCTCAGTTTAGTTGCTATAGGTCTATAACACATATGCTGACACCAGACTCATGAGCGGTTTCATTTCATTAATCCCCACACTTCTAAGTCTTTGCTGATGGACTAGATGCTAATATTATGTGCACCGACAATTGAGTATTCCGGGAAGACAATTTGTGAACTATATATGATCATTTCATTTCAATCAAAGAAATAAATAAATGATCGTAGGTGAAAAATTTTGGCTTGTTGGATTTCTAGAGCACATAGAGGACTATTCAGATGAATTTCAGAAAACAATTATTAAAAAAATATTCTGAACATGTTTGCATATTTTATCAACGAATTGAGAAAAAAACAGAGTCAACAGCTACTGGAAGGTCAGACTTATGTTCTAGCAATAGGATGATTGGTGATGAACTCCAAAGTTAGAATAAATGTACTACATTATGACTTTATGAGTAACTTAAGTGGCTATGACTCTTTGCACACTGTTTACAGTGTTGCTTTATGAAGAAATTTTTTTGATTTGCTAAACAAGTGCTAGACACTCGTTTATATTTGACCATTGTGTATCAGGTATAAAACTGAACATGTATCCGTTTTACAGAAAATGACGGGTGCAATGATGTACCGCGTGTCCTTTATGTTGACAGGAAAGGAGGTTGATGGGCCCTACTGAAGTTCGGGACTTTGTTAATTCCTTAAGATCTACATTTTCATCCTTTGAGGTTTGTTGCGAAATAATAGTATATTATTTATATCTGTATGGTTGCTCTCAGATCTTTAGAAAATAGAAAATCCATGGTGATGAAAAATGAACTTTAGATAAAGCTATCCAGACCAATTTTTCATGTCATATGCATTCTCAAGTGCCTTTTAACTGACAGGTGCTGCATAAATCCTCTAGTAGATGTGAATTTTTCTATCATGTTTAAACAGGCACTGTCTATTCCTACAATTGCTGTTGTTGAAGGGGTTGCTTTCGGTGGCGGGTTAGAATTGGCTCTGTCATGTGATCTTCGCATATGTGGTAGTGATTTTAATCTGCATCCATCTTCTGCTTAGCGGAGCAGCTTTTGCTCATTTCTTTCACCAAATGAATGCATTTTTTTCTTTTCAAAATGATGTCAGGCGAGGATGCAAAATTCAGTTTGCCAGAGACTGGCCTTGCTATTATTCCGGGGTATGTCACATAGTCTGTTCTTTACTTTGAAAGTTCTTTTTTATACATACTGCTGATGTTTTCTCTCAAATAAAATTGGAGGCTTAGAGCTATGGTAGCCATGTAAATTTAATTATAACTACGAGTCAAACATGTTCCTGCTATAAAATTTTCTCGCCTCAATGCATGCATTCCACCCTTCATAACATTGTTAAAAATTTCAGCCTTGATTCTGATTTTCTTGAAACGTAAAGGCTGTTATATTGATCATTATACTTGAGTGGCATATCACAACGAAATTACCTTGAGAATTATTTGGACAACCAGTTTCAAATGATATTTTCAGCTGTTGACATCCATTTGATACAATATACAGTGCTGGAGGAACTCAGCGCCTTCCTAGGATTGTTGGAAGGTCAAGAGCAAAGGAACTAATATTCACTGGCCGTAGATTTGATGCAGTGGAAGCTGCAACTATGGGTCAGTTTAACATCTTCAGATTTGCTCCCTGCTGTTACGACTTCTTCCTCAAGGACACCTTTTATCGATTCTTAGAAGGGTCATGTATGCTCACATTGCAGGAGTAGTAAACTACTGTGTCAGTTTAACATCTTCAGATTTGCTCCCTGCTGTTACGACTTCTTCCTCAAGGACACCTTTTATCGATTCTTAGAAGGGTCATGTATGCTCACATTGCAGGAGTAGTAAACTACTGTGTTCCTGCTGGCGAGGCTTATCAAAAGGCTCTTGAACTTGCACGGGAGATAAACCAGAAAGTAAGAAATCGCTGAACAGACTACATGCTTTATTTAACAAAAAATCAGCAAAGTTATTGGCATCTGAGAATTCCAAGCAGATACTTTGTTTGTCCGTGTTCATTAATTTGCTTCAATTGGTTCATGCTAGTCGCTAGATCACTGGCCCACCCTCCTTGTAAATATTATGAGCTTTGGTTCTTTATTTCAGGGCCCAGTAGCGGTAAAAATGGCTAAGAAGGCCATCAATCAAGGGGCAGAGGTAGACATGCCCTCGGCATTGGCTGTTGAAGAAGAATGCTACGAGCAAGTTCTGCACACTCAGGATCGTCTTGAAGGTCTAGCCGCATTTGCCGAGAAAAGGAAGCCTGTATATAAAGGGAAGTAGGGCTGTAGATGGTCTTTGATTCATCATAAATTCATAATGGAAAGTTACATTAACATGCCATCCCAATAGTGGCATGACTGCATGATATGTGCAAATTCATGTCTTTTCTCTGTAACTTTCAGAAAATAAGATGCATCTGGGCTGCTAGCCTGCTAGCTACGTATTTTGAAGTGAATTCGGCTGTGGCTTTGGACTTCAGATAGACAGATTCGACCAGATTCTCCTGGGCTGAATGCAGTCCATTTCCCCTACAAATGTGAGATTTGAGTTGGATCTCAATCTCACACTCTCTAATCACTACTGATCAAAGCAAGCCATCACGCTGTGAGATTGTCCAAATTAGCATGGGGCTAATGCTTAATTCTAGTTTGCAGCACTAACATAGAGTTTTTTTATCAAAGAATTAACATGGAGTTACCCAATAAGCACAGCAGTCAATTTTGCGCTTTCTGAACCATGAATTGAGCGAAAGAAATCAAGTTTATTATTGGGTAACGTCAACGAAGCTACGCGGCAACAAACAACAGCCCACGGGCTGCTGTCCGGCCCAGGTAGGCTTCCAGGCCGTGCGCCGCTTAGCCGCTGGGCGTGTGCGTGTCCGCGTGCAGCGTACGCCACCTGCGTCCGCGCCTTTTCCATTTCCACCCCGATCTCATCATTCTCTTCTCCCCGTTCCTTCGCTAGTCGTCAGGCTCCGCCGCTCTCCTTCTTCCTCCGCCGCGCGCCGACAAGATGGGGAAGCGCTGGATCCCGCTGGAGGCCAACCCGGACGTCATGAACCAGGTGAGCTCGCGCGCCCCGCCCCGCCCCGGCCTCCGCCTCCGCCTCCGGCGCCGGCAGCTTGCTAGGGTTTCGTTTCCTCCCGTTTCGTGCTGCTCTCGCTGATTGCTGCCGCGGAGTGGGTTTGTGCAGTTCATATGGGGGCTGGGAGTCCCCGAGGGGGATGTGCAGTTCTGCGACGTCTACGGCCTGGACGATGAGCTGCTCGCCATGGTGCCCCAGCCCGTTCTCGCCGTCCTCTTCCTCTACCCCCTCACCTCTCTGGTAAGTACACGCTTTCGTAGTTTCATGTCCGCATTGGGTGGTGTGATCAATGGTGTGCTTCGCTTCGCTTTTGGACTTTTGGTTGTGTGATGCCAAAGCGGGGATTGATCGGTTTGTCGTCTTTTGCTGATCAGGACGAGGAGGAGAAAGAGGAATCAAGTGCTTCTGCCACATCGACCACAAGGGGCAAGGTGTGCTTGTATCATCCTGTTCTGTTTTTTCCTGTCCTGTGACTGTAATGTTTTCGAATTTCGACACGATGCCTTGCCACTTTGGTGATGCTCTGTGGTCTAGGTCCATGCCCTGAAGTAGGAAAGAGAAGGTTTAATTCGAATTGTGCTAGTACCTCTTTCAAAGTTTGAGAGATGTTGATTTGTGTTGTTATAATTGTATGTTGATTATCTTTGTGAAATCTGTGCATGTTACCAGTGTTGGTCCTCCATTCCTTGAAACAGATTTTGTGATTTAGTTTGTTATTCACTGCAATATCATGTTGTGATTACACATATCCACTTGTGTTTATATTTGATAGATGCCCAGAAATTGGAAAAGAAAGTAACTGTAGTTGTTATCTAGGTAACCAGATATTGAATTGTACATTTTTTTCCACTTGTTATTTGTTGCTCTAAGCTCTATCCACACTGCCACACTGGTTTAGTTACTAGTTGAATCAAGTACAGTACTATGTGGAGCTTGTATGTATATTACTTAATAAGCCCTTCGAGAACTGATCCTTTATGCTGTTACTAAATGAAATACTGAATACTCAAGGAATACCACCCTACAATTTTTAGATCATCAAGTAAATCTCCACTGACTGCTTCTGCGTTGTGGTACCAGTACCTACAGAAATGCTACATAAAAATCTATCAAGATACATCTGTTTTCTTTGGTTAATTTGCTTGATATGCACAAAATTTTCTGTGGCACATCACAGCTTTTTACTGGGCAAATACAATTTTAGATGCTCTATGTATCAATTTCGTAATACTATGAAGTACAACTTACTATGATATCCAGCTTTTGTTCTTACTTCATTTTTTATTAATATTCAATAAACTATCCGTTTCATTTTTCAAAGAACCAGTTTATTCACATCTTGCTCCCATTTTCTTATCCTTCCATTTAATGGTATGAATGCCTCTTCTTGTTTATTTTTTGAGTTTGCATAATTTTCTGATGGACATCAATTCACATGTATATTTGTGTTCAGTTTGAACAAATGTTAATTTATTTGAATTTCCTTTTTACCTTGAGAATATTCCTGAGTCAATGTTGGATCTATATTTTTCCATCCCTGAATTTGTGTAGGAATTGAGCAAGAAGGTATACTTTACGAAGCAGACTGTTGGTAATGCTTGTGGAACAGTTGGTGTTATTCATGCAATAGGAAATGCAAAATCTCAGATCAAGCTAGGTAAATTTGGAACTTCATATTTGCATTGAGCTAATGGTGTACTGTCTTACATTTTACAAGTTGCTGTTTTTAGTCACTTATTAGTCTGTGACCTAATATAGAAGGCCAAACTTCTCCTGTTCTTGTGCCAATTCAGGGCCTGGTTTCTCGAATGTAATTAGTAACCAGCAGGCAATAGGCATTCAGGTCTATTTACCAACAGTTAGTACTATTTACGATATCAGGCCTCAGAGTAAATACTTTACTTGGATTTATGAAACTTCATTTTGTCCTCTTGTCTTTGTCACTACTCAAACCAAAAAAAGTTTTACTTAATCAAGTGAGTTTAGCTTGAGACCTGAGGGCATGGTTACTGGCCAATCAGCATATTTGGAGAAAACTACGATGATACTCTATTCAGCTCCTTGTCTGTTTCGCCTTATGTTTCCATGATCTATCATCATAAATTGGAAATTTTTCATATCCTGATCAGTTTTTTTTGCATAATATTATTGATGTATAGTTCATATTTTCATGAAGGCAAGTATTGACGAATCGTAACTTGTCCCAGTAGCTATGCACACTTCTCTCTCTCTCTCTCTCTCTCTCTCTCTCTCTCTGTATGTATGTTGTGAACTATAATTTGTTTTCTTGAACATGCACCTTAAATGGAGTAGTTTAAGTTTTGAATTTGATTAAATTTGACTTGCTTGCAACATTACTTCATGGGTACCTTTCTTATTTGCAGTTGAGGGGTCCTATTTTGAGAAGTTCTATAAGCAAACAGCTGATATGGATCCAATCCAGGTTAATATTCAAATATGTAACTTCATTTTTCTGTACTCTTCATGGTCAATTTTGTTTTGTTCTCATGTATGAAATATTTGCTGCCATCAGCGTGCTACCTTTCTTGAGGAAGATGATGAGATGGAGGATGCACATTCTGTTGCTGCATCTGCTGGTGACACTGATGTAAGCCCACCCAAGAAGTTTCTTCTGATATGTATATTATTTGAGTTCAGCGTTAAATTTTATTCATTGGAGTATGAAATCAGTTTTGCCTCGACATTATTTTTGTTTCAACTCTTTTTGTTCAATGTTGCAGACAGAATACCATTTATAAGAGCCATAGTTAGTAGATTCTTCCGTTTACTAGTTCAGGTGGTAACCTGCAGGGCACTCAAATAATATTCTCCTTGAATGAATGTTCAATAAAACTAAAAGCTCAGTGCAATAATGGTAGATAAATAATTAAATGTCCTTGATAATAGTAGTCCTCTATTCATCTCTAAATTTTGTTGTCTTTTGTCATCTTAAAATTGTCTTGCTTTCATGTGCAGGCTAATGTTGATGTTAATGAACATTTTGTATGTTTCTCCTGTGTTGATGGTAGGTGGTGCCAGTATTGCCCCCAGTAAAATAGTTCATCTTACAGTTAATAGCACATCTACTTATCTATTAGTAAGCTTCTGATATATATATTTTTTCTTGGCATGCATCAGGTGAACTTTATGAGCTTGATGGACGAAAATCACAACCCACATCCCATGGCCCTTCATCACCTGAAACCTTGTTGCAGGTGCAATATTTCCTTCACTTTTGATTGCTTCTTATCTTCAATCTTTTGGTTTAAGAAATATGCAGATTTCTGCAACTTGTCATGTGGTTTGGTTCTTGACCATATAGTTTGGTGCTTTTGTACCTTGTATGTATAAAAGTTTATGAGTAAAATGCACTGCTGGTCCTGGAACTTGGTTTGGTGCCATCCAGATCCCCAAGCTTCCAAAACGCACTTCCAAGTCTCTAAACTTACTAATCGTGCCGTGTGAGGTCCAAATTACTGTAACTTGAATTAATCCGCCTGCATGTCATGCTGATTGCATGATAAGTTGACATGACATACATGTGGGGCCTATATGCCGGTCTTATATCCTCTCTCACCTATCGGCATGTGGGCCCCACATGTCTGTCATTTCATTGTGCCATCAGTGTGTAACGTAGATGTATTAACTCAAGTTATGGTGACTTAGACCTCAAGTGACATAATTAGTAGGTTTAGAGCATCTCCATTCTCCACCAGTCTCCCAATAATATATCCTGAATATGTATGTATTAGGCTTGTCTAGTACTCCCTCCATCCCAAATTATAAGTCATTCCAAGAATTTTGGAGAGTCAAAGTATCTTAAGTTTGACTAAATTTATATGATAACATAATAATATTTATGATACCAACTAAGTATCATTAGGTTCTTCATTAGTTATATTTTCATATTCATATCTATTTGATGTCATAAATCTTTCTAATTTTTTCTATAATGTTGATCAAGCTTGAGATGCTTTGACTCTCCAAGATTCTTAGAATGACTTATAAATTGGGATGGAGGGAGTATTATTTTTGTGAATATTGGGAGAGTTACTATAGCAGTACTCTAATATATCTCCCCCAATACCAATATGAAAGTTGGTCCCCGTAGATACGTATGGGAAAAGATGGCTGCAAAGTGAAAGTTAGGATGGGCCCCTATCGGGGAGATGCAACTTCCCTTTGTTTGAGGGCAGACAATGGAAATATAGTTACTGCTGGATATAAGGGAAAAAACATAGCTACTCCCAATATGACAGTTTTATAGGGATAGGAAAGGTATTGGGGGACTGTTGGAGAAAGAAAAAAACATAGTTACTTCCAGTATGGTATTAGGGACTGCTAGAGATGTTGGCCTGGATGTGCATTTTAGAAGTTTTGGGGTGCCAACGGGACCTAAATGGCACCCCAGCCAAGTTCTAGGAACAAAGGTGCATTTTACTCAAAGTGTACAAAACTGAAGGGTTCAGTGCTATTGTTCCTTTTATGAATAAAGTTTATTATAAATTTTGAGATGTGTATGCTAATGTGTATTTGCATTTAGCTTTGTGCATTCTCTATCTTGCCTAACGCAACATGTGTAATTGTTTATGTACCGATGTATCTTTAATTTGTTTTCCTTCTTTTGTTATATCATATCATAGAAGTGCGATCTGATTGTGTGCTTTAAATCTTCTACAGGATGCTGCAAAAGTCATCAAAGCTAGAATTGCAGAGAACCCTAACTCGATGAACTTCAACGTCATGGCCCTTTCAAAGAAGTGAAGTATACTGTGAATCTGTGATGGATGTGTTTTCTTTGGCAGAATACGGGCCCCTTTTCCTTTCACTTCCGCTGGGCACTGCACCGAGTGGAAGGTTTCATAGGGGAAACATAGGGGGAAAAAACTTCATATGACCTGAGATGTTTAGTTGATGGCTCCATGTATTCTTGTGCCTTCTTGTTGGAAAGAGAAATGGTGGTTCACGATTTCACTTCTTCCGGTGTTTTCGTTGTTGAATGGAGACCTGCATAGGATTGTCTTTGTCGTATCTGAACCATTGTTGCTTCCTCCGCAAATTGATTCCATAAAGCTAGCATTTCTATGTTTTCCATGCAAATGCATGTAGTTTTCTGCCGAATGTGACTTAGGGGTGTTTGGTTAGAGGTGGAAAAGTTTAATAGGTACTGTAGCTCTTTTGTTTTAGGGGGTGCTTGGTTTTTGTTGTTAAAGTTAATAGCTCTTTTGTTTTAGGGGGAGTTTGGTTTGCGTTGTTTTAGGATGTGTTTTCTATGGTTTGCGTTGTTAAAGTTCAACCATTAGTATTCAATCATGGACTAATTAGGCTTAAAAGATTTGTTTCACAAATTACTCTCTAATTATTTAATTACTCTTTCTAAATATTTAAGTTTACCGATGCAAACAACGGAATCGATGACCCCTGGCTAGCCAATGGAAACGTTAGTTGGGGGATTGCATGCAGGGTAACAAACAGCCAAAAACACTAAGATAATGTCTTTTTTTTTGTCTTATTCGTATTTCTATGGTCTCTCTTTGTATTCTGTATATTTTTGTATGTATAGATGCTGAAAACACGATGAAAACCAAAAATGCAAACGCAAAAAAGAATGACCGGACAGTAGCTACTACTGCATGTTGGTGTTCTGCTGTGGAGCTCTGCACGCGGCCTCCAGCGAATTCGCAAGCGACGCCGAGAACGCGGCCATGGCCTGGAACACGGCAGGCAGCTTCCCCTGCACGCCGGTGACCGTGGCCGTCCTCGTGGCGTCGATGGCCTTGGCATGCCTCCGCATCTCGTCCTCCACCATCTTCCGGCAAGCCGCGATCTCGTCCCTGCGCTGCGCCACCTCGTCGCCCGCGTCGCGCGCCTGCATGTGGTCCCTCCACGCCGGCCTCCCCCAGTGCCACATCGACATGACCCCGGGCAGGTACGAGTCGTAGTAGCTCTTCTCCACCTGCCGCAGCATCCTGGACTTGCGGTCCAGCTCCCGGGAGTACTGCCTCACGCGCCGCGCCACCCGCAGCTCGTCGCCCTGGAGCGCGTGGATCGCGCGGGCCGCCCCCGCGAAGCTCTTGATCGCCTTGAGCACGTCCACGCAGTGCACGCGGTCGAGCACCTTCCCCCACCGGTCGACGAACGCCGCGAGCTCCGCCGCCACGGTTGAGGCCGAGGACGAGGCCTCGGCGGCGCCGTTGACCGGCGTCGGCGTCAGCGTGAGCTTGAGCCAGCCGCCGATGGCGTGGACGTAGTCGCGCTGGTGCTTGGCCATGTGCGCCATGGCCGCGGACCAGGCGTTCATGGCGGCCTCGAGCGCCCGCGTCGCCTGGTGGTGGATCTCCGTCGTGGGTTCCATGGACGTGCGGCTGCTCAGCCCGCGCAGCTGCTGCGCGAACAGGCTCTGCGCCTCGTGGTGCTGCCGCATCGCCCGCCACATGTCGAGCGCGGCGTGGCAGAGCTCCAGGAGCTGGCGCGCGAGGTGCGTGTCGCGGAGCTGCGCGACGGCGGACGAGGTCGCGTCCACGGACTCGGAGGCGGTCTCGAGCTGCGCGCGCGCCCTGTCCCACGCCGCCTTGAGCTTCTGGATGTCCACGTCGATCTTCCGGCTGTACTCCTGGTCTCGCAGCTCGGCGAGCTTCTTGTCGTGCCTTATTTGCAGCTTCTCCCTGTCCTGAATGGTCGTTCCAGTGGCTGTTTTTAGCAACTGGCAACAATAATGCAGAGGAAGCAATTGTGTGGTTCTTTTGTTGGATCACCTTGACATCCTTGTAGAGCTTCTTCTCCCATGCGAGGAGCTGCTGCAAGGTGGCGCTGTGCCTCTGCCGGCTGCTCATGCTGTCGATGCGGTCGAGCGGTGGCGCCGAAAGGCAGCAGAGCGCGCCCAAGAAGCTGTGTGAGCCACCTGCAAGCAAATTCAGGTGGCCAGTCAGTGACACACACCACACCACACACGTCTTCTCATCTCATTGGCCAGTCAGTGACTACTGTGAGTACAGTCTGTAATGTGACGCGGCGGCTTACCCTTGAACTCGGTGGTATTGGCCTCAAGCAGGCTGGACACCGTGTCGCCGGCGACGCTGGCCTTGACGAAGTACTCCTCCAGCCCCGCCGCGACCTCCGCGAGGCTGCGGTGCCTCACCACCATCCTGAGCTCCTCTTCGGCACCACCGCCGACGCCGACGCCTTCGGTCCGCGTAGGCGCCGCCACGCCAACGCCAACGTCAGCAGAAACGCCGCTGCCCACTTCCTGCTGCCGCGCCTCGCCCTGTGGCTGTGGCTGCTCCATGGCGCGGAGCAGCGGCGGCGGCGAGGACGGGACGACGACGGCGCGGTGCGCGATCACGGCGGGCGGGGTGTGGTCGGACACCGGGAGCGGCTCGCCGACCGCGAAGCGCGTGAGCGCGGACGCGACGACGCCGAGCGACCGGAGGTAGGCGGCGTGCGAGGCCGCCAGGTGCCGCCGCAGGCGCACGGCCTCCCGCATGAGCCGCCGCCGCTCCCGGCACCGCTTCGTGTGCTCCCGCGCCGCCGCGCGCGCCGCGTCCGCTTCCCGCGACGAGGCGGCTCCCATTCGATCTTTGCTTCGAGGCTAAGCTGCAAGTGGAAGCTAGAGTATGCGAGGAGATCGATCAGGGGAGAGGAAGCTGCGATCGATCGAGTAGGTTTAGGAGGGTTTAGCAGTCGAGGGAGTGTACTTATCGGCGTCGATCATCGTGATGGCGCGTCGGTTATGAATGAACACGCCGCACCCAACAGGGTAGAAAGGAGGACATGGAATGGAAGAGGAGAAAGGCGATGATGGACGGGATCAGCGAAGACGGGAAGGTGGTGGGAAAAAGGAGGGGCATGCATCGCGCCTATTCAGGCCTTGTTTAGTTGGCAAAAACTTTGGTTTTTGCCTACTGTAGCACTTTCGTTTTTATTTGACAAACATTGTCCAATCATAGAGTAACTAGGCTCAAAAGATTCATCTCACAAATTACAAG
>Ga0182004_10003325_pt1 | contig 12787 bp, 11 predicted proteins | sample Sormic07211540_1_FD_120479 | JGI IMG/M metagenome (GOLD analysis project Ga0182004, IMG submission 120479) | Endophyte microbial communities from Sorghum bicolor roots, Mead, Nebraska, USA - 072115-40_1 MetaG | ecosystem: Host-associated > Plants > Roots > Unclassified | place: USA: Nebraska... | reverse complement strand
CGATCCCGGCGCAATGCTACAAAAACCAGCGCGGCTACACCGTGGCCGATTCTTGTTTCTTCCTCGCGGGCCGCGCAGCCGGGGAGACGCCGTTCAGTTTCATCAGCCGCCACGGGCTGGTTGCTCTCGCCATTACTGCATATGGTGGTCCGGTCCGGTCCGGTCTCGCGGTGCCTAGGCTGCGGCGTGAGCGAAGGTGATCGATACGAGATTGGTCTGGTTCCCTTCACCCCAGCTCCGGAGCATCCAAGGTAAGTAGAAAACACTTTAAAAGCCTGCATCATCGGAGGGCGGAGAACTCCGCGAGGTACCGAGGCGCATGATCGCACGGCTGCGATGCCGTCGAACGGGCCACGGGGGTCGCAATCGCGGACACGACATCGGACCGCAAGGGCCAACGGGGGTCGGGGACTGGACCATCGCCTAGGCATGCCAGTAACTGCCTGGCAACCTGATGCACAGTTGGGTTTCGTGGAGCGGGGCAGAAATCACCATTTAGGCAAGAGGCTTTTACTTTATGTCCTACTACTAGTTGATAATTATAAATAAGTTATTAAAAAAAGTTGGGTTCTCATAAGTGTCACTGCTCTAAATTCTTTTGCTTTCCACGCCACCTCTATCAGATTTAGCCCTAACAATGTCAAACCGTGAGTGTAAAAAGTCAAAAATATTCTCATGCCTGCCTATGTAATTAATTTTTTTAGCGTCTTAATGATCTAAAATAAAAAAAACTTAGAACTAGAAAGTTATAGATCTTGACGATATCTATAATTTTTATATAAAAATTCTCTTCATTAAATTATGTAAATATAATTTGATATAATTAATATATCTTAGAAAAAACATATTTTTTGTACGGAATCAAATAAAAAATACTTTTTATATAAATATTGTAGTTTTGAGTTTTTTATTTCAGATCGTTAAGATGCTCAAAAAAAATTAATTGCATATTTAGACATGAGGTATTTTTTACTTTTCATAACTGCAGTTTAACACCGTTAGAGTCAAATCTGACGGAAGTTATGTAGAGAACTCAATTTTTTTAATAGCTTGTAGATAATACAAACATTTATAATGGTATACCGGCAAAAGCCTCTTGAGGCAAGCAGCAAACCCGTGCTTCGTTGCTCGAATATAACTTTCGGAATCCCAACAGCAGCCTAAAACAAGTTCATGTAGTATAGGCGACATGCATTTTGTTAAGGGACCAGATTCTTAGCCTAAATTTCGAGTAGCTGGCACTGACGTACAATGAGTGAATTAGTAGCTGGTACTCAATCCATTCCAAATTATAAAACGTTTAACTTTTTTAACGCTAAGTTTGACTACTCGTCTTATTCAAAAAATTATGTAAAATATCATTTCTTTTATCGTGACTTAGTTTATTACTAATAAAAGTTCTTCAAGAATGACTTAAATTTGACTATGTTTGTAAAATTTTTTTGAATAAGACAACTGGTCAACTTGCGTTTTATAATTTGTCACGGTGGGAGTACAAAATAATTTCATCAATGCTGACTCGACTTCCAGCACCACTGCACCAGCTACAACCATGGGTGGGGTATGTTGTGAATGAACAGATAAAGGTACTGATTGCTGAGTGACTAGTTCAACTGTTTTTTTCCTGTGCAAAAACCAGGCTCCTAGTTGAGAATCCTTCTGTACACTGGCATCAGGACGCCAAGAAAAAAAATGGAACAAAGAATAGGTTACATATTGGGGTGAGTAGGGTATACAAATGGAGAGTTACTGCTTTGGGTCCTTCAGTGATTCAGTCTGGGAATCCAATATACAGTCCCATCATTCGACACTTGTTACTTGTTAGCACGCGAGTTTAGTATGCTAAGGAGACTTGCTCAGCCATGTAGGAATAGGCAGAATCTGCAATTCACAGAACAACATGATATTCTTTTGTTTAACAAACTTTGGTATCATGTTCAATAAGCTAAAGTTGAAACGCAAAGCAGGTGCAAGCAAATCTCTGCACATGCTTGATAAATATAACAATTGACAAACAGGTGCATAGCTGCAGGAACCACACATATAAGACGATAGCAGACCAACATCTAACACAATGCTGCATTAACACTACAAGTTCCCAGCAGCTAGAAAGGTATGACACCGAATCTGCAAATGACTTAGAATATTTTGACCCCAAGGAGGTGTGTAAATAAATGCATATTGTAAAACAGATGTAAATTAGGAGAAGGGGCATACCTTTGTTGACTTGAATTGCATTGATGACAACAAAGATCCCATCCATTGCCAACCATTAGCTTCTAAAGAAATTGTCAATCTTTCTGATACTATGATACAGTTGCAGTCATTGAATGGTCATAGCAGCCAAAAAACTCAAAAAATGCCACCCTGCTTTTTACATTCAATAGTTATTTACCACGCTTTAGTCCAGGGTGTAGAGAGCCAGATGTCAGGTCTAGTGAAGGATTTAGATCCACATGATCCACCAAGGCATGACGAGTAAAATGTTCAGAAGGGGATAGCCTTTCCCGCAAGTCAAAAACATTTCCAAGTTTCTTTCCAAATTGAGGGCTCAGAATATCAGCTTCAGATACTACTCTTTCCCGAGGTCCCTGTGAGACTTGATGTGCCTGAGCAAAATGCCCAAGGATCGGATCTTTATGCCGGTTCGGGAAATGATCGTCTAGGCCTCTTGATGTGGTCCCAAATCCCTCACTGCTGTAAGTTGCATACCTTAGGTGGTTAAAAGGAATAGCACCATTGCCACCAGATAGGGGTGTGGAAGTGCCTGACATAGTTCTGGGGCTCGAAATAGGAGAGGGTGACATTCTGCCACTTGTGTGTTGGGGGGACCTCGACTTTAGCAGGGGGCTTCCACATGGAGAAACTGGACAGGATATATTGCTTCGAATATGAATATCACTGCAAGCAGATAAGAATTAGAGGGCAGATGTGTGCATGCATACTTGTTCTTTTCTCACTGGATTCCCAAATAAATACTGGCATGCATGAATAGAGTAGCTGCAGTTTGATTAGTTATAGAACACTCCTACAACTAATTTTGTTTTAGGTTCCATAACTTCCTCTGAAAAATTGTGGCAGGAAGTAACCATAAATACTACACATGAATAGAGTAGCTGCACTGCAGTTTGATTAGTTATGGAACACCTTTACAACTAATTTTGTTTCAGGTCCCATAACTCTCTGAAAAATTAGAGCAGGAAGTAAGATATGTTGTAGACTTGCAGTGTTGTACCTGTGTTTTGAAGATAATTTTACACCCCTTCTTTGGTAAATAGTCTGACCCTCGAAACCTAAGGAGGCATTTCTTGTCTGCACGGCCACCTGGCAAATCAAGTCCCAGAAGGAGATCAGATCATAAGAATGTTAAATGAAAGAAAATCAAACTATCCATGGTCTATTTCAACAAATTAACACTCAGGAATTGTAGAGAGGTATATATATATATATCAGTTCGATTGAGCTAAATCAACAAGGAAACTTCTCTATATGCCCTTGTAAAATTTCCAGATCCCTCAAATGTCACTGAAAAATGAATGCTCCTCTGCCCTGTATCCCCATTCTATCCTGTGGTAGCATCTTCTCCAAAAGAAACAAACATTCAACCAGAGAAATGCCAAAAGCTGCACAAAGCATCAACAAACCAAGCTCCAACCTGCTTTCTGATGTGCTGTAAATATTGGCATCCATTCGTCTCACATCATGTCCTACTCCCCTTTATCAACTGATTGTTGCTCTAAGTAAGCTGGGTTGACAGTTTTTCTCCTTCGACTTTGGTCACTCCAATTCAATTTCCCACTGCCCACTTGCCAGGTACCAAGGATAGGCTCCATCTTGATTAGAGTTTAATTATTTTTATGCCCAAAAAATAATAAAAACACGAAATTTCATATAGGTGTACAATTTGACAACAATGGATAAACTAACAGAACGCGTCAGAAGTTCAAAAGAGACTTAACATATCAATTTCTGATGCACATAATTACTGAAACATATGAAATTCACTGAAGATAAATACATCAGTTTTTAATTTGAAAAGATATGCCATTTTGAGCTGAAGAATCAAATGAGAATAGTAGCATTCAGGTGGTACCTTGGGTTTTGTTCTGCATGATATGGCAGCCAAATGCTCCAAATGATTAGGAATAACAGATTTCTCAAGTGAAACTCCATTTTGTATGAATGGGTGTTGCAAAAGCTCAACTGACGTTGGACGCTGAGATGGATCACGTTGCAGACACTTCCTAATGAAGTCCTTGCAGTGCTCCGAGAGGTGATCCGGTATTGGCGGAAGTTCCTTGCTGTTCCCAATCTTGAACACTGCAGCAATCTGTTGGCAAATAAAAGGGAAACATTCATGCCTGAATTGCATTTATGATTAACTTAACAACTAACAGAGTTCCAACATTTCGTAACTTCATAAAGATACATGAGCATGGATTCCACTTTCAGATAGCAAGAAATTCTTAGTAAAATTTAGGAAAAAGGTAACTTTTCATTCATCCACCCAGTGTGGAATTCCACTCTCTGGATGTCAATGTAATGGCACGTCCTATCTGTGCTATCAGTAAATGGTACGATTAAGTATCTTGAGGACATGGCCCATTATCTTGAACCGATATGTTCATTGAAACGAAGGAAATATGTGAAACAGCGGGTATATAGCATATTAAACTAATTCACAGTAAATAAGTTGTTCGTCGTTTTCTTTCTTTTTTGAGAAAATGTATCTTCTCAGTAAATTGGGATGGCAGTGGCTGGTTGGTTGCTGGCGGGTTGCGAAGGGTGTAGTCGTAAAAGTAGGACAGGAGCCTAGACCATGAGGCCGAGATTTAGGCGCCAGTGATTGCGCGGGAACAAAAGGTAGGAGAAGAACAGGAGGGAACAGGGAACTAGATTTAATCTATTCTTGAGGTTTTCCAGATACATGTGACCTATATATATAAGGACAAGTTACAAGTCCTTCCTCTCATACGACTTTAACTAATTCTAATCCAATCTGCTAATGTATCTAAATAAAACTAACGCATCTTCCAAACAAAAGCACCTAGGACTCTTGACTCCTTGTCCTTGAGAAATCAAAACACTTGTATGTGCTGCATCCTGATCCTGGGCCGCCTCCTTGCCCTTCCAGCATCAATCCCGTACATGACATCAACCAAGTACTTGAACTACAACAAATGCACAAGCAATTGAAGTTCTAACCAGTTCATGCTAAACCAAGGGGCTTTTGTCCTCCAAAAAAATTAGTATAAGGTGGGCAGGTCAATCTCACACCGTTATGATTATTTTTTCTAAAGAAGTATAAGATAAAGGTATTCATGAAACTCCAAGGTAAAGACTGTAGATGCACCCAGAAGGCACAAAGAAATCAGCTACATCTGAATAGATATGGGACAATAAATTAAGTTCTGCACTGCTGATGTAGTTAGAAAAGTAAAGTGAAATGCTGATTGCTGATGTAGGCAGCAATAGTCAACAATAAATGCAGATGGTTAACTCTACAACAAATATCAGCTATATTTTGATGTCTAATACTGACCCCTTCATACTGGCTCCATGGTGGCTTTGAGGTAGCCATTTCCAGGACAGTGCAACCTAAACTCCATATGTCAACCGCAAGGTTGCATCCATTAGAATTTTTTATAACCTGCATTTGTGTTGCATGGTAAGTGTTTTGTTAACAGAAATTATAATGTGATACACATTTTGAATTCAAAAAAATACAAATTAAAGTAAAAGCTTGATTTTCAGCAGTACCTCTGGAGCCATCCAGTATGGACTACCCTTAAATGAAAAAGGACAGTGCTGTCCATTGATCTGGGAGAAACAAACACAAAAAAGGAGAAAAAAATTAACAAGTTGAGGACTAATGATGTGAGTTATGGTTACAGAAAGAAAACCACAAGTAAAATTTTATTACCTTTCCCCACGTTCCAAATAAATATACTAACAATGAAAAAGGGGAAAGAATCCAAACAAACAAACTACTCCCTCTGGTTCAAGATATACGTCAATAGACAATTTAGGACTCCTGACGAACAAACTTTTTAAAGCTTTGAAGTTTGAATATTAATATAAAAAGCACGTAGATAGATGTTACTAGATTCAACATGAAAAGCATTTTCAAAATATTTACTTACTTTTCCTTGAAATGTACATATTTTTCACAGAAACTGTCAGTAAAAGTTTCACCTTGTAGACAGTGCAATGTCCTAAACAACATGTACTTGAATCAAATTGAGTATTATTCGGTAAATTTTCATCTTATCTCAAAACACTAATCCCTCTGTCACATTCCATTTCTTGGGCACCCAACCAATTATTCACCACCATTAAAGGTGGTCAAAGTTAGGCTTTGGAGAGCATATGAATGTCTGAAGTGCCACTTATCCATGACCGGAGTTATTAATGAATAACCCACAAAGGATTAGAATAACCGTATCTTCAGTAATTAGACTGCTAGACCAGTATGCTCACTGCACCAGAACCTCAGACTAGTGTAGAAATGCTGTTGGAAAGACAACTTTCATATGGCTGTATATTTTTGAAGGGGTTGTCCATTTCAATTTCCAAGTGGTCATGGTTTATGGGGATAGATGAAAAAACTAGAAAGGGAAAATAAATGTAAGGATAGCAAATCCATATTTCTATATGGAGATAACATCAGCCCGCTTAACTCTTTTAACCAAGTATAAAATGGCTTCAAGATTCTCGAGACTTACATGCTTTGCCATTCCAAAGTCTGCAAGCTTAACACGGCCACTTGGATCAACTAGTATGTTTGCACCTTTGATGTCCCTACAAATTAATAATAGCAGCCACAAAAGCAAAAGTAAAAATAGATGACATTTGCTGAATGTGCAACCCAAAAGATTGAACCAAGAAAAACTGAAATGCTACCTATGGACGGTATTCTTGGCATGCAAATAAGCTAAGCCTGAAAGTATCTGTTGGGTGTAGCTGCGTATTGCTGGTTCACCAAGCTGTCCATACTCTTGAAGAAGTTTATGTATGGATCCACCAGAAACATATTCCAAATATATGTAAAGTTTATCTTCAACCTGATTTTGGGGAAATATAATACATAAGTTCAAGCCTGAAAATGAAAGAAATGTATGCATAGCCCTATTAATGATATTTGAAAAGCAGTTGTGAACTTTTTTATCACCCTTGCTGAAGGGAAAAGGGTAAAAATTAAGATTAAACAACAGACACAATCTTCTGAAATTGCAGGAACAGTAGAGGCATTATAGAAGCAAGCAAAACCAAGCGTACACAGATAGTAAATTAGTAATTGAAGGAAACAATTTATACCATTTCTGATCCATAGTATTGTACAATATTTGGATGCCTTAAGCGGCTCAAGAGTGATACTTCCTGTTAAACAGAAAGGGCAGAGATAAAAGATAATGTAAAACAATAAACACAACAACTTATAAACTAAATTTTTGTAGGTGGTGCAGAACACATCTGAAATAACATACCTGCCGCAATTGCTTTGCACTCTCCTTTGATTTAGGATCATCCAAGAATAGGGTAACCTCTTTCATTGCGCACATTTCACCGCTATCACTAATAGTAATACAGATGATGATATCAAGATAGGGTATACAAAGCAAAGGTATGAAAACTCAAGCATGATTTGAAAACACTCAAATGGAAAGCGGATTATATCAATTGAAACAGATACTACCCTGTTATTCAAAACAATTATCAGTGGGCCTGTTCGGCTTCTCATCAACGCCATGTTGTGGCTGCAGCTGCTGTGTCAGACATGACACAAAAACACTGCATGCGGGCTCTTGTAGCAGTGCTGAACGCCGCAGCCAAACAGGCCCAATATTTTTTAAAAAAAACTAACTTTTTCATGACTTTATTTCGACCATAAGGTCTTCTTTTTAACACAATAGGATGTATAGTTTTCAGTGTCCTATGACTATGTAACTTTATCATCAACACGAGTTGTCTTTTAGCTGTCATCTCTCATTGCTAGAATGCAATTATGCAAACAATTATGAATAGCAGTATGGCACTCACAAGTTTTATGCAAGAAATATAGTGTTATGGTCCTAACTAGTTTTATTCACTACGTAATATGTTCTTTTACATTTCATGCTTTGGATTTGGGCCGTATTAACCGTGAGTACAAGATACCACATGCCCCTTTTTGCTGTTGCTACCTCAATAAAGTTGCTTTCATTTTGCACATAAGCAGGGAGTACAATATGAACACCCTCTCTTAATCTTAGTGGCTGAGGAACATAACCATTTGAGACTTGTAAAGTGTGGCATACACAAGACGAGGTAGGGGTAATCTGTCTCTTCTCAGAAAAAAAATGTGTTTCCAGCTTTTCAAGGAACAGAGTACAATACACCTTACACCATAAAGGTACATGAATATACTACCTACCTAGTCTATTCTCTTGTAAGGGAAGTTAGCAAACAGATAAAGATTGTTACAGGTCTATATCATTTCTGGGAAACATTGAGCAAACAAGGCATATAATATAATTCCATTCACAAGAAAGAATTTCATAGTGGGATAATTAGAATAGATGAAAGTGAGTCGAACAAAAAGAACCCCAGAAACTTGTAAAGATGTTAAACATATATTTATGGAGAAGTCAAACTTTGCATTTGAAATTCATATGTAGGAAAACACGTACTTGTTGAAGCCAACATATACATGACCAAATGTCCCACGACCAATCAGCTTGCCCTTCTTCCATCGTGATGCAGGACTTGATGGATTCTCTGTTCTGCCAGGGCTGCGGGGTACTGAAATAGGACTGCTTGGCATGGAGTTATTTGGAAGAAATGAACTGTTAGTGTTAGAGATGCTCAATGGTGGAAGGGGCAATTTATGGGTTTGCTTCTTCTTTCCATCATCATGCCGACTCGTAGGAGATTCAGGTGCCACTCCTCCAGACCTTGGATGCAACGGGGAAACACTTCCACTATGCACACGAGAACTAGGGCCAGGACTCGTCATTCTTGGGCTAGGAACTGGTGAACACTCTGGACTACCCCTGGTGGGTTGCCAAAAAAGCTGGGCTAGCATATCGCCACCCACTGAATTATGTCCAGATGTTTGCCCTGAACCTGGACTGGAGCACTGACCAGATCCAAGGAAAGTTACATCAGCATGAGGCTTCACTGCCCAAAAGGCTGAAGTCGGAATATGATCAGGACATATTGGTCTTGGACTTCTCGAAGGACTTGACATCAAACTATTGGGAGCACTCTCGAAAACTACTGGCCGGAGATTTTGTAAATCTGGTTGATTATTGTCAGCTGAAATACCTCTTGGTGGCGTGGACTGTGTATGGTTACTGGGGAATGCATTAGCAGCTGGCTTCAATATTTCCTTCGTGGTCTTGGTAGTAATAGCACCAGATTGATCCTTGCGAACATTACTTCAGAAAGAAAGAGAAAAGGAAATGTTAGAGCATGTTTAGATGAAGAGGCACACAAATAATGTGACGGCCTGGAATATATGAATTGAATATAAAAGTGGTGTTTTTGGCCTCAGGAGAGTACCTTGACTTTTTCTTTGAAGAAACCTTTGTTACATTGTCACTATCATTCCCAACAGGGCTCTGAAGCTGAGAATCTGCACGATCCTCACTATCAGCAGAACAATTGCTAGAGACAGAAGCAACCACTATTTCTGAAGGAATATCACTGCTTCCAGGTCCCCGTTGAAGCGGATTGGGTTTAGGAAGTGGCAGAAGTAGTGGTGGTTTGCCACGTTTTTCCAATATGGGCTTTGAATCATTGACATCAGCAACTGCACGAGTTACTCGAGGGCGTACTCCAGGAATAGGAAGTGGCTGAGCATGCAGCCTATCAGCCGAAAAACTTTGGCAGCGGGAAACTTCTTTTGAAGGAGAAGTTGGACGTGACACTGTTGTTGATTTGCAAACTTTCTCAGCAGCTGTATTGCCACGCCTACAATTCCGTTTTGATTTTGTGCTTCCCTTTTGCTCATTTGGACTTATCAAGCGATGAAATGTATCGATCAGGTTTTCCTTGGTGGTTTTCTTAACATCTTTTGACGATGATTTACCCCACCATGTCGGCATATTGAGTGTGAGAGAATTTGTGGTGTGCTGGTGTATCTAGACAGCTACCAAACTGAACAATTAACATACCCTGGCCATCAGAAGGAAGGTATATGCATGACTTTCATTTGACCTCATGTAGTACCATCATCTTCCATAATGCACTAGCAATGAACGTACAGACAATCCAATCAATCGGAAACAGAGTTGAACACCTTCTCTGCCTCAAAGGCTGAAATACACAAGCAGATATCATTAGAACCAGAAATTGTCAACTGAACATTAACTACGTGCCACTAACATTTCCTTAGAACATATGCAGCAAAGGAATCAGGTTCATATAGATGCTGACAACACAGCCATCTCTCTGACAACACAGCTTGTCCCTCCCTCCCTCCCTCTGTTTCCTGTGATTCAGTATTGTGGCCAGACTTATAATTCACAAAATGTATTTGTGATGTTTCTTTCGAAACAGTTTTTTACCCAGAAGGAGCAGCCATTACATGTTCATCACCAAATGCACCATGAGTCTAAACTCTGAAGCATTTTGGATTAGTTTTGCCACACTGAATGTTGATTCCAGCCGTAAAATTCGCAAAATTATAGATTCTTTTTTCTGTTTTGCCATGGATGGGGATGCCACTATAGATGTCCAAACAGGCCGGGCCTAATCGGGGACACGAGGCATGGCCCGTTAATGGTTGTGCTCAGGTCAGCACGGCCTGTATCTACATGCCATGCTTAGGCTTGCCCCCTGGGCACGACATGCCGGCACAAGCACAGTCCAGATATAAAATCTCCCTAACCATATACATCCGACATCCCATCATTGGTCGCCACCCAAGTCCCAACTCCCTCTCTCGTCCGTTCCCGTCCCCTTCTCGGATGCGCTCTTCTCCTGTTCGCTCCCCTCCAGTCTGCTCTTCTCCAGTCCACTCTTCTCCCATACGCCGCTGCGGTGCTCCTCACTCCATCCGCCACCATGGCCCCACCCCATTCCCCACTCGAGGCCGTCGACCTGTCCTCCAACCTCTGGGCATCCCTGAGTATCCCACATCCGACGGCTACACTCTCTCCTCCGGTCGCCGCCAGCCACTCCCTTCTCACTAGGCCCTACTTCCTTGGTCCCCTATGCCTCACCTCTCCCCCCAGTGGACCGGTGCCCCTCCACTAAACGCAAGTCGGTAATGGCAGGCGGCAACAGTGAGTATGGTGTGCGCCGACAGGGGTAGACGGTGACGGTGCATCAACCAGCATGTTGAATTGTGATTCCCCAATCCCCAATACCCATAGCGAGTTTTGTTGATTTGATTGTGATGTTTATTTGTGAATATGTACGTCGATTTTGAGAATCTGTAATCTTGTATTTTTTTTTATTTTGTTTTCAATGTTGAACCAAATGAGTGGCTTGGTGTCCTAGATGCCTGTTGTGCTTGGGCTGCGTGCCCATCGTGCCGGCACGGCACGGCTAAGGGCAAGGAGAGCCATGCCCGGCCCTTGCCTCAGCATGACGAGCAGCAAGGAAGGACACGGCATGGCTAGCTAGTTGTGCCTATCATGCTCGTGCCTAGCCATGCGGTGCTTAATCGTGCTCAAAATCAAAATGTATCCTTAACAGTCCAACACTAACTGCAATGACCTGTAGTGCTTCGTATAGCGGTTTATTTACTTTGTGGCGTTACACTTTGCAAAGTTCCCTTAATGTGCTTACTAATTTGGAATGCTGCAGCAAGTCAGCTATAACATGGTATGGGAAAAAAAACAAAATTAATCACACGTGATAGAGCTGCCCACTCTCTAGTGTTGACTAATATGCACCCGAGAAAACTCTACTTAGCGCAACTGAATTCCTAAAAAGTGTGTAGCAAGGTTAAACTGAATTCTTTAATCAGCTGTGTCCTAATAATTCAATCCAGCAAGAGCCTAGCGAGCTAAGGTCGACCTCCCTGGCACATCACTCCTCTGCATTCAAGTTCAAACTTGGAAGACACCAGCTCATCACTGACTTCAAATACGCTCTGAAAGGAAATTCTATTATCAGGAATTGAGTTCCGGCTATCGGCCAAGCCAGCACAGCACACACTATTTCGCCAGCAAGCAAGCCATTTACTCTACACGCGAGCCCACGCAGATCTCAGCACAACACACGCGTTCCAGATCCACCGGGCGCCCTGCCTCGCGAAATTACTAGCCCAAACCAGCACAAGCAGAAGCATCTACTGGTAGCAGGCTACCTAGCAACAGGGAAAACGAAGCGATTGCTGCAGAGTGAAAGACGGAAAGGAGGGGAAGCTTACCGGGGCGACGCGGCGCGAGATCCGACCGCCGGAGCAGAAGCCGGAGGGAATCCGGAAGGCGGTGCCGCTGGGCTTCAGCAGCAAAAGCAACGGAGCTGAGTGGAAGCCGGGACGAGGAAAAGGATGAGAGCCCGAGGGGCAAAAAAAAAAGGGAAAAGAAAGCAAGCGAAGCGTAACGGAATATCGTGAGTTCGGGACAGCTAGCTTCAACTCGAAGCTCGTCTCCTTCATCAAATTCAAAAGCTAGCTTCCCTAAGAAGCGCAGAAAGTCGAAGCGTACCGTTTGGGAGGCGGCGGCCGCCGCCGCGCGAGGAGGGAGACAGCGCCTTGCGTCGCGAGGAGGAGGAGGAACCCAGCGGCCGCGCGCGGGGAGGAGGAGCCCGGAGTCGGCGGCGCCGGTGCTTCTCGAGCGAGCGGAGGGGG
>Ga0182004_10003324_pt1 | contig 12789 bp, 12 predicted proteins | sample Sormic07211540_1_FD_120479 | JGI IMG/M metagenome (GOLD analysis project Ga0182004, IMG submission 120479) | Endophyte microbial communities from Sorghum bicolor roots, Mead, Nebraska, USA - 072115-40_1 MetaG | ecosystem: Host-associated > Plants > Roots > Unclassified | place: USA: Nebraska... | reverse complement strand
GAGACCCAAAGCCCAATTTTCTAAGCACCTCCAAGAGGAAGGCCCAAGACACTGAGTCAAAGGCTTTAGTAATGTCAAGCTTCAATAGGATTCTGGGCTGCTTTTGAGAATGAAGGAATCGAATAGTCTGCTGAACCATCATAAAATTATCTTGGATGAACCTTTTCTTGATGAAAGCACTGCCAAGCTAGACCTCATCATGAAGAAGCTCGACATAGAGAAGAAGGAAGTCATGCACATCAATGATTCTCATGTGACATGTGAAGAATGTGGAGACTACGGGCACTCAGCCACCAGTTGCCCTACACTGCAAGAGCACGTGAACTTCATCAACAATAACACCTACTATCATCCTCAACAAAATCAAGGCTGGAATCAACAACCCCCGATAAGGTAATTACCAAGGTAACAACCAAGGTAATAATTTTAATAACAATTTTCCACCTTTAAGAGAATTAGTTGCTAGTCAATCCAAACTGCTAGATCAAATGACTAGGAAACTAGCATCAAATGTTAAAACTTTGGAAAATATACATACTAGGATGGATACATTTGCTTCTGCTATAAAGAATCAACATAGTCTCAATAAAATGTTAGAATCACAATTAGCTCAATTAGCTGCTGTTGTACCTCCATTAGAAAAAGGCAATATAATTAGGGATGACAACCTACTTTGTGCTTAGGAATATTTGATTGGTTAGTTGCTATTTGACAAGTTAATTAAATACTGTGCATTTCTGGTGTTGTTACTAAGAGTAGGGTTTATCTCTATTTTTAGTGATGACGTTAGTAAATGTCAACAGTGGGCTAGCACCAAAGGCCTAGCTTCCACGATGTCCTCGAGCCTGGTGAGGAACATGCATAGGGAAGGCGGTTGTTCATCGTCTTGCATGGGTGGTTTGGATTCTTATAGATGTAAGCTCGTGAGCTAGTCGGCAACAAAGTCTAGGTTGCCAAAGATGATCTTGGGTCTCAATTGCATCTTCTCAACGTCATCGGAGTTAAAGATGAGACCCATCCGAAACACAATGAATCTGTGCGGAAAAGGCCCCTACCTCGCACACCACCTAGCAATATGGAATAATGCATTATGCACCGGGAATCAGAAGAGGACAGAGACACAAAGTTTATATTGTTTGAGGTATATGGTACCCTACATATGTCCAGATTGGAGTATATCTCATCTCTTATATGCTCAAGTTTATAGGGGATGTTTGTTACAAGGAAAGTATAACAACTAATCTATCGTATCTCCATGCGTAGGAGCTTGCATCCATTTCCTTTAGGTTAGGTTTCTTGTCCACCTCGCCTGATAATGTGCCCTGGTTTAGTGGGCCTCATCCGCATTGAATTTGGTCCACTAGGATATAGTATTAGACTGAAATACATATGGTGAGTTATCTTGGATCTATATCACCGACAAAACCAATTTGGCTCACTTGGCTAGGCTAGCTTTGCTGAGAGAGGTGAGGTGAGAAATTCAACGAGCAAACCAATTAGACCTGAACTTATGTGCACCCTAAGGCCAATCTTAATGTATAGTTTTATGACATAGTTACCAAGACTATAAACTAGGTAACCGTGCCATATGAGTTCCATGTGGATCAAACTCCTCTCTTATCTGATGAAACTCCTTCATTTAATGACCCTGCCAAGTTTGCTTATGTGGCACCCTATTTAATGTACATGACACTCTCATGAAACATGCATTGAGACTAGCCTAAGGCCAGTCTCAATGCATAGTTTCATGGCACAGTTGCCAAGACTACAAACTAGGTAATCGAGCCATATGAGGATGAAACTCCTCTCTTATCTGATGAAACTCCTTCATTTAATGACTCTGCTAAGTCCGTAACTTTGCTTATGTGGCACCCTATTTAATGTGCATGACACTCTAATAAAACATGCATTAAAACTAGCCTAATGGAAGTCAAATCCAATCTCTAATCACGTTCAAGCTAAAATGACCAAAACGCCCCTACCATATATTAGAAATACTTTTGGTATCAAGGGTAAACTAGGGATATCTTGGTCCACCCTTTGTAACCCGAGCACTGTAAATATATATATAGTCTCCCCTGTGAGTAAAGCAGCCACGGCATTCCATACTGCAACCACCACTCACTCTCACGTTACTCTTCGGTCACCACGAGGCCAAGTCGGCCTCCGGTCAAAGACAACACTAAAGTCCAAGCTAAGTATGGGACAGTAGTTTTCACGTGGCCAGGTAACTATACTGGTTTTTCCATTGACAATAACAGAAGCAGTGCTGAGAGCACATCAGCTACTGTGCGGAGGAGGTCAAATTAAGAAGCAATGATGGGTACAGGGGTGTTATGATAAGGTATGCCTTGGGGTGGAAAGCAGGTTGAGTGGCAAGCAAAGATAGTGAGAGAGGAAATAGAGCACTAATCCACTAATTGTATGTGCCATAGAAAACATGAGGAAGAACAGAAGGCAGATAGATGTGGAAGTGCCGGTCATTGTAGGAAAAATCAGGTGACATGAGGTCCCATATGCAATACAAACTTTTTGTAATCGAATTTAGGGGTACATTAAATGAAATTTCTAGATTAGAGTGCGACTACTTTTAGTTTCTAGATGGAAATGGACATTTTCGATAATCAAAGTGCCTTGCATGATCGGGTAGTACAATAGTTTGCACGCCATTGGCTCGTTTGCTTTTCACTTTCCAGAGATTGCTAAATTTAATCCATAGCAATTATATTTTCCAACTCAATAGACATACCAATTTAGTTATATTAACCTTCCTTTTTTTCTACCTCAACTACAACAAGTTTCTGCTGCATATATGCACATCCTGTAGTACATGATTTTGTGCAGTTCTACTGTGTGAAAGCCATGCATCGAGATTGGGATCCGAGGTGTCAGTTGGAAATATTCTGCATATATGTGGTCCATCACGCATCAGTTGCTGTAAAAAACAAGTCGTCAGGACGCAACACTAGTGAAGTCAGTTTTTCTTCACTACAGCACATTGGTTCCTGCAGACTAACCAACCATAAATAAAGCTAATTGACCTACGATGTGCGGCAAGTCCGCTGCCCAACCCTAAATAATGTTTAGATAATTACAAAAAGAGGCCAATACAGCCAAGCAAAATCTGGGGATGAGATCACGGTTCCTACGAGGGTCTGATGATCATTTATATCTTCTGATGACTAACCACCGCGTGGTACTAAGAACATGATGAACCAATTTTATAGTAGAACCTGTTGCAGTTTTTCTATCGTATATGCACTTCTGGTTCTTCACATGACTTACAATCGTCAGGCAGTCAATTAGATCTAAGTGTACCCTAGCTTAGCTAGCTAGTTGGCTTCATTGTGGTTGAACATATACTTCCAGATTTAAGTCCCATATCTAACTCGGTTGGTAGTAATTTTTTGGAATCATTTTAAGATTTAAAGGCACCCTTCATTGCATTGGTAGCCACAGGTCGGTCGACATTGACACTCTTGCGGCGACTCCATCGATATTGAGAGCTATCGGCTGAGTGTTAGTATTTTGAAGGTTCTCAGAAAGGTGGGGTTGTGTGTGTACTCATAAGTGTCGTTTGTATCTATACTATGATTCAAGAACTATCATGGACTTCACAGGAGAGAACAAAGGGACTTCAGCATATAGTGCCGTGAAAAGTGCAGGAGTTAGTAGAGGTCTAGTAGAGGAGAAAGCCCCTGTGACTATGAGCCCTCTAAAACAGAGATCCTTTCTCCTCATTTCGCTATTGGCATGTTACTCCTACCTTTTTCTTTGTTACTCTCATTATCCGATCCCTTGCTTAAATTCCCTAGAATAGATCCTCTTTGTAGACCACCTCATCGTCAAGAACTTAATTTGCATCTACCTCGATATTGTTGGTGTGTAGAATTGCAGTGTGGTCCTAGGACTCCAAGTTAAGCACATGTGACCTATGGATAGCTCCATTTCTCCAGAGCACCACTGGCAAAATTTGGTGTTTCCTATGAGCAGCATCGTTAACAGGCTCCACATCTTCCTCTGGATTTTTGGCCTGTGCCTTTGCTAGCTACTACTCAAACCATTATGTGGTTGATAAACAACCTACGCACGTACGTAGATACCATATATATGCATAGTCTCTCTTATCTCTACTCTACATATGTTCACGTGCAAGGGAACGTGCAATTAACAAGGATTATTTCACATCATTGTGTGTGAGATGGTATTGCAACGATGAGCGGCTGGGTAGCCTAGCTAACAATGATCAGTAGTGAAGAGGTGATGGTGGTGAGGAGGATGGGGAAATTAAATAAAACAAATGGGGAGGTAGCTAGTGACGGGTGAAGCAACAAATTAAAACGTGAGGGCGCACATGTGGGGAAAACCCCTGTGCCACAGAAAACCCTCGAGAAAAACTAACTTGTCAACCAATGTTTTCGGGTGAGCCTTGTCGTTTGAAGTTTCTAGCATGGTCGAAGGGGACCATTATATTAGGTGATGTCGACACTATACTATGTTTGTTGTATAAGTAACTCTATGTATCAATAGAGATTATTTCAATTTTCACAGCATGGCATGAGATGAAAGAGGTGACGGAGATAATGTAGGCCTCATAACACATTTACTAATAAAAGAGAAGAAGAGGATGGAAAAAACAATTGGAGTGCTGCTAGCTAGCGACAGGTGAAGTAACAACTTAAAAGAAAGAGAAAAGGACATGGAGAGGCCACACATGTGGAAAAAAACCCCGTGACATAGAAAACTATCAGAAAAAACCAACTTGTCAACCAATGTTTTTGGATGAGATATAGAGGCTCAATGTTTGAAATTTCTAGCATGCAGGTCGGAGAGGGGACCGTTGTAATAGGTGAAGTAGACACTTTACTGTGTTTGTTATAAACTGCAGTACACCACAATAACGCTAAACGAAAATTAAAACAGTGCCATGATCAATCCGCCGCTCGTGAAATTTGTCATACATATACTATTGGCATCGTAAGCGCGCCAATATTTCAACACACTACTACTAACTAGCAATTCCAATTGGCCGTTAGGCCCCAAATTAATGCAACTATATGAGCTAGCCGCATGTGGACTAATTCTTGTCCCCAGCATCGTCATCAACGACTAATTGGATCTTGTCTAGTTAAAAAAAATTCAAGATTCTTCATCACATCAAATATTTGGACACATAAATAAAATATTAAATATAGATACAAAAATAATTAACTGTATAATTTATCTGATGAATTTTTTGAACTAGTCAGTCTATAATTACATAATACTTACCAAATACAAATAAAAATGCTATAGTAGCCGAATCCAGAAATCTTGGCCTTGTTTAGTTCCTAAAAAATTTTACAAAATTTTTTAGATTCCCCGTCACATCGAATCTTTAGACACATGCATAAAGTATTAAATATATATAAAAATAAAAACCAATTGCACAGTTTGGTCGAAATTGACGTAACGAATCTTTTGAACCTAGTTAGTCTATGATTGGATAATATTTGTCAAATACAAACGAAAAAGCTACAATGTCGATTTTGCAAAATATTTTGGAACTAACAAGGCCTTACTGGATGGACACGTATATTCACACCGGCCTCGCGCATGAGCATGACCCTTGCTAGCTATGCACAGCGCGCAGACACAGTTCCGTGTGAAGGTACGGCACATCGAGATTGCGATGGCGATGCGGTTGGCCACTATATTCTGCACGTGGTCCATGATGCGTCATGGAACCAACGCGGAAACTCATTTCTCTACTCCGGGCACCGTCAAACATGATGGATCGGAGCTAGCTAGCTAGCTCGCACTCTCGCCCTTGGCTGGCTGGCTCAGCCGGCCCGGCCGGCCTGGCTAGCTTAGCTTAGCTTAGCTTGGTCATGGTTCTTTCCACAACGTGCGTGTGCGTGCGTGTGGCTTCCGGTTCCTGCAACGGCGACGGCTAACTTTCGTCGTGGGCACGCGCGTCCGTCCTTCAACTAACACCCTTAATTATGCGCATAATTATTCTTAGCAAACAGGCCCGTCAACTTTCCACAACTCACATCACGCACGCTACTAGTCCATCGTCGTCTTCTCTCTTTGCATCGCAAACTAAAAGAAACCTGCAATTGCGCGCACATGGCGAAAACATGCATGCGTTCAGCAAAAGGCCAGTTTGTCCTGGCCCCCTAAAAAATATATACATATATAATAATAGTAGCTAGCTAGCTAGTTGGTGAAACACATCTCTCAAGACCGATAGATGACAACGTTTTCGGGCACGTTTGATTTTATTTTGATTCCAAGACCCGTGTTTAGTACAGTAATTTTTAAGAATTTGATGCCAGTCCGGAGTCCCTGTATGCGTAGCGTAGTATGCAGTGAACTTTGTGGGGGTAGAAATAAGAGAGAGATATATATTATATATATAAATAAATAAATAAAACGTGTTGGATCGGAGTGGTCGTCTACTATACCAGAGCGAGCGAAATATACTCCATATTATTCATCGTGCTTGCCATGATCAGCAAACTTGTTACGTCTTCTCGAAGTTGATCTTACACCCACATGCATGATCCATCCAATTCGTGATGTGGACAATATATTTATGTTTATATATATATATATATATATTGATTGATAAGATAGATACAATTGATTGTTTGTGAACAGAAATAATGGTTTATTATTATTATTATATACATATATATGTGCGTATCTTTGCTGGATAGCTGCAAATATGTATGCTTGCTGTGTATCTCTTTCATATGATGATGATGATCCATATCGTACAAAAGTGTACACTGCTTGTCTGTAATAAGCAGCAAAAACAGTACGTGGCGTCCTCATGAATTTTAATTTCAATAACAACACTAATGGAGTATAGTAGGAACTAAACAATCCTGATTTCAATTTGTCGTACTTACATGAGGAGTGTTAAGTATTTTACTGGCCGGGGATGGGATGGGACGAGTATTCAATTCGAATTCCCAGACGACGCAGCTGCAGCGGCGGCAATGGGTGGTTCCCGTCTGCTCCTCACCGTCACGTTGAGCCCGCCCGCCATGTGCGCCGTCATCAGGGGCACGAACACCGGCACGCGGCCCTCGTCGACGGGGACGAGCTCGAACCGGCGGAGCACGGTGCTGGCCACGAACTTCATCTGCACGAACGCCATCTCCTTGCCCAGGCACGTCCGTGGCCCCGCCTGGAACACCGGGTACTTGAACGGCGATACGCCGGCGGCAACCGCGGCGGGGGGAGGCGTCACGTTGTCCTCGGGCAGGGACAGCCAGCGCTGCAGGCTGAACTCGGCGGCGTCGGCGCCCCAGATGGACTCCATCCGCCCCATCCCGTACTGGAAGTAGGTGACGCGGTCACCGCGCTCCACGCGGGTGCCGTCGGGGAGGACGTCCCCGGCCGCCGCGTGCTTCGAGTCCCACGCCACGGGCGGGTACAGCCGCATGGTCTCGCACAGCGCGGCGTGGAGCACGCGCATCTTGCCCTGCCCGCCAGCGGCGTGGCTGCCGCCCGTGGCCGTGGTGATGTCCCACAGGACCTCCCGCTCCACGTCGCGGTGGCGGGTGAGCAGCCAGAAGAACCACGTCAGCGCCGACGACGTGGTGTCGCGCCCGGCCATGATGAAGCTGATCACCATGTCGCGGATCGCCTCGTCGGGGTACCCGCATTCGATCATCCGCGACAGCAGGTCGCTCCTCCCGCCGGCGTTGACCTCCTGCAGCTGCTGCAGGCCGCGCTCCTTCTTGCGGATGTGGATGAGGTCCATGACGGCCTCGTGGATGACCCTGATCTCCTCGCGGAGCCGGCGCTCGGAGCCCACGTCCAGCGCGCGCTTCGCCTTCCACACGGCGGCTACGGGGGCTGCGCCGCGCCTGGCGATGATCCCGGCCGCCGCGTCGAACGCCGCGGCCAGCCTGGGCGCCTCGGGCAATGCCGGGTCCAGGCACCCGGGGTCAACGCCCAGCGACACGCGGCAGATGACGTCGAAGGAGAAGCGGCGGAGCAAGTCCTGCATGTCAACCACGCCGCCGCGCGCCGCGGCCAGGGACAGCGCCGGGACGAGCCGCTCCCGCGCCTCGTCCTCGAGCACGGCAAACTCCAGGTCCCGGAGCGCGCGCGCCGAGAACTCGTGGCTCACCAGCTTCCGCTGCGCGTACCACAGCTCGCCGTCAACGTTGAAGATGCCTGTACCGAGCAGGTCGCCGAGGATGTCGGTGAAGGGCTTCCCCTTGGGGTAGTTGCCGAAGTTGCTCTTGAGGATGTGCTCCACGTTGGCCGGGTTCGCGGTCACCACGGTCCGCCGCGCGCCGAGACGGTCCACCACGATCGTCTGCGTCGGCGACGCCGCCAGCAGCTCGGTGTACCAGTCCAGCAGCCGCCACCGGTTCTGGTAGAAGGCGATCAGGCACCCAATCATCGGGTAGCTCCTGGGCCCGCTGCCATGGCTGAAGCCGGACCTGAATCGGACGCTGTACAAGAGGAGGAGGAGGCAGCATGCCGCTAGCCACAGCGTGTAGAGACAGATCATGGTGATGGTGTAGTACTTGCAACAAGAATTCTTTCTAGTGAGGGGACGTACGGCCGGGAATTCTAGTGAGGGAGGTAGCACCTAGGACTTGAGAGAAAGCATAGGAGAGACCGTGCACACTATTCGGCGATATATATATGTATATATATGCGTGGCCGGGATATAGTATGATGGTACGGTGGAGAGGGGGAGGGGCCGGTGCGAGGTCGGCAGGGTCGCCATTGGAGGTCCATGCCTCCTCCTTCTCCTCCTTGGGGTGGGGGGTCCTTGTTAATGCCCACGTTTTAGTAGAGGGGGAGCTGCTGGTGACGAGAGAGGGAGGTGACCGGGCCGGGTGGGAAGCCAGGCCAGGTCTCCGGCCGCTTGTTTTGTCTGGCCGGGGAGTGGGGGGGTTATGGGAAGCTCTCTATTTGCGTTTGGCGTCGACGTGTCGACCGGATGTTTGCTCTTTTGGAAATCGATTTCACAAATAATTCGTCTTAATGTCATAAATGCGTATATAGCTGATATCGACTTGTATTTATGTTCTGCCCGGGTTGCTTGGATTCGACTTGATGGAAAAGAACTCGATTCTTATTATTGCAATGATTTGTGGCATAAATTGAAATGTTCTTATTACCATTCCCAAACAAAATTCCGTGGATTACACAGGTTAATAGAGGATCTCCAAGAGCTTTTGTTTTTAAATCTACTCTCTAAATTACCATTTAGAGAGTTATTTGAGTAAAAATCATTTTTTATATCACTAGTATACAGAAAAACTATACATGAGGTTCCCAACCTCTTTCCACAGGCGGATTGAAGAACCGCATGCGCTAGGTGCCTGTGGAAAATCAAGAGTTTCCACAGGCGGGTAACCTAGAACCGCCTGTAGAAATCCATTTCTATAGGCGGTTTAATTATGCCACCCCCTGTAGAAATATATTTTCTACAGGCGGTTCAGTTATGCCACCCCGCCTGTAAAAATGTATTTTCTACAGGCTGTTCTCATTACATAACCGCCTGTGTTAAAATTTTTAAATCTCCCGTCAATTTCTAAATTTTTCCACCAGACCCTATTTTTTATTTTATATTTTAATATGTACATAATATATATATACATAATATTGAAACTACTAAAGCCTAGAGATCATGTCAACCATTGGAACATGCAATTCATTTGTATATATACTGTTATTTTATACATAAGGTTACATTAATTACAAACATGATCACACATTTTTCTGTTTACATGCATCATCAGAGGTTTCACCTCTGAAACCTCTGCTCTAATAACCAGATCGAGTTAGCTTTAGCCTACTAATCTCCCTTAGCGCTCTGTATTCAGGCTTTGCCATGACGCTGGTCCGATCGTGATATTTCCCTTCGCTGGGAATGACTTCTCTCAACATGAATTTGCAGAGGTCCTCAACTATGTTGTATAAAGTGGCTTCACTCATGCTCTTCGCATTTTGAAAGTCTTTTTGCTGCATAGGAAGTTAGAAAACATCATATATTTAAAGTTCATAATACATAACTAATAACATTAATTACTTAGAGCATTAATTACCTTATAAGGGATAGTGATATATCTTCCGCCCTCTCTCATGAAATCACAAACGTAGAATTCACAGTGGACCGATCCGGATGGTTGCTTGTAACACTATATAATGAAAAAGAGCATATTTGTGAGTTGCAACATCATCCTATGCGTATTCTATGTAAATTGCGAGAATAACTTTGTAAACTTTCATACGTACTGGCCACTTATAAAAGAATCTTAAAGGCTGCCCCTGTATTCCTGACTCGCACCTTCCCCCTTTAATCTTATAATACCTATAGGCCCTATGATATCAAAAATATTCTGCAAGTTATTATCAAACTCTTATAAAATTATGTATGCATATTTCACTTGCTTACCATTCCAAGAGAGTAATGAATGGTGCATAAGTTGTTGGTTCGTAGTCTGTAGAGTCTAGGACATGCACACGTCCAAGCTTGGGATTAATCATTAAGCAGATCCAGTGATCCCTAAGAGAATTAACTTTGTGATCAAAGTGCACATTTTAATTATTAATACGATGCATGCAAACTAACACTTACCGGAAGTTATATGGTGTGAATATTAATTCCCTTTCTTAAAACTCTAGCATTGTCATGGCTAGGTAGAGGCCGTAACGAGCTATTTGTATCTTTTCCATCTTGTGTATTTCGTCCTCACGCTCTTTTGGATCCAAACCTTTTAAGGAGTCGTGATCTTTTCTAATCCTGAAAGTGTGCTCGTCCTCACATATCCTCATTGGGCTCATATACACGATCCTTTTACTAGCATTAGTACTTGAATCTAGATCGTACCACATCTGTTGCTGTTCATATTGCATTCTGCAACGTGCACTTGTATGTTAGTATTAAAATTTAATGCAACTCACAAATAATAACACATGAAAGCATTGTATGAGTGACACTTACAATGCAAACATAGTTATGAGGTGCACGTCGAGTCTTTGTAGGTTCATTATTAACCACATATCCTCGAAGGTCACAATTGCTCTTGTACAATCACTATTAAATGCCTCTACTGGTATATCTACACTGATCGTGTCGATGCCAACAGAAGATGCTCTTATATACCAGTGATGGAACCTTTTTACACCAGCTGAGACCTTTTTAAGTTTATCCCAAGTGAGTAGAGACCTGCCTAGCTCATATTTCTTAGGGACAAATTTATAATCATCTTTAGTGGGTGGCCTGATATTTACAAAAGCATGTTCAGACTTCTTCGCTTCCTTCTCGTGCTTAGCCAAGTCAACTAATTTTGTCGTGCGACTCATTGCAATTCCTAACAAAAATAGGGCAGTACCAGCAGACTTCCTCTTCTTTGGCTCGTACGGGGAAATCAATTTGGGCACTGAAAATTTTAACTTTTTTGGTGGCAGTGGTGTCGTCTCGTCATCTTTGGTTGGTTGTGGTGGTGTCTCGACATTTTTGGGTGGTGGTGGTGTGGAAGATTCTGGTGGTGTTGGCGAAGGTTGTGGTTTAGGTGATGGTGGCGGGGATGGTGGGTGAGGCATTATAGGTGAGGATGGTGGAGCGAAGATCGGAGAGGGTGGTGGACTCAGAAGAGATATGGTACCACAGACATCTGGAATGGACGACTCTTGAGTCAGCGGTACTTCTCAGGGCAATGGTTGTGGTAGCTCAGACAACAGGACGTCCCGTCGAGGCGAAAGAATGAAATTCTTGATAGCTTGTCCCAGCTTCTCAATACCCTCAGGATCGGGAATGTCTAGCATTCATCTTCATATCCTTGGACAACTATCAGCACTTCCACCCTGCAGTAGTTCTCTAGAATTTTGCTACCATGAAACTGGCGCCCTAGGATCGCAAGTCCTGTGGCTACTTCTCTTGTACGATTTTTGTTAAGACCGTACCTTATGACTAGGGAGCAATGAACAGGACTTTTAATCTCGTCAACTGGATAGCGGTCCTTGTTTCTAGCAGACGTGACACTGCTTGAGACAACTGTAGCCTGTTGTGATGGTGTCGGGGTGACCACGAGCTACATCTGACGAGGCTGACCACTCAATTGGCTAGACATTGCAGACGCCAATCGCTGCATCAACTCAGGAGGAGGATCGGAGAGCATTTTATTCATCACCTGTTTGACTTCTTTCTTAACCTCCTCCTTAAAAAAATTAGACAATGCTTCCTTGTAGCGATTGCATTTCCTATACATTCCTTCCCACTCTGGTCCAAATCCTTCTTTCCATCCTTCCTTGGATGAGATGCCTCGTACACGACCAGGATGCTCTGGGTTACCCAAAGTAATAGTAAGAACATCCTTCTCCCTTTGTGGCTTAACTTCGCCTACTTGCTGCTTAGCTGCCACCTTAAAAATATTCTTTGTAGCCTCTTCGACCATTGGGTCAGCAAATGACAAGCCAGAATTGGCTTTCTTTATCAGTACCTGAGCACGAACCCACTGCGAGCCCCTATGACCAAGTTAGTCGGGTGTTGAGTATTTTAAACGCAAATAGAAAAATCCGCAAGCGCACGGATACCGATGTAGCTTTCACCTGGGAGTATTCCAAAGTATCGATTTTCCACAGAGAACGTGAGTGTACTAATTAAGATCCAAGATCGCCCAAGGATAACTATATAATTATTTTTTGGTGGGAAGAGAGGAAGTTTCCTGAGAGATCTCTAGTTGATCTAAGAATCAAGAATTACTTCAAGATTATCTATATCGGGACATCAGAGCACTAACCACAGAAAGAGATGAGAAGGGG
>Ga0182004_10003323_pt1 | contig 12790 bp, 8 predicted proteins | sample Sormic07211540_1_FD_120479 | JGI IMG/M metagenome (GOLD analysis project Ga0182004, IMG submission 120479) | Endophyte microbial communities from Sorghum bicolor roots, Mead, Nebraska, USA - 072115-40_1 MetaG | ecosystem: Host-associated > Plants > Roots > Unclassified | place: USA: Nebraska... | reverse complement strand
GGTTATAGGAATTGAGTGATGGCGATAATTGAATCACCTGATTTGTTTTGTTTGTTGGAATCAAGTGATTTAACGTGTTGTGTCACTCGGGTGACAAGATGATGTACATCACCTGAGTTATCCATAGACAGACCCTATTTTAAAGTGTACCTAATAATTTATTATATGTTCGGTTAGGGGGATCAGAATGTCTGCGCATCTAGGCAAGAACGAAACAAATTGTTTTTGTTTGTGAAGAAAAAGAAAGAGAGAAAATCAGGCTCTAATGCAACTGTAGATTCATACTTGTAGTCCTGTACAGGTCGCAGGCCAAGAAATTGTCCATGCATCAAACTCTCACGTCGGAGGCTCTTTGGCACCACCACGGTCCACGGCCACCGAGGCGGCTGGAGGACCTGGACGCCCGCCACGACGACGGGGCCGGTCGCAGCGTGTCATCATCGTCGCCGCCGCCGCCGGGCGTGGCGTGGACCTCGGCGAGCCGAAGCTGATCTGGCGCGCAAAGGCCACGACGGCCTTCACCCACTTTTTGATCTGGCAGCTTGTCGCGTCAGTGGCGTGACAAGATCGTAATGTGATAAGACCGAACATTCGAAAAATTATAACTCTTCAATACAATATAGAGGAACATAATTTTTATATAAAAATTATAGATTTCGATGAGATATAACTTCTTAGTTTTGAGATTTTTTATTTGACGATGTTAAGGTACTTAGAAAAATATATAAAATGGTAGCATCATAATAATTATGTACTTCCGCTTGTCGTATTAGAAAATTAATATCTTTTCTTTATCTCGTGAAATGAAGACATATTTTATATCAAATTTATAGCACTCAAAGCAATCTGCATGTTTATAATTTTGAGTTTTTACATTTGAAGTTGTTAAGATGTCGAGAAAATAGTATAAAGCCTTAACAACATATTAAGTTGCCAAATATTTGGTTTTATCACGCTACTCCCAGTGGCGCGATATGACAATATTGTCGCACCAACGGGAGTGGCGTGATAAGCTTTTCCACGTCAGAAACGCCGTTGTATGTGTTGTATCTTGCTGAGCCAATGCATGTGGTGCGACTATATTATTTGGTCGCGTCAGCGTGACTGACACAACCAAAGATGTTATCTAATGCAAAATATTTATTAAAAAGAATTAAAATATAAAAATCTTTGTGTGTGCGCATACGACGTACCAATATCCTTTATATGTAACCTTTTGAAGTGTATCTTAATGATTTATTATGTGTTTGGTTCAGAGGATGAAGAGAGATGGTAATGTGGGATGGGGTGAGATCTTATTTTTATATATTATAATTTATGGTGTATTCGATTAAATAGAGGTTGCTCGAGGACAAACCCGTCCCTAGGGGTTTGCCCCTCTTTCCTCATGCAATTGGACGAGCAACTATAGTCATGGAGGCCAAGCACTAAGGTAGTGAACAGTAGCGAACTACGTCAACATACGACGAGTACAGGTGGGTGTATGCTAGTGCAGAGCTGAAAGGACGACCTAGATGTCTAGGGAGAGATAAATAGACTATAAAAAATTTCTCTACAAATATTAGAGAAGGAGATTGTTAGTAAATAACAAGTTCTAATGGCAACTACTTGCACTAGCTCTAGTTTCACCCAAGTAATTCCCTACACAATTTTAATTCCTATTAAGTTCTACACTAGAGCATTACACCACAGAAGAACCACAAGATAACAAGGCTACACTAGCTAGCTAAACAAGTGAGCAACTAACAAGCTACTCTAGTCAAAATGTTATATAATTTAGAATGAAAGGAGCAATGTTGTTTTATTCTTAAAAAAATAGTTTCTTTTAATACAAGAAACCAACATTATATATTTACAATCAACTTGGGATCGATATAATAAAACAATAGTTACCTCTTCCAAGTCCTAGATTATTACATGATAACAATTATTGTATTGCGTACGAGGACTGGTCTCTTAGGTACAGACAGAAACCAGAAAGAAATACTATTAAGTGTGTATCCACAAATGGATGAATAGTACAACCGATACATTTGACATATATCAAACAACAACAACATCAAGAAACAGAAAAGCGTGGCATCTAGGCAAGAAATGAATGAAATTATTATTTTTTATGAAAATTGAAAGAAAAAAGATAGATCAAATTCTTGTTGTACAATGAGGTAGCCTTGAGTCTATATAGTCTTGCATCTAGAGAAGAGTGATTTTTTTTATTTTCGAAAAAAAAGGGAAAAGAAAGAATAAATCAAACCCTCATGCTGTACATAGTAGCGTGCAGTTGTAGTCTGCGCATCTAGGCAAGAACGAAACAAATTGTTTTTGTCTGTGAAGAAAAAGAAAAAAGAAAGAAGACTCTAATGCTACTGTAGATTCATACTTGTAGTCCTGTACAGGTCGCAGGCCAAGAAATTGTCCACGCATCAAGCTCTCACGTCGAAGGCTCCTTCTTTGGCACCACCACGGGCACCGAGGCGGCTGGAGGACCTGGACGCCCGCAACGACGACGGGGCTGATCGCGGCGTGTCGTCGTCGTCGCCGCCGCCGCCGCCGCCGGGCGTGCGCGCGGACCTCGGCGAGCCGAAGCTGATCTGGCGCGCAAAGGCGACGACGGCCTTCGCCCACTTCTTGATCTGGCCCTTGAGCTTCCCGGCGTCCACGTCCTTCAACGAGCCCGGCCCGATGCTGAGCTCCAGCCCCGAGAACCAGCGGTCGTACCGCTTCGCCTTCTGCTTCCTGCTCCTGCTACCGCCGCCGCCCGTGGCCATGTCGCCCTCCTCCTCCCTCACCGCGGCGCCGTCGCCGTTCTCATGTCCCTCGTTGCCGCGCCGCCGCGCCGGCAGCGACTTGCTGCCCACCGACATGGACGACGTCGTCGCCGCGCGCTGGCTGTCAGCTATCTCGATCTGCGTCCGGAAACTTATCCGGCCGGCCGGTTTCGTCTGTGACAATAATTTGCCGTAGCTTCTGAGAATCGGCTTTCGTGTTGGCTAATAATAATGGCAAGGCGCGCGTTATATATATAGCTCGCTCGCTCGCCAGCAGCTGCAGCACGCGTGGCGTGAGAGACGGAAATTCACAAGCGCTCGGTCGCCGAGGCGGCTTTGCCTGCAGTGCAGTGACTTGCGTGGTACTCCAACCCATGGCTCACCGTGTAGTATTTGGTGCCTGAGGTTGATGCATACGTACTATATTTCCTCTAAAATATATCCAGGTATAAATTACTTCATCTGCCCAAAATAAGGCCTTGTTTAGTTTCGAAATCTTTTCGGATTTTGGTTCTGCAGCTTTTTTATTTTATTTGACAAATATTATCCTATCATGAACTAACTAGGCTCAAAAGATTTATCTCGTGATTTACAGGCAAACTGTGCAATTAATTTTTATTTTCGTCTATATTTAATACTCCATGCATATACCGCAAGATTCGATGTGACAGAGAATCTTAAAAGTTTTTGGTTTTTGGGGTAAACTAAATAAGGTCTAAGTGCCCTTCTAGCTAGCTTCCTGAGAATATCAACCACCTTTAACTTTAATAAAAATATACAAAAAGATATTTGTATTTATAATATATAATTAATATCATTAGATAGACCATTAAATATATTTTAATAATAAATTTTATTAAAGATATAAAGGTTGCTAATATTTTCTATAAATCTATTGAAATTTTAAAAGTATAACTGGTATGAATATTGTAGCGACATTTATTTTAGGACGGAGAGAGCACCTCTGTTCTAAAAAAATTAATTCACTTTAAAAAAGACAAACAATTTTAAATTAAATCAAATCTTTAAAAGTGCTAACATTTATGATGAAAGGATAATATCATTAGATTAATCATATAGTTATATATCTACTTGGCCGGGAGTCATAAACTTTAATAATACTTTTTCTCGGTCAAACTTACATACAGTGATATCACAATTTGCTGCGACCGCGGTCAGGAAACTTAGCGGGTCATCCTTGAAGTAATTGCTTCTTGTACGCTTCCATAAATCCGTTTTCTTCGAAAACAGGTATCGTGCTCTATTGAAATGAATCACGACATGTACAGTGTAAGATCCAGAGGGGTTAGGAAACGAAAAGATTTAACTGTAAAAGAAAAAACGAATGCTTCACGGCCTCACGGGGGGCAACTATTTGCATGGTTTCAAGGTGCCGCCCCTTCCAGAAAATTTACCCGTTGTTGTTACTAAACTATATATCTTAAACCTTAACATCGTCAATAGAGTGGCGTGACAAGATCATAACGCGATAAGACCGAACTTTCGAAAATCATAACTCTTCGATACAACATCGGATGAATATAATTTTTATATATAGATTCGATAAGATCTATAACTTTTTAGTTTTGAGATTTTTCATTTTACGATATTAAGGTACTCAAAAATATATATATATAATGTCAGCATCATAATAATCATGTACTTCTTGTCGTATTAGAAAATTAATATCTTTTCTTTATCTTGTGAAATGAAGACATATTTTGTATCAAATTTGTAGCACTCAAAGCAATCTGCATGTTTATAGTTTTGATTTTTTAGTTTTTTACATTAGAAGTTGTTGAGATGTCGAGAAAATAGTGTAAAGCTTCAATAACATATTAAATTGTTGATATATATAGACACGAATTCACGGCAAAGCTGCTATCTGGTATTTATTACTTTAATCCTGAGAGATGACGGTGCAGACTTGATCTAATAAATGATAAAGAAAATGAGGAACTAGTCCGCACGAATGGAGTAACAGATGCTTCTGGGAATCCCAGCGAAGCACTTGTACTACGTGTTTAACATGAGCTGCACCTGCACCTAGCTGAGCTGTCATCACGCGTTTGATTTTCGTTGGACTTCCAGATGCCGAACAGTCAGATCAGTTGCAATGGACAACAGACAGCACCCATCTTGAATTTGTTCTCCTTAATTTGAGAATATTCAAGCAACAGAATCTATAAAAAGAAAGTCAGCAAGGATGTTTTCAACCATGATTGCGCAATCACTTACACAGAAAAGGTACAAGCAAAGCAATCTCATCTCGCCAAGAAATTTATATGGTTGATTACTTTTCCATCTTTTCTCCAACAAAAACTAACTGTATGACACAGTCAGGATACAGCAGAAACTATATTATATATTACTACTAGAACATAAAATAAATGGCACATCAAAATTGATGGATGGGTGGCCATACATATGAAACTTTTCTAAAGGCTGTCAATGTTCATTCGCCACCACTGTGACTCACTAATCATGGCCCATAACTAATTAATATTGATGACGTAACAGCTCTAGCAAAAAGGAGATGCGGACGCCACTGAATGGTGCCATATAGACAAATGCCAAAACTGGTGCAAGCCTGACATGTGGGCCCAAGTCACCGCAGCCTCATATATTTGGGTGGTATATGTGAATTCAAAAATATTATCCAGTGGCATGTCGTAGACTTATCCAGTCTCTTCGCATTTCAAGAGCACATCTTCACGGTATTGACTACTAGGAACTCCTAGATCAGAACACGTTTTTTTTTTCTTTTTGACAACTATCTGACAGATGCAGTTTCATGTGATACTTCGAAAATGTCGTCTTCTTTGACACTCCTCTGCCACCACCTGATCCTTCCTCTTGCATTTTGCTAATTTCCTTACGCTTCTCTTCTTATCTGCCTCTGTTTTGTTGGACTTCACACTGATAACGCTGCGCGCAGACACTATACAATACTCTGCAGGGCCTTCTAAGGCCTTGTTTAGTTCCTAAAATTTTTCAAGATTCCCCGTCACATCGAATCTTACGGCACATGCATGAAGCATTAAATATAGACGAAAACAAAAACTAATTACGCAGTTTACCTGTAAATCGCGAGACAAATCTTTTGATCCTAGTTAGTCTATGATTGGATAATATTTGCCACAAACAAACGAAATTGCTACAGTAGCGAAATCCAAAATTTTTCACAAACTAAACAAGGCCTAAATTGCATTGTCATCATTATCAGCTGTTACATACTTCTGCAGAAATTTTGGATCCCAGTAGCCTCGTTTGCGTCTCCTGACATTTCTCCTGAGTATTTTTTCAGATGATGTTAATGAGAGTGTCAATAAGGCAGGGGAAGGAAAACTGCATATAACTGCATTAAGATGGGAAAAAATAACTTCATAAGAAACTTAGACTCAAAATCGTACACATAAATATAGTTTGGTCAAGTATACTGGATTTGGTTCGTGTTTAACTTTACTTGATTTTTTTTTAAAAAAAAGAAAAGTATAACCATATAAATTTTATGACTACAGTAGTGAGCTACCAGCATGCCCATTATTTGGGCATGAATCATGATGCTGATTTCGAATTGTAACTGTTACCTGGAACTATGAAGTTTACAGAACGAAACTAAATGTATTTGCTTACCTCTTGTCGAGCTAAGGACGTAAGGTGGCTTCAATTTCTTTTTCCTGCAATGCTTGATATGAATCCGCAATACCATGAGCATTGACGCTTGGAACAGCATATAGGCGATCTTTTGCATTAGATAACTGTGTTTCTTACCTGATGATACTCTACTAAATTGTTGGAACTGGCTTCTGATGGCTTAACGCCATGCAGCAGTATAATGATACTCAACTAAGGCTGACACAACTCAACTATATTAGTGAAGTTGTTTTTTTTTAAAAAGAACTTCACGAGTAACTTTCTAAGTAAATCTGAGCTGTTTTAAAAAAGTTGTTCGACAAATTAGTTTTCCAAGTAAAAAGTTTCCGGAACCAAGCTAAGCTTTGTTTAGTTCCAAAAATTTTTGCAAAATGTGAATAGTACCAATTTCGTTTGTATTTGACAAATATTGTCCAATTATGGACTAACTAGGCTCAAAAGATTCGTCTCTTCAATTCCGACCAAACTGTATAATTAGTTTTTATTTTTGTCTATATTTAATACTTCATGTATACGTCTAAAGATTCGATGTGATGGGAAATCTGAAAAATTTTGCAAAATTTTTTGGGAACTAAACAAGGCCTTAAAAAAGCTCCGGAACAGGGAATATAACCGTTCCAGGAAGCAAGTTCCCACAAGAAGGAACCAAGCGCCGGGCACCGGAGCATCCATATTCCATACCATAGACATACTCACATACATCACTGTGCATGTATATTCAGTTTACGGCGCCGGAGCTACAAAGGGGTTCATCACCAAATAAAAAGGTTTTCCAAACATTTGAACTATGGCATAGGCATGGTCATACATCTATAAAAACTTTCACAGCAAGAAAGCGATCTGGTTCCTCCAACTCATGGCAAGTAATGCCGCTAACATGATCCTGTTTCGACAGAGCATGCATCCATCCACCCAAACTTAAAACCATTCTACGAAATCTGACCCCAGCTAGGCAAGCATATGTTCTTGCATCCATGAATAAACTAACGAACGATCCACTGGTTGGCACAAACATGACCAGAGTTGATTCTAGTGCTTGATATGAATCTGACCACCAGATATGCCACACCGAACCAAAAACTGCATCAGGCTATTGGTTGCAGGATCATCCTCAAAGCAAATGATCTCAACAGTCTTAAGGTGCTCGCATGTAAACGGTCTATTTCCAGCCCAGCCCATGAGTGCTCCAGGTACTTTAGCATGCTACAAACAGAAAAAACAAACAAGTTTTACCTGCATGGTACATACATAAAGTTTTGATATGATGAGAATATACATGTGGAGAGAAGAATGCACCTGTTTCAGTTTGAGATTCAGAGTTAGATGCTCCAGATTAGGTGAGTTCTGAAGGAAGGCTATCAGTCCATAGAAATTTGCATCCAGATACCAGTTGTCGAGACTCAGGAACTTCAGATTGTTGAATTTCGGGCACCATTGCAAATCCATTCCCATCATCAGCTGCATGAGGTCAAAAAGATTAGGACATGGCACAGAATCCATGCCATAGTCTAGAAAACTTTCTTGGTCCAGCCAAACGTGAAAAAGAAAGAAGAAATAGCAGGAAGCTAAAACTATTGCGAAACTTTCCGGCAGAACTGTAGACTACATTTTCAGAATAGTGGACGAGAGAAACCACAAATGTCATCCACACTCTATAATATACTATGCTTATTGCTTCAAGAAAGTCTAGAACCCTATGCTTAGAACATGTCACCCAGACTCTATAAATCACAACTGAAACATCCACTCTATAATACTATGCAAATGTAATACAATCATTATAAAATATTCACATGAAACTCAGATTGTGCTATGGTGGTACTTTAGACCATCAACCATCCTATAGACATGACTTGTTATTAGAATAAAGTATCATACAGTTAGATTTGCACTTACAGTACAACGACAAAATACTAGTATTTGTAGGTCTCAGACATCAACTTATGAATACTTGCATGGATCCACCAATGTCAAACAAAGAAGCATACCTCTTCTTGTCCAAAACCAAAACAGAACTCCAATTTTGTGACACCAGAAACGCCCAAGAGAAATTGACGGATATCATCAACCGGTAGATCATTGTGCTTAAGCAGATCAATGTAAGCTGTCTGTAGTGATTCCATGTTCTTCACTAAAGGTATTCTGCCATAATCACTATAAGCCAAAATATCAAAGAAGCCAAAATGAGGTTTGGAAGAGAGAAAGATGGTGGATGTGCCGGATCATTAGGCCTAGGCTGAAACGAACAATCATGCCCAATGGACAAGAACTTGAGTGTCTGGGAGGCAATCTCAATGTCATTAATGGGGGCATTCCTGTAAGATGAGGCGTTCCATTGCCTTGCACCCATTTTGGAGTTGCTTAAAGAAACCGTTGGTCACAACAACTGAGTATAAAAGCAGGCTCGTCAGGTGTTCTGAAGTAAAGACTGCAGGATTGAGTTCCAATTTATCAGGCCAGGTGAAAATCTCGACAGAACGAGCTTGGCAGAGCACAGCGTGGCGGATCCATAGGTTAGGTTCTTCGGCGTCAGCATAGAGCCTGTCACCGTCGATGCAGTACCAGAGGCGGAATTCGTCCAAGGGAACCGGGTTACGGAGCAAGAGCAGACGGCTGAGGAACTTCTTGAACAGCGACCTGCCGTGGTCGTCGATCTCGCGGCCGTCGATCTGGAACGCGCGGCACGAGGCGTTGATGCGGCGCGTGTCATGCCAGAGGTCGCGCCACAGCTTCGACAGCACGCACGTCTGCGGTCTGCACGGCCTCGCGCGCGTCCAGGCAGGAGAGGACGCGGGGCAGTACGTCGCGGGGGAGGTCGTCGATCCCTGGTTCCGCCCGAGGAACGCGCGCTGGGGCCACGACCATCGCACCAGACGTCTCTTCCATGGGCTCGGGGTCGCCAGGCATTTCGTCGAGCAGGTGGTGCTCGAACAAGCTGCAGCAAGGCGGAAATTGAGGATCACGGTGAGAATGAATCCGTAGAACGGAATGGGGATAGAAATGGAGATGGCGCTACCGATAGCAACAGGTAATTGAGCGGAGATTTCCGGCAAAGATCGTAGCAATCGATTTTGTTTTTGGTTTAGGAAGAGAAGAAGGCAAGAAACGGGAACGAACCGCGCGGCGTGCGCTTCCGCCCACGAACACCTCCCACCGGTTTGCTCTGCTTTGCTTGCCGGAGCCGGACCCCCAAAGGCTAGTGACTTCCACTCGGTACAAATAAACCCCTCTTCCGTCCACCTCTGTAGAATATATATTTTTTTATACATGACAAAAAAAAAGAAACGATTATTCTCAAGGAAGCAGGAGAAATGGAAAGCCAGATCAACATGTAGACATGAATTTCAGTGAGAAGGGTTATAATCACAGATGGAGATTAGGATTGAACTGCAACAACTTCACAGTCTAATGACAAGTTTAATCACTGATAAATCCTACTCTATGCTCACCGTGCCATCACAGGCTGATGACGCAGGGCAAACTCACTGTATATATATATGATGAAGTACATCATCGATCACTCTGTAGTCTGTACACTATCGATCACTCTGTACTCTGTACACTAGCACTAGTCCAGCACTCCCCAGCCGCTTCACTTCATGGCCTTGCAGTTGCAGGTGATGGAGCGTCGTCATCCTCCTCCACTGTGAACCACGGCATCTGGAGCGCGGCCGCCGCGGTGAGCCTCTCCCTGGGGTCGAACTCCAGCAGGCCGCGCAGGACGTCGAAGCCAGCCATCGACAGGAACTCCTCTGGCACCGCGTCCCGCAGCTGGCTCGGCGTCGAGGCCGACACGCCTAGCGGCATCTGCGACGCCTCGTCGGGGACGCCGAGGAGGCGGACGATCTCGGCCAAATGCTCGCACACGCTGACCTCGACCTTGAAGATGGGCTTCCCGGAGACAAGCTCCGCCATGACGCACCCGAGTGACCACATGTCCACGGGCGTGCTGCAACCGTCCATGTCTCCCATGAGCTGCTCCGGCGCCATGTACCCCAGCGTGCCTTGGACGGGTCTCGAGGTGTCCGGGGATGGCAGTGGCACCGTCGACGACTTGGCGAGGCCGAGGTCGCAGATCTTCAGGACCCGGCCCCGGCCCCGGCCCCGGCTGCCCTCCTTGCCGACGAGGACATTCGCTGGCTTAAGGTCGCAGTGCACGACGCCATGCCCGTGCATGATCTCCACGCCGCCCAGCAGCCGCTTCATGACGCGGCGCGCCTCGGCCTCAGTGAACGGCCGGCCGTCGCGGCGGCGCTCGCCCATGACGTAATGCAGGCTGCGCCCGGCGTACTCCATGACGAGGTAGAGCTTGTCCTTCTTCGCGTCGCGCACCACCTCTCGGAACTCCACCACGGCGGGGTTCCCCGTGCACGCCGCGAGCAGCGCGGCCTCGCGCAGAAGCGACTCTCCGCTGGCGCGCACGGACTTGATGGCGACCTTCTTGCCACTCCGGCGGTGGCGGGCTTTCCACACGTCGCCGAAGGCCCCCGCGCCGATCTTGTCCAGTTTCCTGTATGAGTCGACTCTGCCGATCCGGATATTGTCAAGCGTGTCGCTCGTCCCTGCTGTGACAGTCGATGATGCAGCAGCCGACGTCGACATTGTGGCGGCTGTCGTCTCCACTGCTGCCACTTGAGGCCAAATCGATGACAGGCCGACGAGGTGGCCGCTTAGTGGGAGCTATATGCAGGTGCGATAGAGCAGAGTGTGGAGGCTAACCTGTGGAGTGTTGTTTCTTTTTTTTTTTATCCTGCTTGCTGGAGAATTTTTTTTTACAAGACTTGCTGGAGGAATGGTTTTCCCTCAGACTAACATGATTCAACTAGGAGGAAGTGAGAGTGAGCAGATGTAGCCTACTTCTAGGATCAGAAGTACTTGAATCGGAAAAACTTCTACGCGACCCCGAATCTCCCTCTCTTTCTCCCTATCCCACGCGGCGGAGAGGAAGAAGAAGCTAGCGGTGGCTAGGGTTTCGGCGACGGTGAGGTGGGCGACACAGCTGGTGGCGAGGAAGCTACGGTCGGAGGCGGCGGGGAGGAGGCAAGGAGTGGGGGAGGAAGGGTGTGACTCAAGGCACAGCCAGTGGCGAGGAAGCCACGACTAGGAGCAGCGGGGGAGGAGGCGGGGGTGGGGAACGAAGAAGACGCGGAGCAGTGTCACGAGAGATGTGGCTTAACGCTGCGGAATTTTTGCTCGTACGCGCGCTAGAAAAGGCAGCCGACTTAAAACGCTAGTCTGCTACTTTTGTAGCCTTTTTTTGTTTGGTTGCCTACGCTTGCTCTCCGAGGCGCGCTACAACACCACCACCTACTTGCTTGTGTTCGTTCGACGCGGAGCTCGCAGCCCCCCACACTTGCTTAGCATTCCACTTGTGATTCTAGAGGATTTGGAGAAATGCGCCTGACCATGAAGAATAGATTTTAGCTTTTGTTTCATGTGAAACAGGGTTTTCGTGTTATAGACCACGTCGAGAAAGACCAACCAACAACACAAATAAAGACCATCCCACTACCAGCCAAATTTACCAAAATAGGCGAGTTTTCTTGATTTGGAAACAACTAATAGGGTTAGGGGATTTGAGTCTACCACATTGTAACAACCTAGAAATTTTCACAAAATACCAAAATTACCACCCGAAATTTTTTTCTAAAAGTAACCCTTGTTTGGTGAATTCATGCTAGGAAGACACCCTGTAGATGCACAAGCAGAGCCTAATTAATTGTTGAGCATATGCATATTTAATTCAACGTGTGATTTGGCTCTTATTGATTTTATGTGATGATTAATAAAATCAACGACCTTTATTTAATTAAAGATTTCTCTTCTAAAACCAACCTTTGGTTTGTGCCCATGAAAACCCTAGACCCTTAGAGGACCCCCTTTAAGGGTGTATACAAGTTGGCAACTTGTATATGCAGATAGGGGACCAAGGTGTAGATAGTAGAATTATTAGAATTTGGGAAAAGACTAAAGCTGGGGCTGGAAAAATAGGAAATGGCATCTGGCCCAAACACGGCTTGCGGCCCAGTTCGCCGCCCAGCTCACGCACGGCCCAACGCTGCTCCGCCCGCGCCTGCGCTCAACCACGCCTGGCCCAGCAACGGCACCGCGGCCCGGGCGCCACCGCAGCCCAGCACCGCGCCAGCCCGCGGCCGGCCGAGCCCAAAACCCCCCACCCCGCGCGGCTGACAGGCGGGCCCCGCCTGTCATCCCCCACCTCGCCTCTGATTCCCCTGCTTTTTCCCCGACCCCTCCCTGCCATGGTGACGCCACCCGCGCCCGCTTTTGACCGGACAAGCGCAGATTGGATGGCGCCTACGCGCTGGCAACCACCGCGCGACCCCAAGCCGTAGCCTAGGAGACCC
>Ga0182004_10003322_pt1 | contig 12790 bp, 10 predicted proteins | sample Sormic07211540_1_FD_120479 | JGI IMG/M metagenome (GOLD analysis project Ga0182004, IMG submission 120479) | Endophyte microbial communities from Sorghum bicolor roots, Mead, Nebraska, USA - 072115-40_1 MetaG | ecosystem: Host-associated > Plants > Roots > Unclassified | place: USA: Nebraska... | reverse complement strand
GAGTTTTGACTCCTCCTACATAATTCAGAAAAAATAAACTTCAGAATTTCCCAACGTTTTGTGCGATTAATCAGTCATTGTGTCCATTGATTGATTCATTCATTCATCTGTGATCTGACATTACAAATGAGGGAACGTATGCAGAGTTCGGTGTATGTTCTGCTGCCTTCTTAATCATCTTCCCCTCCCCAATTCACTGCCATGAGTCCCATGCTACCATTACAGGTTCTGGTTGAATCCACCCACCCGCCCACCCACCACCCACCATTGTTCCAACCCGATGTTCCTTGCAGCTTCCTTCACCATGCAAGCATGTTGTTGATGGCAAGTTCCTGGAATATGCCTCCCCATCACGAATATTCAACATTAGAGCTTCTTCGGAGGCACCATGTGGCCGGTTGACCTCTGCTCTGTGCTGCCCCAGTCCAGATCCAAAGAATGTTCCAGTCTTTCTTATTTTTCCTTTATTTTACAATTGCCCATCCCTTCTTCTTTTGTTTTAGGAAATACTCCTACATGATGTCTGTTTGTTCATCGACCGATTATACTATATTGGATTTCACAAGATTTTCGGTAGCTAACACTGAGTCATCCATCTTGCTATTTTTTCTGACTTGTTGGGGTGGGTCAGTGTCAGTGTGAATTGGAAACTAGACTAGTCCTGGTGGGCTGGCTCATCAGTCCTGGATCCATTATTCAATTCAATTAGTTGCAGGTCCGTCGTCAATAATGTTCATCCATCATCTGAGATAATAAGAAACTAATATACTACATGCGAATGCACCACAAATCCTGATTGAACTCGTGCAACGACTGCTGCCTAGTTTTTTCTCATCGTGTTTATCCTCAAGGAAAAAGGTGGGTATCAGCTTGTCATTTTCATCTGCAGCTGTAGTATAACAGTCTCTGTAAAATTCTCCCCGCAGGACAGTGAAACCACTGGGCTCCGTGTAGAATCCTCCTGATAACAATCTCTGTACAATTTTCCCCACAGGACACTGAAATCACTGGGCTAGCTGCGTGTAGAATCCTCCTGAGATCGACTTCAAAAAGGCAGTAAGGCAGGGAATGAGTGCAACCAAGGTGAAGAGACGTGTGGGCAAGTATGAGCTCGGCCGAACCATAGGTGAAGGCACATTCGCAAAGGTCAGGTTCGCCAAGAACACTGAGACCGGAGAACCCGTAGCCATCAAGATCCTAGATAAGGAAAAAGTCCTCAGGCACAAGATGGTCGAGCAGGTCACTTTCTAAGTACACACGCTCTGAATTATTGTGCCATTTTTTAATGTTTGGTTTGGTGATGTTTCACATCTTCTAGATTATATATGGTCCCTTCCTTCAGATTCTGTTCCCCCTTTAGTGTCTTCATTACTTCTTCATTTAGTGGCTGTTGGTGGAATTAATTATATTGCTGATGAGAAAACTACATGGTTGAATGCAGATTAAGCGGGAAATTTCGACCATGAAGTTGATTAAGCATCCTAATGTTGTTCGCATATATGAGGTAATGCAAAAAATTTGTCATACCTTCATAATATTCCAGTTTGATCTTACAAAGGTTTCAGTCAGAAAAGAGCCAAGTCAGATACTCTGGCTGTAATCATTTAGCATGCTTATTTTCCTTCCATTAGGGACAACACTAATCTTTGGCAAGTCAATGTTTTCAATAATATTCAGGTGATGGGAAGTAAAACAAAGATCTACATTGTGTTGGAGTATGTTACTGGTGGCGAGCTTTTTGACACAATTGTAAGTGACATGCACATTGTCCATTCTAGTATCCACAAATTTCAGTTTAACGCTTAAAATTTCTCTAATTAACAGTGAATTTGTGTGTTCGTCATCATACAGGCTAACCATGGTCGAATGAGGGAAGATGAGGCAAGGAGATACTTCCAACAGTTAATCAATGCAGTTGATTATTGTCATAGCAGGGGTGTGTACCACCGGGATTTAAAAGTGCGTTCATTTTCTGTGTGTTCCTTTTTCTTTTTATTTAAGGGTAACTCTATTTCAGAATCTAAACCATGATATTTGCAGCCAGAGAATTTACTGCTTGACTCATATGGAAATCTGAAGGTCTCTGACTTTGGACTGAGTGCGCTCTCTCAGCAAATCAAGGTAATGACTTCTTGTATTAACAACTGGTCTAAAGTTATACCTTTTTATGAATTGACAATTATAGCCTTTGATGTTTGAAAGTTTTGAGACTCCATTACATACTTTGAAGCCAGCTCCTTGTCTCCTTTTTTTTTTTTGTTCAGGATGATGGATTGCTGCATACAACTTGTGGGACTCCAAACTACGTTGCACCAGAGGTAATGCACAGAATGACAGAAAACAATATAAAGTGAACCCATAACCGATTTTATTCAGCTGTGTTTCATTAGGACTATGTTAGTTCAAATATTCTGATCACCTTTGTTGTAGGTCCTAGAAGACCAAGGCTATGATGGTGCAATGGCTGATTTGTGGTCATGTGGAGTTATCCTGTTTGTTCTGCTAGCTGGGTATTTACCTTTTGAGGACTCTAATCTTATGACGCTGTATAAGAAAGTGAGCATTGCACAGATTTAAGACCACTGACGTAGCCTTGCTTATTCACTCTTATTTGACTTTATCCTTCCATTCTTGGCAGATATCGAATGCAGAATATACATTTCCACCATGGACGTCTTTCCCTGCCAAGAGGTTGTTAACAAGAATCCTTGATCCAAATCCAATGACGGTATGCAAGAGCACAAAAGCTGCTCGAAATAAAATACTACCAAAACAATCTAGGAATTTTGGAAACCTTAAGTCCCTATTGCACTTACTAGCAGCACATAGCCAGTGATAGATGTATTTGGGGGGATTAAAAAACCGGAGTTCTCTTTTAGGAAAGTATATAGATAGCATGCATATATCGAAATGAAACTATTTGTGTGAGGAAAGACTTGCAACTTCCAGTCGAGGAGGCAAAGTTGCAACTGGATTGTGGTTCATCTTCAACATGAGGATGTGCTGAGTCTGGTTTGAAGGATGAGCCTTTATAATTCTATCTTGCTCCATAACATCAGTCTAATGTTTCTGGTAAACCATGGCAGAGAATAACAATCCCTGAAATACTGGAGGATGAATGGTTCAAAAAGGGCTACAAGCGCCCGGAGTTTGACGAGAAATATGACACACCATTGGATGATGTGGATGCTGTCTTCAATGATTCAGAAGTTAGTAAATGGTGCATTTCTATTTTCTATGTCATCCAAAATGTCACAGATTTTACTTACAGGCTACTTTTCGAAATTGTTATTGACCTCATTCAGGAGCATCACGTGACAGAGAAGAAAGAAGAAGAACCAGTAGTTCTCAATGCATTTGAACTGATTTCAAGGTCAGCAGGCCTAAATCTTGGGAACCTATTTGACTCAGAGCAGGTATGAGATGCTCCTGACTCCTCTATAGTAAGTAGTAACCTGGAATGTTGAAAGTGAAATGTTTGATAAAGTGAAATGCTTGACAAGCTTAAGTCACCATGGTTTTCTAAGGACATAGCCCTGGATGCTCCTGACTCCTCTATATGCACTTGAATTTCCTTTGTTACAGCTAGTGAATGGAAAGAGTTAAATGAATGCTACAAGCGAATAGTTCTATATGCCTGACTGTGTGATTATAAATTGATTCTGAAAGTTTTATATTTATTTTCTCAGTTTATTTTTCCCCCTGTCATGTTTCTGCAACTTTCCCCTTGTATACTTTCTACCTATATTTGTAATAATTGCCTTTGCAGGAATTCAAAAGAGAAACAAGGTTCACATCAAAATGTCCACCAAAAGAAATTGTGCGCAAGATTGAGGAAGCTGCAAAACCTCTAGGATTTGGTGTTCAGAAGAAAAATTACAAGGTTCCTCCCTGCAACTCTATAATAACTGATTGTGTGGATATTTTTCTTGAAGTCTTGACTTCTTGATAAGTACAAAAGCTTTGGAAAGATCTTTCTGCGCCATTCTGAAGTTATTTTTTATCGTGTGACCAGTTGAGGCTTGAGAAAGTAAAAGCAGGGAGGAAGGGAAACCTCAATGTTGCTACTGAGGTAATAAAAAATTACCATGAACTGCAAATAATTTTAAGCAAACTTCTTGTGCCTAACATTTATTATGCATTTTTCATTCAGATACTGCAAGTTGCACCCTCACTTCATATGGTAGAAGTCAGGAAAGCAAAAGGTGACACTCTGGAATTCCAAAAGGTAACCACCATGCATGCAAAGATCATGCCAATGAAGGAAACACGTGTATTTCATGTACTGAAGAAGTTACTGAAATTCATAATTTTGTATTTTTTCTTTCAGTGCCTTTTCTTATTTGGGAAGATATTTAGCACCTTTCCTTTGAACAATATGTACTGTATTGCTTAATGTGTAAACTGTTATTTACTGCAGTTCTACAAGAACCTTTCCAAGACCTTAAAGGACGTTGTCTGGAAATCTGAAGATCTGCAAATGCAACCTGCTTCTTAGCATCCACTAGGGAAGGAAGATGGCAAACTATTTGTCCCATCTTCCAAGCAGATTCCGATTTCGTAGTCTGGGTCAGCAGTTATGTTAACTGCGCTCTGTATGTAGTATGTACCGGTGGTTGGCTTGGCATTTTGAGAGATTGCAGTGCTCGTTGTAGCCGGGATGAAGCCTATGCTATCCAGTAGGTTACTAGGTTTTGTGAATATGGTGAGTTCTGTAAATCTATATGCCTATGAGTCATGTTGTAAGCTGTAATACTATGATCAGAAAACTGTGAAGTGTAGAAGCCAAGTATGTTCTTTCTATGCTGCCCCAGTTTCTGGCACTTCCCATGCATTTTGAATGAGGAAAAAAAATAGGGGCGAACCCATTGATATTTGTATTTGGTCATCATTTCATTTTTTAGGCTTGTCTCTATAAATTGGGAGCCTTTCTTTTAGGCTCCTCTCTGTACGTTATTCCTAAATGCAATGAAGTCTCTTATAAAAAAACAGCATAAACAAATAATCTGCAGCCGATTTTTCCAAAGCGAACAAAGCCGGCAACAGACCGCTAACCAACCTCTACGAAGGCTGCCGGCCTTCTTGTCTATGCTATCATGCAGCAACCATCGGTTGATAACTTGATAGATGATGGGCCAACTACCATCAAAGATGCTGGCAAAACCGCAAGAGCATGCACATATTAAATCTTATATCTCATAGAATGTCAGCCAACCAAAATTTTCTCATCATGCTTGAACACAACAGCATAACACTTAACACAAATACGAACTACACTCAGGATACACCACTGCATAAACCTGGAATTACAAACTGGGAGCCGTGCTACCAGAAACGCCTTATGGCTCAGCAGATGCCATTGCTGTATCAGTGTTGCCAGGAATGGTTGTATCAATGTTGCTAGGCATCAGCACGTTGAATCCATCAATTGCCGTTGATATGATCATCGACGGTATCTGTGGGTGCCAGTGCAGTTCTTTCAAGTCTTTCTGGCCCTGCTCATACAAAACAGTCAGTGTCATGTGATTCACTCTTTACAAGCAACAAAACTGTGCAAGGAAAATGATACAGCCACAAAAGGTAAAGCCATAAGTTGGTTAATTTCCAATGCCATCATAAGAAGTACTACCTGATGAGCAAAGAGAAGTTGTGGGGGCAAATCCTCAGGTGCATTTGCCTGCTCTTTCATCTTTGCTCTGAACTCAGCCTCCTCTTCTGCATCTCTTTCCAATGAAAGGTCCCAGATTCTAAATCCAGACAATTCAGGAGAGGTATCAGCAAATACTAGACATGACATTTCTCAGCAATCCAGTGCATCTAAAACATGAATGGGAGAAGATAAAGAGTGAGTTACGTTAGTTGATGATCTTCAGATGTTACAGCTAATGATGATGCTTCGTGTGGACTCCACTCGATAGATGTAATTGCTTTCTTGTGGTACTCAAAATGTGCTACCAATGAGTCCTCCTGCCAGTATGATAGAGAGCACAAGAAAAGATTAACATGATATACTAAGAAAGTACAAGACCAAAAGTAATATCAGCAGTACTAATTGCCGAATATGTGAAGATAATCTGTGTAATACAACAAGGGTACTACCGTGGAAGTCAGCTGCAACGATTTGTGCACAGTACACTGTTTACATACTAACGGTAACAAAACGATATCTACTGTAGGATATCTTTAACATCAAAATAGAGCAGCAAAAGCATAGCTTATCTTAAGAACACCCAGTCATGTGTATTTCTTCCCCATATATTACAGTGTCAAATAGAAACCCAACTTGAAATTAATTAATTATTAAAAGACAGTGAAAATATCAACATCCCTGAAACTCAAAAGCATAGAAAATTGTGATTTATTAGGAAAGAAATACCTGAATTGATCTAAGATCACGAACTGAGAAACTGCCATCATCACACCCAGAAGCTATCATGCAGCTAGCAAGCCTGACAAAGCAGGTCAAAAATGTGTGTAACAGTACGCAGCAGAAGTAATAGTACTAGTAAAATCAATAAAGTTTCCCACTCGACATACCTGTTCCATGAGATAACATTCACATCGGCTTTATGAGCTTTGACAGAAATACAAGGTTTCTTCCCTGTACGTATATCCCATATTGATATCGTACCATCCACAGAACAAGAGGCAAATATGTCAGCTTCTGTGGGACTCCACTGCAAGCATATAGTGATTCAAGTTGAGACGATCACATTCAAGGAAACATATGAATAGATAGATACATCATTCAGTGGCATGCCTGTAGATCTTCAACACTTGCAGAGTGTCCAACAAATGGGTTTGCATCTATGTTCCAGTTGCTTGAAGTCGGTTCCCATAGGTGAATGCACTTATTGCAGTCACCTGCATAGAGAAAACATTAATCCATGTGAAAATTAAGGATGTCTATACACGAAATTAAATGATATTGATGATTTATTTTGGATATGCAACAGAGGGAACCACATGATGCATCAAGTTCTGAACTATGGAAACATTCTAAACATTACAGCAGATGACAAACATTGTGAAATGGGCAAGATCAGATACAAACCAGAAACAAGTCTTCCAGTAACAAGTGGACTCCAATCAATGGCATATCCCTCATCTTTATGGCCACTAAATACTTTCACGGGTAAGTGTTTGTGGATTATGTCATCTTCTTTGGGTGCATCTGCCCCCGACTCTGCTAAAGAATTAAGGAAGGAGCTCAAGTCCCACACCTGTATATTTAGCAACCAGAGATCAGTTAGCAATGCACAAAGGAGTCAACATGGTGCACTCTGTTTCTGGACAAAGGTTTTCAAAGGAAATAGAATATGCATATATAAGATCCATAACGTCACTAGGAAGCTAGAAAAAGGGAAATGATGTATAGGTTTAGGTAGCCAATGATCACAGCAGATGAAAAAGGAATGAGCTATGAACTGAATCACCTGAACATGACCAGTATCTCCCCACGTAGCACTTATATGTGGTTTTTGAGTCATTGAGCGTATCCGGTTTACACATCCCGCATGAGCCACCTTTTTTAGCTGGTACATTCAAATATAGCAACAGAAAACATCACTACATCAACATACCTTGTTAATACTGAAAAAAACTTTATTTTTGTGGCTAAGTCAAGAGTTGTGATTTCTGTAATAAAAAAAACATACATGTAGGATGGGCTTTGTATCCTCATTAATTTCTTCATCTTCTTCATCACTGCTGCTGTCGCTATCCACATCAGTGTCACCATCAACCGCTGAAGCTGGTATAGGTTCCCGCTTCTTCCCACTTATGTTAGAAAGCTTGAAAACGCCAATATAATTCCATGAAGCTTTCTCAGCCTGAACAAACATGAGTTTAACTCTTGATCAGAGACAAACTAGAGTGTACTCTCAGAAATGATTATTTCCAATTCCACCAAATATTATGCCATTCCTTTAAGCTGAAATGTCCAGAGAGTAAGATCGATATATCAAACAAAGATGGCACATTTATGCTTGTATAAATCTTTTAACAATCCAAATTCACTCACTTGCAATCCACCAGAATTTCTAGCCACATTCATGATATAAATGTGACGACATGAGTTTAGCTCTTAACTCAGAGAGAGAAACTAAATTTTACTGTCAGAAATGATATTTAAAATTACACCAAATCTTATGCCATTCCTTTGAGATGAAATGTCCAGTGAGTAAGTTTGATACATCAAACAAAGCCTATCACATTTATGCTTGCATTGTCCATCTGAGCTTAGAATCAGCAATGTCACACTTTCAATCCAAAACACCTTAACAGGAACAACAGTACAAAACTAAAATTCATGTAAAGTTATAATTTAGATAACAAAAAGACACTATGTGATAGACATCAAAAGCAATTCAACTTTTGATAGTAAAAATGGCTAGTTCTTGCGAAAAAACAATGTCTAGGTTTTGAAGGCATAAAGATTAACACAACCTGCGTTCCAGCAACACCATAGAATGTATGAGGGAACTCTGATCGGACGAGTCCAAGTTGATCACGCACAACATCAAAACTGCAACGGAAGGTATTATTAATTGAAAGCAGATAATATTGCCCTGACTCCTTTAGTAATAAGCACCAAAACGAGGGGGGAAACCCTATGAGGATAAACTTTACCTCAAGCAAGACCAGCCAATGCCAAAACCTCGGAGATAATTGTAAGCCTCAGGATCAAACTGCAGCTCCTCCCCATCTTCCAGTGCATCTACACCCGGTTGCCAGACCTAAAACGAAGCACTGACCGGTTCAGTGTAGCTCACACACTGAAACAATATGCATCATCTTATACAAAAGAATCAATCCGAAAACTCTAAGCATACAAAAGAAACAATCCGAAAACTCTAAGCAGAAAAGGCGATTCATTTAGGCGCAACTTTATGAGCAAACACCACTATCTCGGCTGCGCGAAGGGGAAAACCGCACATAATAGGACCGACTATTACTAAAATCCTTCCTCACCTTAGCCGGGCCAGAGGCAACCGCAGGATTGGACGAAGAGGACGCTTCAGTTTTCTGCGGCCCAGAAGTACGGAAGAATTAGTCAAGTGAAGCAAAGTACACGCTGGAGAGATTCAGGAGAAAGATGAAACCACAACAATCAGAAATAATCCTATCACTATCTATCAGGTACGGTACCTTCTTGGCCTTCTTGGATTTGGCCTTCTTGGCCCTCTTGATGGTGCGACCCATGAGGGGAAACAAAATCAACCGCAAAACAGGGCGGCCGGAGCTGCGACTGCGAGGGAGCGAGAGGCGGCGGCGGAGGGGCGGTAGTCTCGACTCTGGAACTCGGTGTTGGCGGCGGCCGTGGCTAAAGCGTCCAAACCCCACCGTTTAGGCAGAAAGCTTCGCGTTCCCTCCGTTTAGACGGGCCGGGAGGCTCTGGGTGGGCCAGGAGGACGTTACTGGCCTGCAAATCACTCCAGGCCCAGGAAGCCTTTTGCTAGAGCATTCCAGCCCATAATGAGGATTATATAGTAGCTCGATTTTTTTCCCTAAAAACATGGTTATAATGTTTCATATATAAAAATACTAGGAGGATTCCCCGCGCGTTGCCGTGGGTAGGAAGGGAGAATATAAATATGGCCTCACTGTAGTCTAGTGAGTCGTCTATATATAGTTTTAGTAGTTAGTTTCTGAAGAGAAAGAGAGGAGGTCACGTGAGACAATAATTGCTAGCATTATGCATGCGTGGTCATGTGTAGGTAGTTGCATCCACTACTGAAACCATTTGTGAGTGGACACTTAATTGCATGCGGCAGCAGGAGACGTGGAGGATGACGTGGCACAAGGAGGTGCAAGAAAATTAGCTTAGTGGGGTTTGTCTTCATAAGATATATAGATATAGATAAGGGAGGTGCCAATATTCAGGCTCTTGAATTCCTGGTTAGCAAGCAACATTTTTTTATGTCACAAAAGAGGCATCACATCACACACAAATTCCTGAAGGTTGCTAGAATGAAGAGCAAATCGATTGTCTGAACTTTTTTCCAATGTACAGTTTCAAATCGGGCAACCTGAAGATGGCTGCTTCAGAACAGAATTGTATAAGGAGAAGCTCAGGACTCTTGGATTCTTCCAAGACTGATTAGGAAAATGCGTGTTGCGTCTCAGTGATAGGACAACCGGATCAAGTTTGCTAACTAGACAGACATTTATTATTTTTTGGACTAATTAGACGTCTTCAGTAGTGTACAACTGGCTACAATAATATTCCTTTTTTGTCTTTCTTATATTTGATCAACTGTAGATATGTCCCAAGGTACAACATTCGTTTTCATAATAATGTCTTCCAGCCTTTAACACGACTACTCCGGTAATGCAGGTAACACCAGAAAGGGCTCAAAGATGGATATCAGCCCAAGGAGCTGCACCAGATTCAGCACCATGAAAACCACCTGATCACCTGCACATTCAGCAAAACCAAATTGGGTGAGTATACACAAGTTCCTCTTGCCTCTCTACTCTTAACAAATTTGTGCTGAACGGTAAGGTGGCAAGTTAAAAATGGATCTTGATGCAAGTTAACAGTAATACTGATAGTTTACCTGGCAGGAAAGCAACATCTTGACGTTTTTGTGCCCATGAGAATCTGTATGGCCCATAGGCATTCAAAGTTTAGAATAAACAGTTAGCTGTCTGAATGCTGGATAGTGGACACATATATCCATCATCAGAAACTAAGAGCATTCTACCAGGTTACAGTAAATGATTGGTGAGAAAAATAACATAACACTATACCCATGTAATGTTTGGAATAGAGAGATGGAAACATTTACTTACAGGGCCCCTGCACCTACTGGAGCAATTGACTTGAAGAATGACATTGCAGTTGTCGCTATACCATTTGCGGTGCCTCTTTGTTCTTGGCACTGGAATTTAGTTTCACATATATTACACTGTTTTGTTTGATTTGTGTGTAATAAGCATACTAACCCAAGAAATGATTCACTTGACTTCATACGTACCACAGCATTGTTCTGTAGAAGGGAAATTCCTGTGTTGACAGTGATCTGTATATGTTGCAAAATAAGATTATGTAGACTTAAACATATCATCAAAATTATGGAAAACTACTTCTATTCATTTGCCACTACTTTATCCCTAGAAAAGAAGTCTTTAGCTTATAAATTGTTCGGTAAGTTATGATTTAATAATTTGAACTATAAAGAAACAATTCTTGATAAAAAAAACTATAAAGAAACAATGAAAGAAAAAGGCTTACTGAAAGAGCACTTCTCATCATGGCTGCAGAATGAAGAGCAAAGGAAAGTTTCACTCCAGATAGGTATGTCATAAAGGGATAAGTCGCAAGAACAAGTATAGACACAGCCTGCAACACCACAGTTGAAATTTAAGCTATGATCATGAATATAATTTTTATGTTTGTTTTTTTAAGAAGTAGGTGACTACTCACAGAAGCAATACGTGCTGAGTTGACTGTTCCAAGAGTTTTATGAACCCAGCGATAAATGATAAGCTGGTATACTAGAAGACTAGCACCTGAAATGTAGGGAGGAAATTAAAGCCCCAGTTAAAGAAAATGAAAGGAGAGGGATGGCAAAATTCACAGAAAATGTTCTTGGCACCTGAAATCAGTGTCTATACATGCACACACGCACACCATACTGGCAAAATTTGAGATTCATGGATAAATAAAATTCAGCAATGAGTCCGAGGGCAGAGGGATGGAATACCTGCCATAGCAAGAACCTGACCAATATCTTCAGTTGAGAAGCTAAGGCCGCCATACTTCCGATCGCTCACAGCCCATAAGGAAAGTATCTAGTATTGAAAGATGTACATTACAAGATGAAATTAGGTACTTAAAGCAGTACTAGACAGACAAGATGCTTCAACTCATGAGGAATATCATTTAAAATCCCCCCACTGAGTAGCAATATGCTAAATAAAACAGGTATTCTGAGAGACTATGATTTTTTGTACCTCACTATATGCTGTGTCATGAAGACTAAAAAAGCAGTAAGGTAGCATAGTTGATATCCAAGCCCTGTTCTGGAGCAAACTCTTCTTCTTGCGAGGTGCTTCCCAATAACCCTTTTCTGATGGCAAGGCTTTGATTATTCTGGTGTCCATTTCGGGAACTTTATGTTTATGTATAGTCTCCTGTAATATAGTCACAGTAATATTTTAAATGTAACAAATATAGTCCCAACATAATATAGTGTCCTCTGTAATATAGTCAATGTAGTTGGCATCATGGGAAGCGCACACATGCTGCATGTTATGTTTATTATTTGAGGAAAAAAAACTATAGTACACAAAGGCAAAAATGTAACAAGTACTAGTGTTAGTGTTTTCTAAAGGAAATTTAAATGAGAAGAGCTTTTGTGAGGTTAAAGATTTACATACCGGAAGCCATTCACAGATTATCAGGACAATTGTAGCGAACACTGATACACTTAGACAGGGTAAAAGATATGGAAATCTGCAAAATCCAATTAATTGAGCTATCATAGTCTTCAGTGTGCATCACTAATTCCAAGCAATTTGTAATGTCGTAATAATGGACAATATGTGTTGCATTTGGATGATTTACCTGCCAAAGACAGAATCCTTGAAAAATATGCGAGGATATTTCTCAGCTGGCTGTGAAAAATGGAGACTGAAGTAAGAAAATGAGACATTTTTAATGAAAATTCCAAATGAGACATTTTTATTTGTCTCTTCTTTTCTTTTTGAACTGGTACCTGTGAAAGGTAACCTCCAAGAGCTGGACCAACAATAAGACCCAAAGCCCATGCCGTGTTCACCT
>Ga0182004_10003321_pt1 | contig 12791 bp, 7 predicted proteins | sample Sormic07211540_1_FD_120479 | JGI IMG/M metagenome (GOLD analysis project Ga0182004, IMG submission 120479) | Endophyte microbial communities from Sorghum bicolor roots, Mead, Nebraska, USA - 072115-40_1 MetaG | ecosystem: Host-associated > Plants > Roots > Unclassified | place: USA: Nebraska... | reverse complement strand
GGGGGCTCTATATCTGCCTGCCGAGTGAATCTAATGGCCCTAACTTGTTAGACAAAACCTTTGAAAGGCTTCATAGTGATCCCTGCCGACCTTCCTTGGAAGTGGGTTAAGAGGCTGATCACCTCGGGCGAAAGGGTAAATCATGACTCATGAGTAAAGATGTGCAACCTCTGCAGAGTGTTTAAAACTAGTATACTAGTTGTGCTCACGGTCACGAGCGGCCTTGGGGATTCTTGCATTAAGGGTGATGATTCTTGTTGTGTTAAGATACTCATTGCTTATTGTTTAATGCTTTACATTATTTATGTCACATTGATCATGAGATTGTTGGCTATACAATCTAGTTGCTATACTTGTTGAGTTCAACATTGACTCACTCTTGCTATTTCCCTCAAACCTTAGGAGAAGTTTAGGCTTGTGATCAACCAGTCAGTTGGATCCTGTAGAGTGGAGTTAATACCCAAAGTTGAAGTTATCTTCTGTTATTTGCTACTTAAGGTTATCTCTAATTTAATATGTACGTTATATAATTTATGCATTGTCTTCTGATATTACCCCTTATTTGTAGCTATATGTAAGTCTTGGCTTCTAAAACCCACATATGGTGCATATCTGATTTTGTTCTTAGAATCGGGTATTACACTTGAGCGTCCAGGTTTGCCCTCCTCTTCTTTGCCACATCAGTTCCTCTGCCTCATAAATTTTCTTGAGCCCCTCCTCCAAGTCATATTTATTTTTCCATTCCTAACTCGAAAAAGTTATCTCCTCTACTTCCTCATCCATTACCTTAATTCTTAGCAAAAAATTTTGTTTTAGTTTCTTCGGCCACTCCTCCCATTCCAACTTCACTTGTTGAAACCCTACCTCAACTTAGTTGGCTAAATGCCTTATCTACAACATAACTATTTCTTCTCTCTGGCCACTTATTCCATAACTACATTTTGAAAGCCTCATTTAAAAACCAAGCTATCTCAAATCTAAAGAAGCTAGACCAATATACTATATGTTTCTACTAACAAGATATTGTAATATGTAAACAAGGGATAATTTGCCTCCTAGTTTGTTGATACAAAAATCATGTCCAACACCTTTATTACAAGATTGTCTATTTGTTTGTCCATGTGAAACTACCTCCATGTCTATGAAGCTCTCTCAGCCTAATACCACTAACAAATTCATTAATTAGGTGCATCATGCTTCTATTATTCATATTTCTAGTTGAATTTTCATTTGTTGCCATGACCATATCGAGATCTGCTCCCACAATTATGTTCAACCATATATAGAATTATTTATTTAAGTTCTCTGAGAAAAACCTATTTGAGCTCATAAACATTCATCAACAACCAACAAAATTATCTCCTTCTCCCTCCAAATAAGATTGGTAAAAATGACATGCATTGTACTGAGTCACCTCCACTAAGTCTTATTTAGTGCCGATAAGCATCCCTCCTAAGTGTCCTTAAGTTGGAACCCACTTCCAAGTGAGATCAGCTCCTCTAAAGTTTCCCTCTAAATCCATGTTTGTGAAGTTTTGTTTATATCAAGGATTTATCTTTCATCGATAGTGTTGGAAAAAAAAATATCATTATTCAAGTAGAGATTAAAGTAAGACTAACACATGTAGCAACTAAGAAAAATATCTGCATCAAGTATTTTTTTGCTAAAAGTTAAAAATATAAATAAATAAATAACTATTTCAATCATACATAAAATGTTTATAAGGAAACTAAATAATTAAGTATATAAAATAATACTCAACAATAAAATAAAATAATGTATTTAAAAAATATTTTATAACATTAAATATATAAGAATCAAATGAAATCAAATATTATTATATTAGACTTAATATTTATATACAAATATTAAACTTATATCATTAGTCATTAATCATTTGTCATAGAGATAACGTTTAAATAATTTCAAATGGATACATCACTAGCTGTACTAAAAGTAGTACCATTAGTCTTCATAAAAATAAGTTTTAAATATTTTCATCATGTGTAAATTCCTCACGTATATAGATAACAATCGGATATTCCATGATATCTTTAATAGGCTTTGAAATCAGATAGAGAAAAGTTAAGATAAACAAATTTAGATACATTTATTTTAGCATCCATATTAGAAATAAGTGTAAATACAGAGATAGGAATTCATATATATATATATATATATATATATATATATATATATTCTCAAAAAGATATCAAAAGCTCACATAATGAACACTAATTGGTTTGCTTCCTACCTACTCGTTGAATAGAGAAGATCTTGAAATCAAATTGCATTCAACAAGTGACATCCTCTAAACCTCATTCTCTATTCTCTATGCAGAAACAAAAATAAGACCCTCTTTAGAAACCAGATTTTTTTTTCCCTGAAACTTGAATTTTTTTCTTAAAAAATAAATTGATTCAAGTAAGATTTATATATGATTCAGGTTAAGTTTTCGCGGTCCAAAGAGCATTTATGTTAGAAATCATAAATATATTACCGATGCAACTCCAATCAAATTTATTTTTATCTACAACACAAAGAAATGAAATACCCTAAACTTAGGTTTACTATCGTATCGAGTGTGCGTGTGTGCCTTGTGCTTTGTGGTGGTGTGTGGGTAGAGATGGCAACAGGTACAAATCCGTTGGGTTTTGCCATCTTAAATCTATGCCTACGAAAATAAAATCTGCCCGTTAAAAACCCATGACCTATCATGGGTTTAGTTTTGTGCCTAAACTCATACCGGTCACGGGTACCTACGGATCGCCCATGATATCAATAAATTTTAAACTTACTTCATAGATATTTATTAGATATAAATATCTCGTGTAGTTCAATTTTTTTTTCTGATCTAAGAAGAGAAAAATATTATAGATTTTAACTGTGTGTCTAGATATCACTAAATAGTATAGATTCCACCACTCTCTCCTCTAGTTGACGATATGAGACTAAAAACATTATATTGTGAGAAATAACTAAAAACAAACACATGTGGACTCGTTTTCCTTGTTAAAACCCAGGTAGACAACACCACCTCAAGCAAATATATCATGTATGGATACTTGTGTTTTGTTCTTTTCTCTACCTTTTCTAATACTAACTCAAAATTGTTTCCATACCTTATTATCTAAAATTTATTTATACAAAGTATGTGTGATATATATATTAAGTGGGTAGATATAAACTACGTTTATAAAACCCATGGGTTTACGGGTTTTGATACTACATTCCCAGACCCATGCCCATAAACTCATTGGGTCTAGCTTTTTACCCATTAACAAACCCGTGGATAGAGAAATTGACTCAAACTCATGCCATAATAGGGTAAAAACCCATCGAGTTTTGGATTTCGGGTATATGTTGTCATCTTTATGTGTGGGTGTGGGGGGATGGGGAAGAGAAAATCTCAATACGACTCCAGAAGTGGAATAGACTGATTTGTTTTGTTAAATCAACTTTATTAATATATTATTTATTAGTTATGGCTGCCACTAATATTATAATAAACGTGTAATAAAATAACAAAAAAAACTAATATGAAAGATAAAAGAATAAACAAAATAACTTACCAAATGCATTCCAAGTAAGAACATTAGAACATGTGACCAATCAAATGTATTTTCTTCACAAAAAAAAATGGAGCTAAACTAAACTAAATTGAAAAACGAAATCCCCATGACAAACGCAAGAAACAGGAAAGCAAGAACCGGAAGAAACAGCCAATATACAGAACGAGCCAGCACACCGTTTTCTCATACGGTTGGCCCCGGAATTAGGCGCCTCGATTGCTTGCTAGCCGCCGGATTAATCTTTCCCTAAGGTTGGTCTCCTTCGGTGCTCTAAATTTCTTCTCATCCGATTTTATTTCTATTTTAGGAGTTTAGTTGGGAAAAATAAATCTTTTCCCTCTGTTTCTTGGCTGCCGTTCTCGTATTCTGACCTTGTAATCCATCTCAGATTGGTCGGAAGAAGAACAGCCCAATCGCGGTTCATCAGAAGTAACTCTTTTTTTTTTCCTTTTTTTTTTCCTTTCTTTTTCTTTTTAGTTCCTAGATCGACAAGGCGAGTTGGTTGGGTACTTGGGTTGGTTTGCTTCAGGTGAAACTGCTGAGAGCAGATTCTTGGATTCCTTGACTTCAAAGTTTGCATGTCCGTAAGTTCTGTTCTGAATTCAATTTGAGCTGCTGCTGTTTGTCTGCCTTTCAGTAATTCAGTTAGACGTTCCAGATTTTGTTTCCCCAAATCTATGTAAAAAACTGAGTTCTTGAGGTGATTTATTTAGTGCTCACGGATCTGCAAGCCCCAGTATTTGGTTTGCTTACGGTCATATCAGTTTGTTGTTAGTTTATTGGAATTTCTTTCCACGTTGTAGTTTGGTTAGATTAGGATTTAATCAAGTCTTCTAGTCAGTTGGTGCACATTTTTGGATCAAGATTCGAACAAGCAACTTGCCCCTATCTCTCTTTATTTCTTCTTCCGTTTGAGTCCCTGTTTTGCCTTTCCAGTGTGGTACAGGATTAGATCTATGTTTAATTTTTGCATCCACGACTCCAGATTGAGCTTGTGTGCTGTTCTTTTTCTTTTGCTATCAGGAATCTTGATTGTGGTTAGGACTTAAGACATGCTTTAGCTGATGTTTTGTGGCATCTGGACTGTCGAACAGGTTGCAAGTGGATTATCTTCTGTTTCTGGGATCTGCCCATCTGGGGAATTGCTCCTGCGTCAGCCTCTTAGATTGAAGTCAGAGCAGGAGGCTTGGTTTTAGTTATCCTGTTTAGATAATTTGTGTCACATCTAATAACATGCAGGGGATTGAATCTCCCCACCCCCAAAAAAAGGTTGCTTCACATGTAGGACCTGATTTCCTTATATTACGTAGAAATTCTTAGTTGATTCACCTATTTTTTAGGCTCATTGATTTTAATTTTTTTCCCTACATGACTATTTGATTCTCCCTCAGCGCTCAACCTGTATATAAGGTCGTACTCTGAATTTTGTGACTGGGCTTGTGGAGCTTATATGATGAATAGCTTGTGCTCTTCTAATATCTGGGGTATATAAGAAGGTTCAAGTCCTTATTTTCTTTTTCTCCTGGGCTATCTTTGATAGTAAGTCAAGTAGTTTTAAGAATGCATCTCACAGTGAGGGACAAGATCTTGCTTCTAATGCCACTATAATCTTTTTCAGTCATGTTTACCAAACATTTCTTGGCTCATGTTGGCAACCTTGAATGTTGGACACTATGAACTCTGCCTTCATTTATTTGCTCATCCAGATTATAGGACTCTGCCTTCAGCTTTTTTCTGTGTTCCTCATCCAATTTTTATGCATAGTGCTATCTTGGTGTCTCAATAACTGGCCTTGTTGTTATGGTGTCAACAAACACCTAGTACAATATGTAGTCCAGATAGCCTACTTTTAATCTGATTAGGCATAACACCATACAAATAAGACTGTTGATTTACTCTGATGACTTTATATCCTTGGCATTCTTCTGTCAAATCATGTATTATAAGGGTGAACTTTGTATTCTACTTGTATGTTTTACCTAGAAATTCTTATCCGTTTTCATATTCTTCTCTGTGTGCTAGTGCTTCTTTTGACTTTTATTTATGGTCCACCCTTTATGTGCATATACATTTCAGGCTCAGGTTTTAGTGGGATATGATGAAGCTAAAAAGTAGACGACTGCTGTTCTACAAGGATGTTGAGCCAGAAGACTGCCATTCAGGCTCAGGTCATCCACATTTGACCGCTCAAGCCAAGTTTGCAGCCATGAACATGCAGACTGAAGATGTCAAGACTCGTCGACCAGTTCAAGTCAAACGAAGTAGATGGGTTCTTGGTGATGTTACCGAGGTGTTGGATCATAATTCTTGGAGACTTGGGAAGATTACAGAAGTGCTGAAGAATGACTGTTTTGTCATCAGGCTAGCAGGTTGCATCCAACCAAGAGAATTCCACATATCTTGCTTGAGGATTCCACATGATAGCAAGCAGTTGACTGTAGGAGACAGGGTGAGATACTGTTTAGAATTTATATTTCTAGTTAATATCTGTGAAGTATATTTGTTTCATATTCTGATTATTGTCCAAATGAAAATAGTTCCATTACATGTGTTTGAACTTCAAACCACTGGATTATTTTTGTCTAAAAGTGAAAAGCTGCTAATTTTTTATTGCGACATGAGAAAACGCACCTGGACAGAAAAGGTACTTCATGAAATGAATTTTTTTTCTTGAATGAAATGGATATGTTTCATTTCCAGTAATGAAAACTTATATAAATTGACTAATGATTCCGGCTGGAATTCTTCCTGGGAAGTGATTCCCGGTGAAACGAACGGGGCTTAATAAAAGTTAGGAATTTGGATGCAGATCATGGACAAAGTGCAGATAGATATTTCCGCTTTTTGCATTATATGGTTTGATTTGGTCTATTGTGAAAGCATTAACACTTGTTGAAAGTTGAAGATTGAATATCCCCTTATCTTCAACTTATTATAGACTGAACATTTTTTACTATAGACTGTACTATCCTCCCATTACCAGTGTAATTTCTTTGTTGCCTTTCTTTGAGAAAGTATTTCAACAGTATCATTCCGTTTTTCAGGTCATTGAACTGAATAAACCAATCCGATTTGCTGACTGCTCCTCTCATCACTCAAAATTTGTGATGGAACAGGACCATCAAGCCTATGAAGAGGTTGATCACTATGCTAAGAGGAAAGCAGCCAATATTTGTGCTTCCACTGGTGCTAGAGCTGTCAAGAGAAAACTAGAAGCAAGTAGGATTCCACCTAATGATTTAGTTAGAAGAACAGGCAAGGAACGGAAAGTAGCTGCATATGAATTTCGTCAGTTAACCAAGAATGAGTTGCCTCTGAAGGTGTCTGCTAGGAATGCCATCGATGGAGATCACTTTCATAGGTCTTTAAGTAGCAGATACAATGATCTTACCAAGAACATTTCTGATATAAAACCAGTTTGCAAATTTCTTCCTTTGTCTGAGAAACCTTTGCGCGTCAGAGAAGAGAATGAGTGCTCAGTGGCTAGTTGCAGCGCAAATTATTCAGAGTACAGTACCAGTGATAACCAACAATCAGTTGGAATCGGCAATAGTTTCCCTGATGATGTTATGTCTGCATGTCAATCTGGGCAGGAGATTAAGAACACCTATGGCTCTGGTTTATTTCTGAATGTCCATGAGCTGGAGCTGCAAGCATACCAATCCACTGTCAGAGCTTTCCATGCTGCAGGACCCCTGACATGGGAGCAAGAGTCACTACTGACAAACCTGCGCCTCTCGCTCAACATCTCAAATGAGGAGCACTTGCTTCAGTTGAGGCATCTCTTATCTATTTGAAAATTTTGAAAAACTAATATGCTATTTTATACTGTGGAATACCTCCAACTCATAGAGATCTCCACAGCCTTGTAGCATCCGTTTTCCACCTTGATGGTGTTGTATATAAAGAAGAGTTCAGAGAAATTCACCTATAGTTGTACTCCACCAAAACTTTGTTGTTAGGAGTAAACGAGGCTTTTAAATGTAAAGCTATCGTCGAAACTTATTAGTCATGTTGATAATCAAGTTTGAAATATCAGTTTCTTCAAAGGAAGCTGAAGTATCAATTGTATGATTTCACTCATTTTATCTTTTCTTTGGTATCATTCTGTACATTGGTGACTATAAATGATTCACCATCTATAGTTCCTGCTTCAGATATATCCCAAGGGCAATCTTGTCAGGTTTTTATTTGGTTCAGAAGTCAGAGCCAAGCTGATTTTTTTTCTTGAATATGAATGTAAACTGTGAATTATTTACAGTAATTTACTAGTTTTGCATTGATGCTGCTGATGTTTCAATCTCATATGCTGTGAAAACACAGGTTTCTGAGCAGTGGATAAACACCACTCTATGAGAAAGAGATCCCTGAAAGAGACAATGCACTGAAGTCTGAAAACCAGATGCTCTGGGTCCCTTTCTGTAGATGTTGCCATCATACTGGATGTCTGCATTTTGTAGATTCTACCAAGAGGTGGCCCCTATTGTCACTGTCGTAGACTCGTAGTAAGGCCTTGTTTAGTTCCGAAAAGTGTAAAATTTTCGGTACTGTAGCACTTTCGTTTGTTTGTGACAAATATTATCCAATCATGGACTAACTAGGATCAAAAGATTCGTCTCATGATTTACAGCTAAACTGTGTAATTATTTTTTTGTTTTCGTCTATATTTAATGTTTCATGCATGTGCCACAAGATTTGATGTGACAGGAAATCTTGAAAACTTCTTGGTTTTCAGGGTGAACTAAACAAGGCCTAATTCATTGATCATTGTAACGGGATAAGATTGAGTACGTCATTAAATTACTTAGGGACTCAACATGTGCTGTGCCCTCTTGAAGTTGAAATTCTGTTTATATTATTATTATTATATGCTCCCAAGGGACCATACTTTTCAGTTTAACTGAAAAGTTATGTAAATTTTTCTTTTAATCAAACTGTAATTATGTTTGTCAGATAAAATTGGTGCTTGTTACTTGGAACTCCATTTCTGCAGCAAGCCACTTGTTCGATTCTGGTGTGTTCAGACACTTTTTTTGTTTTTTTGAAATAAATGGCAGAAGCTTTACTTTTCAATTAAGAAGAAATAGTAGTCGCTGGAAACTTCAGAGATGCTGGAAATTCTTATCCATATTTGACTTTTGTTCGGAAACTTTTGAGGAGGCTGCATTACAGTACCTTTGTGCTCCATATTGATATATACAATAGTTACTGTTTTACTGTCGAACGCTTTTAAGAAAGCTATAATCAGTTGGAAACGGAAACCGCTGTTTATCGCGACTCTTCAGCAGTTCAGCCAATATAATTCAGCCTTCGAAATTCAGCCCACCGTACCGTACATTATTCCTTTAAAATATAATTCTAGGTATGCTTTTAGTTAGAGTGTCTAAAATTTGACCAAACATATAGGTGAAAATATTAATATTTATGACATAAATAATAATTATATGAGATAATTATAAAAAATAATATATTTATTTTCTTTATATAGTGGGGACGGAGGAAGCAGTTTTGGCTGCCTGTGGTGGGACGCGCGGCCACTAGTCAGTCAGCGAGTCAGCCGGTGTCAATGGCGATCGGGCGTGAATGCTCTCTGCTCTGTGAGTAGTCATCATTATGCTGATGTCAGTGCCCCTGTCATCGATGGGATGCCAGTAAATCTGGGCCCTCTGCATCTCCGAGCAAAACAAGAAGCCGTACCCGCACAGCCTTCTTCGCCCGCAGAGAGAGAACAAAGAAAGGGACAACGGCGTAAAATGGTCGATGCCGGCGACACACCGGCTGGAGCGCCGCCGCGAGCTCACGAGGAGGAGCAGGCGGGAACGCCGGCGTATGGTTCGGTGGTCCTCGGCGGCACCTTCGACCGCCTCCATGACGGCCACCGCCGCCTTCTCAAGGTGCTGCCACAGGCATATATAGATTTTTGTTCCTCCTCCTGACAGTTGCGATTGAATCTTGCTTTCTTCGGGGTTTCGGCAGGCCTCCGCGGATTTGGCGAGGGACCGGATCGTGGTCGGCGTCTGCACGGGGCCTATGCTCGCCAAGAAGGAGGCAGGCATCTCGCCTTTGCCCAAAGATTGAGCTTTTTCCTCTCAAGATTACGTTGCCGATTATTGGAAATTGTGGTGATTCATGGTCGGTTTCTGGATTCTGTTGGTGCAGTATGCGGAGCTGATTGAGCCCGTTGACAAGCGCATCAAGGGTGTGGAGGATTACATTAAGGTTGTGGTGTGGTTATGGTTACCTACCCTGTTTTCTTGTGCTATGTGATTTCTGCTGCTAAGGAATTATAAGGATTTGGGGATAGGTGTCTATATATATGCAGAGGAGAAGGTGCATAAGCTTCAAGTTGTTTGATTCGGAAATTCGTCGGTTTTGTGGATGAAATAGAAGTAGATTATATTGTTCGCGAAAAAAAAAAACTGTTATGTGGCTAGAGATTTGTTCCTATTTATCTGTCTAAGAAAAGTTGTTAAGCATGGTTTACTTTGGATGGAGTTTCTGGAATGGAAATTAGCCCTATGTTCTCAATTTTGGAGATACGTGGCTTTGAATGTGTAGGGGTTATCAGTTCCATTTCTCCAATTCTTTATGTTCTTGCATGGTTCTGCATTGGGTAATACGGGGAAGGAACTACAAAAGAAGAATACGCCTGTGTCCTGTGTATCTGTGTTTTGTCTAGCATTTGATGTTTGACAATAATCCGTGATTGGTTTGTTGTTATATGCAGTCTATAAAGCCAGAACTGATAGTACAAGTGGAACCTATTGAGGATCCTTATGGCCCATCCATCACTGATGAAAAGTTGGATGCCATTATTGTCAGGTATCAACAATAGCACCATTTTTCATGCATTTAGCTGTCCATAACTATTCCATTTGTTCTTCGTGCTTATGGCCTTACCAAAAGGTAAAAAATCATTACTCTACCAACTTCAGAACTGTACTAATGGTATCTGAAGATTCTCAGAATATTGGACTTTGAAATATGTGGTCTCCTAATGTGTAAACAGTTCATGTTCATATTTGAACTTCTCTTTCTACTGTACATCATTTGATATAGCAATGCTGCTTGTATTCAGTAAGGAGACATTAAATGGTGGACTTGCTGTAAATAGAAAAAGAGAAGAGAAAGGGTTCCCACTGTTGAAGGTTCATTTGTGCTTGCTTCTATAATTCCTTTAATTGATTTTATTCTACTACTCGATGTGCTATGCAACTGATTCAAATGTGGATGACCTAAATTTCAGGTTGAGGTTGTTGATCTCCTTTCTGGTGGTGTAGAGGGGGGAAAATTGAGTTCTTCTGCTTTAAGGAAACTTGAGGCAGAGCAAGCTCAACAAAGTGAAACAAAAACTGCTAGCCTTGAAGTTTCTTAGGAAGGAATATGAATACTTGAATCTGGTTACCTGAATACACAATTACGGGGGTGATCTGCTACAAGCTCAGTGTGAACAAAAATGTGATCAGAGCTGATGGTTTGTGCCTGTCTGGAGGAATAATCTTTGAACACTGGCCCATGGCCCTGTAACAGTATCATTCTAACCTTATATATAAAATCAACCTGGCAGCATAGACTCCCCTACTAACCAAATTTACAGATTTTGTATTGGCAATGCCTTCTGAATGTAAAAAGGAAATATCCTTGGGTTAGTATAAATGTCTACAATAGTGGCAAAGCTACAAATGAACATGGTTCTCATTCACAAGAGTTCGTGCAATTATAATCTTGGTCCTCTTGGCACATTTGTATATGCGACATTGGTTGATCAGAAACTTTGGGTTCTCCATGAATGTAGAATCAGGAAACTGAACATAAACTATAGGGGTACAGATTTTTTTTTGTTAGGTGATTAAGATTATGAAAACTCAAACCATGCCCTGCAAACCCTATTGTTTTGAATAATTGGTAAATTTAGCCTAGTGTATTAATCTCTTACTAAATCTAGAAAGTTATCCTCTGTGGAGATAAGCAGTTTGGAAGGAAAGAAAGAAGGAAAGAAAGAAGGAAAGAAGGAAAGAAGGAAAGGAAGGAAAGGAAGAAGGAAAGGAAGGAAAGAAAGAAGGAAAGAAAGAAAGAAGGAAAGGAAGGAAGGGAGGAAGAGAGGAAGGAAGGAAGGAAGGGAAGAGAGGAAGGAAGAGAGAAAGGAAGGAAGGAAGGAAGGAAGGAAGGAAGGAAGCAAGAGAGAAAGCAAGAAAGGAAGCAAGAAAGCAAGAAAGCAAGGAAGCAAGAAAGAAAGCAAGAAAGGAAGCAAGAAAGCAAGAGAGACAGAAAGAGAGACAGAAAGAAAGAAAGAAAGAAAGAAAGAAAGAAAAGAAAGCAAGAAAGCAAGAAAGCAAGCAAGAAAGCAAGAAAGCAAGCAAGAAAGCAAGAAAGCAAGAGAGAGAGAAAGAAAGAAAGAAAGAAAGAGTATGACTTTACGACTTACGAGAAAGAAAGAGTAGTGTTTCCAATGACCTAGATGTGGTATTTGGATGGGACCAGCAAAATCAATGTAAGATAACAAGTGGCTAATTCCCCATACACACATCACATAATACGGAGAGATGCTTGTTAACATGACTGCTGCTAAGTCTCAAGTTTCTGTGGCTCGAAATTGTACCAGGATTGGGTCATTGAGAGCTATAGTGATCAAGGCCAGGAGTTGGCCACCTTTCTCACCTCACAAGTGCACTGATATGTAACTTCTATATACTTCCTTGCAGATGTATCAAGAAACCTCAAAGATTTCTGCAGGAGTTATGTCAAATTTTAGTTGCAGACTAAAACTGGTCTATTTGGTCCGAGTTTGCATACAGAGATCGAGAAATGGCTGTCAACACTTCTTTGACTATGAGAGAACTTCGTCTTTATTTCATTCTCCAATTAGGCGATGATTGTCTATTTTCTGTCAGACCTGCTGCTGAAATCATGACACATTTTTTTACATTTTACTGTCATTAATATTTGTCCTGAGGAAAACTTAATGCATTCCTATCCAAAATAAAGTAGAATATCTAACAGCAATAGATACGTATTTTTTTTTCTATCCCTAAGTTGAATCTGATACCCATTTACAATTTGGAAACACTACTACTAATATGATGTTATTATCCAGCAGAGATTATTGTGGTGTTGCCGGTTTGATTGGCCCAGTTTTTTTTTTTTTTTTTTTTTTTACCAGCCCTTTTTTGTCCCAATTTTTCGCTTTTTGTTTTTTTGGTTGTTTTTTCCAGAGAAAGG
>Ga0182004_10003320_pt1 | contig 12793 bp, 10 predicted proteins | sample Sormic07211540_1_FD_120479 | JGI IMG/M metagenome (GOLD analysis project Ga0182004, IMG submission 120479) | Endophyte microbial communities from Sorghum bicolor roots, Mead, Nebraska, USA - 072115-40_1 MetaG | ecosystem: Host-associated > Plants > Roots > Unclassified | place: USA: Nebraska... | reverse complement strand
TTTTTTTTTCTCTTACAAAGGCATGAGTTCGGATGAAGCTGAAAAATTAGCTTATTGCAGCTCTCCTCATTTCTCTCTCATCTATATAAGAAGCAGTTGGTGAAACTATTTTACTAAATATTTTTTTCTAAAAATAGCTTAGTTTCATCTAAAAAGTTACTTATGAAGCTATTTTATAAAAAAACAGTTTTACCAGTGAAATTAAGCTGTGTCAAACAAGACTTACTTATGTTTGATTTACAACGATGACTAGTGTTGGGTATACTATACACTACTTACCTCGTAGTTTGTTTTGGTCAAGTGAGTACCTCGTAGTTTGTTTTGGTCAAGTGAGAACTCGTGTAGTTGTTACATAACACCTAGTAGTTGGGAGGACCTAAACGGTCTCAGTGATCACTGGCATAATGGGAGATTTGCCACTTTGAAGATGGCAAATGGATATAGTGAAGCTTGAGCTTTGTTGACTCAAGACAACTTAAACTCTTTAATTTGTGCTTCAACATGCATTTATGAGGGTGTCCATTGACCTTGATACCAAAGATAAAAATCCAGTTGACTCTTGTTCACTCTCTTGCATTGCATTCTTGTTATGTTTACTTGCTAACAACTAAAATCTAATCTTTTACTAGTTTGCCCTTTCAGTTGCTAGGTTTTATATTTCTAGACCTTAAGGACAATATTTGTTACTACAGTTTTGCTAAGGACTCGGTTTAGTTTGTTAGCCCTAACGATGAGACTTGGTGTTCTTACTTAATTCTTGGATTATAGATATGTAAGGGATGGTGAAACAATGTTTCATGTTAAAGTCGTTGCTTTAAAATTTTAAGGCCCGTAATTCATCCATCGAGCCATTTGATTCTTTAGGTCAGAGGCAACAGTGTGACCTGTTATCAAAAGTGTCCTGCCCAATACAACTAGTGCCGTTCCAAGACTGAACCACATGTTTAAACATTCTATCGATATACTCGAACTATGGACGAATGAATCGAAGTCCGCCCATTGGTTCGACTGTGATTATGCCTGACTCAAAACCATTAGGGCGTCCTCAACAGTTGAGTCGGCATCTATCTTATATGAGTCATGCCATTGTCATTTCATCATATGAACCTCACATGTAAATGATATTTTATTCTACATCTTCTCTCCTACTTCTCTAAGTCTTTATAAGTAGGTGACTACCTCATTTTTTGAGCGAGATAGGTGTTGAGATAAGAGATAGTCTCTTCTCTTTTTCATATTCTCTTCCACCTAAGAAAAATGATAACATGAATTATTATGAGCTAGCTGAAGTGGCACTGTTCGGGATTAGGCATGGTGTTCGTAAGATGAGACGGTGGAGTCAGACACGCAACCAACGGGCAACGCGTAGCAACTGTTGCAAAAATTTTACAGACAAATCTAAGCCAAATGAACAGGATATAGGGTGCTTCAATTCTAAGCCAAATGATGCTGGTGCAATCAGAAGAAGACCTGCAAGGAAACATTACTCACTCCGTCGTGCTCTAATCTCCTCCGTTCTGTTCCCATAGGAATCGATTTCCGCGCGATAGATGCGGTTTCCTTCCCGGGCGGAATTTGTCTTTTTGGGGGATGTTTTGCACATCCTCTGGTGGTTATTATTGTTGCTCGCAATTTCCACGCAAAAGGATCACGTGAAAGATTTCTTCTTTTCCTTGAGAAAGAACAGGATATTGTTATTAAATAAATTATACATAATTAGGAGGGTTCTTATGCATAGTTTATTTACAAGCGATGGAGTCTTGATTTGTTATAGGAAGGGAAAACTCTACTTGTAGAATCAGCGATTGCCATCGTGTTTCTATCATTGTACAGTGTACACAAGTACACACTGCATACCCTCTTCTTAGAGCATGTTTGGTTCCCTGCATCCCTTCAATCAGGCTCCTGGATATAGGTATCCGGTGATTGTTTATCTGTTCTCCTTCCTCGGCCAGGCTGCGCTCGTGCAAAAGGAGCCCCTTGGCCAGGCTCTAGAGGAACGGCCGATTCACGCATTTTGCTCAGGCCTGGCTCCCTCCGTGCTCTCGCGTGTGCGCGCTCGTCAAAATCGTCTGGCGTTCCACTAGTGCAAACTCGTACTCCATGCAAATAGCAAATGGGATACCACTAGTGCATTCCTGCAAACTCGTACTCCATGCAACTCACCTCTATTTCAGCTCCTTTCAATAAACTTGATAGGCCTTCTGCCACCAAGAGGAGAAGGTAGGGTGATAAGGGTCCCCTGCCGTAGGCCTCTTGTTGGAATAAAAGTTTCAGTCTTCATTGAGTTTACTCTGGCCTTATATTTCACAGACTTGACACAGCCACACAGGCCATGATCAGATCCACCCATCTTCGATCAAAACCCATTTTTAACACATCTTTTTCTAGAAAACCCCATTCCACTCTATCATATGCAATTTTTTTAGTAGAAGATGCTCTTGTGAAACATATCAGGAGGATCTGTCCTCGAGAACATTTGGTGTGGTGTGCACTTTGCAGGATCAGATTGGTATTCGCGCAATCAGTGTGAACTGGTCCGTTGCTAGTGCAGAGAAACAGACCGTGCAATGTCACGCACCCGGCGCCGTCCCTTACGGCCAATGCTCAGGGAACGTGCGAGCACCGGCGCTGACGGAGTGGCAACGGCGATTTGGCATCTATTTGGACTTAGAAATGGCGTAGGGAATATTGTGAGAGTTCAGATCCCACGTAAACAAAATTCTGAATGTCAGGCACAAAAATTGCAGACCAAACATGTATTGGTATGTGGTATCACTAAATAAGGTCCGAGGTTGCTGTACAGCTGAGTTCACAACTACCTTGCAAAGGTATCACGCTGGAAAGAGAACGAGCAGGTTTGGTCTAGAACACACCGCTGTACTCGTCCTCTTCACCGTTCATCTGGATGAACCACAGGATTGCCACGCCAAAGACCACAAAGGATGATAGCTCCATCGTCAGGGCTCCCCATCCAATGACGCCAGCGTGCTTCAGGATCGACGGAATGGCAATGCTCCCCACTATTGATGCGCCCGTCAAGAATTTTGTGAAGTTCACCCAACTGTAGTGGCAATAAAGGTACACCAATTAACTTCGCCATGTATGAAAAAATAGTTAGAAAGATATGAAAGAGAACCTAGGGAATGTAAATCAGCAATTAGCAGGCAGGCACAACAGCTGACAAGCAAGTAGCAAAGGATGTGCAAGCCAATGCTCAGGTTTAACGTAACAAGAAAACTGTTTCATGGCAATGAACTCTATTCATTTTGTGCCCCAGAAATGTTGTTTAGGAAAACAATCCGACCATGATGGATCAGGACCTTGGTTTTAGAACCTCTAAAATGAATTCCAGCAAGGCAATGCATATCTTGAGGGGCAACAAATAGTGCTAAAAAGTATGGTGACAAGGGTGATTAAGACCCCAAGAAAAAGCAGCAGCATGGACTAGAGAGGATCACTTACCTGTCTCCCCCATTAGACATGATTGAGGAAGTATCCGAACCCAGGAAAAATATGAGGGGCATTGGTAGGATAAGATACATCAGAACTGCACAAAATGTCAAGGGTTACTTACAATGTCCTACAAACAATTATCAGGATATAAGCTTAGTTTGCTAGTGTTACACAAAATTTTCTAACCTGTTAGCATTGGCCACCAGTTGTTATAGAGAGCACAAGCCTGAAGGAGCAAAAATTATATAGGTTTAGGTGACAGTGGAAAAGATAATGAACCGGCACAGAGGTATTTAAGTCAGATGCTTACCAAGATTTGCAAGACAATTCCACTAGAGACCAATATGGCAAGAAGGGCAAGCCTTCCACTCTGCAAACATGTTCTCATACTTCGTGATAGTGCCATTGTGCCCTTCTGTTTGTTACTTCGGCTACAGTTTCTCCTTTAATGCGAATGGCTCACAAAGTTGTTGCTTGTTCTCGAACAAACCTCAGCTACAATTTCTGGGAAGGGCAAAGAACATATGAGCAGTTTCATGGAAGCAACTAAAAAAACAGGGTGATAAATGATCCACCAACATGGAGAATATAACCTTGGATTAAAATGTTAATGTAGAGATGCAGAAATAGTAAACAAATTCCCCAATAAATTAATGTGGAGAGTGGAAAGAAGTTAAAAAAAAGGAAAATTACAGTGACTCAGTCACAACTCACAACTACTCCGTATATGGTTGTCATATGTAGCACACTCAATCGTGAAGACTGATTTAGACAAAACACCTCAATTCCCCTGGGATCCTATCTCTTTTAACTGATATATTTTCTAGTAAACCAGAGTATTTTACATTGTAACTAAAGAACCAGCTGCATCAGGGCACACCAATGTACAGCGAAAGGCAAAAAGAGCAACTGCGCTAAGATGAAGGAAAACACGACCAGGTTTCTGAGTTTCTGTCAGTTCCACTTCTATCAACATTTGCCACTTACTTGTGACTTACAAAATGGCTGAAAACTGTAGGCTTACACTTCCAAGCATGTATGCGCTCCTAGGCCCTAGCATGGACTTTTTCCACATCTGAGTGCTATGAAGGAACCTCTAATCCTTTCTGGACATGAATCTGAGTAGCTATGAAGGAACCTCTAATCCTTTTTGGATATGAATTTGCCTCTGAAGTCTGAAGAACACAGGACCCAAACCAGAAGCGTGGTTTGATGCATAAACTGAATTAGCTCGACATGCAGCAACGAAATCTGCTACTACTAAATTGTGACGAGATTGGGATCAGCGGCAGTGCGGTCTGCGTATAAGCCAATCCGATCCGAATTCCCGTGCGATCCCATCCGGAGCAAAGTGATTCCTTATGATGGGTTCAGGTCTGGTCCGGTTCTGTCCAGCCCAGAGATCCAATCGCAGGCCAATTCCAAGGTACAATCTAATCGCGCATTCTAATTTCGAAAAAACACTAGGTAGCAGCTCGCACCGATCGATCGAACCACCAAATCACGCGGGGAGGGAGGGAGAGAGGAGAGGTGCGTACTCAGGCTGTGCGCGGCAGGAGGATCGCAGGAGAGGAGACGGCCGCCGCAACCGCTCGGAAGAGCCGGGATGACACCGCCACCGTGCCGGAGAGGAGAAAGCGCCGCCACACCACGCCCGGGGGCCGGGGGCAGGCTGCTGCTGTTGCCGAGGCACCAGAGACTTGGTTGAGGGGATGCCGGGATGAGAGGAGAGCAGTTGGAGTTGGAGAAGGGTTTGTGATGTGGATGTGGACGGCCCACCAAGTGGCGTGGCGGCGAGGGGCAAACCTTATGATGGGTGTTTTTTTTTTCTGAAAAAACCTTATGATGGGTGTCTAATCACTAGTTTAAGGACGTGTCTTGCACAGCTTATAATGAGATTCTACAATGATCAAATCAAGCTGAAATAGAGAACAAACTGCGTTTTTTCTCGAACAATTTCTCTCTACCTTCATTTGTACTAAACTACTAATACATATAAACTATGTAGATCTTATCTTAACCATGATTTTTCTTTATATTTATATAATTTTCTTAGAAAAGTTGTATAAGCAGAGCTGAAGACAGCTCTAAGACTGTCTTCAACAGCTCTTACCCAAACACAAAATGCATTTATTGATTTGGATCACGCACAGACAAAAGGTCTCTCATATAAAACTTCCCCTTTCCAATAGGGGACACAAATCTCGCACCCAAACACCCCTAGCCAAGCACACCCCTAGGGCCGCCTGTCTCCTTGCATGCTCCTCGTCGAGCGGGGTGCCCCTGCCATGGATCCACCTCGCCGCACCAGTCCAACATAGGGGATGAGTGGGGTCGACAATGGAGGGGATGAGGTGGCCGACAACGGAGCCACGCTGGAGAAGGGTGGGGTTGGGCAGCGTGACGACGTCATATGGAAAGAGCAGTACAGGGCGAGGCTAGGCTGTCGCGAAAGGAGACGGCGTAGGGACAGAGACCGAGCTCGCCATCGTCGTGGCGGCCACTCCTCGCCGCACCGCCGTGGATCCGCCTTCGTCGCGTCGGCCGCACCTCGTCGCACCGCCACGGATCCACCTTCACCGCGTCAGTCGCACCTCGCCGTAGGGAAGGCCTCATGGCCCCACCTCGGCCCGCCGCAGCGACCGAGCTCGCCACCCCCATCTCTGATGGTAGCCTCCTCCACTACGGCAACTCCCTCTCTATCCCCAACTCTGGTCATCCCCTTTCCTCGTGGTGATGGGCCCTGCGCTGCAGAGAGGACGCAAAGAGACGGAGGGAGGTGCTTTTTTGCCTTGTGTGTTGCCCTAAAGCCTACAAAATAGTTCAATCAAAAATCCTAAAGCCTACAAAATATAAACACATGTAGTTTCACAAAAAAAAAAGAATGGAGGGGGTAAAAGAACTGGTTTTAGAGCATCTCCAAGAGCTTGACTAAAATTAGTAGCCAAATTCTAATGTTTAGCCGTTTTGTAAAATAGATAACTTCTTAAAAAAGAAGAGGTTCGCAACAGCCTTGCTATCAGATAGCTAGTGTCAGTGGTTGGCTATATATAGCCAACAAAAATAAAGGGATAGCAAACTTTATATTTTACAAAACCAAATATCACATCTGTTGGAGTCTATTTTTCTGCTATAAAAGTTCTAAAAGGCCTCCATAATAAGAATAGGAAAGCTGTTGGAGTTGCTCTTATAGTTCAAAGAGCAAACAAAATCTAACAATGATGACAACTAAGAGAGATAAATTGGACCTTAAAAAAGAGGTTTACACCGTTATGGTGACAATCTGGGCCGTGACCGTCACAAGCCGTCCCAAAAATAAGCGGAGCCACAGGGTGACTGAATCTGTGATCCGCACCGTCGCCGCCGTAGCGAGTGCTATAGACCGCGGTACGCGCGCGCGGGGGTGGGGGGAGGCGCCCCGGTCAAACAAGCGAGGCAGGCTCCAGGAGGTTCTCCTCCTACCCGTTCGCTCCCTCCCCTCGATCCCTTTCGCCGCGCGCGCGAGAGGGGGGGAGAGAGAGGAGATCGAGGAGACAAAAAGAAGAGGGTGTTGTGCATGTGATCGGGCGGGTCGTCGTCGCCTCGGCCGGCCAAACTAACGACGACCACCGGCCGGCACTCGATTCTCGGCGGTAGGCAATGGGCAAGATCGAGTACGCCGTGGTGGCGCGCGGTGCGGTGGTGCTGGCGGAGCACTACGGCGCGTCGGCGGCGGGCGGCAACGCGGGCGCCGTGGCGAGGCAGGTCCTCGAGCGCCTCCCCGCCGGCGGCGCCGGTGGCGACGACTGCAACGTCTCGTACACGCAGGACCTCCACGTGTTCCACGTCAAGCGCACCGACGGCCTCACCGCGCTCTGCATGGCCGACGACGCCGCCGGGCGTAAGTGCACGCGCATCCATCCTGCCATGCATCCATTGTTCAAACTTCCCAGCATTTTCCATCCGATCCGATCCAATCGACACAAGATTTCGATCATCAGCACGGTCGATCGGTGTAGTATCCTGCAAACTATATATTGGCCTGCAATTTGATCGGAGTTTTCGAAACTCGAAGTGAACCGATGTGGCATCGTGTTGATTCTGCATGCGCGCGCGTTTTCAGGGCGTGTTCCGTTCGCGTTCCTGGAGGACATCCACGGGAGGTTCGTCAAGGCGTACGGCCGCGCGGCGCTCACCGCGCTCGCGTACGCCATGAACGACGAGTTCTCCAGGGTTCTGGCCCAGCAGATGGACTACTACTCCAACGACGCCAGCGCGGACAGGATAAACCGCATGAGGGGTGAGATCGACCAGGTATATACAGATATACGTACGTTTTTCTTCTTCATCTATAGTCTGGACAGAATTCGGCTTTGATTTTGCTCATCATTAACAACGTTTGTCTTGCAAATGCAAGTCGCATTGTCCGTCTTTGGCGGCCGGCTTGAATGAAACATTAACTAATTTGCATCGCAGGTCCGGAACGTGATGATAGACAACATCGACAGGGTGCTGGAGAGGGGTGAGCGTCTGGAGCTGCTGGTGGACAAGACGGCAACCATGCAGGGGAACACCATGCGCTTCAAGCGCCAAGCTCGCCGCTTCAGGAACACCATGTGGTGGAGGAACGTCAAGCTCACGTACGTTATTACGTCACCTTCCTGAGGCATGCATGTTGTGTGTACTGTAGTTAATACTGTTTGTGATCTTACGCATTTCATTAGTTGATTAATACTCCAGTAATTAATATGATCACCTCACCTGACGTCCCTGTAATTCCACTGTTCTTTGCAGCGCCGCGGTGATATTCATCCTCACCGTAATATTGTACCTCGTGCTCGCCTACATGTGTCACGGCTTCACCCTACCATCCTGTGTTCCGTGATCTCCCCTGTGCGGTGTTGGTGCGGCCCTAGCTCTAGCTGCGTCACAACTTCGTTCTGTAAGAGCAGCTGCGGTGCTGCAATTTTTTTCTTGTACGGAGTACCGAGGGAAACAACATTTCCATCGACCGATTCTGAAGTTCGAGCAGTTCTGATTTTTTTTTTCTTGGACAAATTTGCTTACCAAGTGAATCTGATTGTTGGGATTTCATCTCGCATGTTCAGTGCTTCCCAGGACGCTAATGGCACATTTAGTCACCAACTAGTAGATCATCCCAACTATTCAGGGTGAGCGGAGTATGCATCTCTCTAGTAAATCATCCCAATTATTCAGTGAGAGCGGAGTATGCAACAGAGATGCAGATGCATCAACAATCTGGACCAGAGTAAACATGCTGGCCCGAGTACTCTCCAGGAGAAGAAACAAACCAAAAACGGCAGGCAAAGAAAAATAACATCTGGATGCCACTTGATTAATATAATAGATAAAATATGATACTCTCGTACGGAGTAAGATACAAAAGCAAAGCAGGACAGTGCTTGCTTAATACAAATCATAAGTTAGCCTACCCAGACAATGGCAGTGTCACAAACAACTGAACGATCACGAAGGACTGGGTGCTCCCCTTATGCGTAGTAATTCAAGCTGGACTTCTTCTTTGCCTGCACTTGGATGATCCCCTCGTTGAAATCCTCGTGTGTAACCTCTGTAGCATCTCGGCGTAGAGCAAGCATGCCAGCTTCTACGCAAACAGCCTTTAGCTGAGCACCATTGAAATCATCAGTTGAACGTGCCAACTCTTCGAAGTTGACGTCTGGATTCACATTCATTTTCCTCGAGTGAATCTACAAAAACAAAACATAGAACAACATTATTTTGCTACGCAAGAACAAAAACCATATGGGGTCTTTGGAGGAAAACAGTATGGGATAGCAGGTCAGTACTGAGCTTCAACAAATTTCAGTGCCCAGAGCCATACCTGCAAGATCCTGGCTCTTGCTTCCTCCGATGGATGAGGGAACTCAATCTTACGATCCAGACGACCAGATCTCATCAGAGCAGGATCAAGAATATCAGCACGATTTGTTGCAGCTATCACCTACAAATCACACAACAATCCAACATTCAGTACACCATATATTAAATAGAACATTGAAAAATATCAGTTCATCTCTCAATATCATCATCAATAGATGTATTTTTTGTGCATTCTCAATCTCCAATTGAACAGAACCTGAGCCGAAGCATCAAGACGGTAATAACTAATAAATTGAAGGTTGAATGCTGACCTTTATCCTCTCATCACTGCTAAATCCATCAAGCTGGTTCAGCAATTCCAACATAGTCCTTTGCACTTCTCTATCGCCACTGACTTCACTGTTTTATTATGAAACAAAAAAATACAAATTAATTAACAGCAGATATATAATGCATAGTCACACGCAATTCCAAAAGCACACAGTGTTTATCTAGCATGTTGGCAAAAGATGGGGAAATCGGATGTTCAAAACACAACTACCAACAGCCATTGTTGATAGTGTAAGGAAAATTTGACCACACCAAATATTAACAAGATTCAGTCACTAATCTAATCTAGCCTTTTAAAAAAAAAACAAATCTTATGCAGAGCACTCACTAAATATACCTTAAATATTAAAAGGATAGTGGTCAAGGCAATCTAGTCTACACTGAAATAGACTAAACAGAATTAAAAATTGAAATGATGATCAAACTTGGTCACAAACTGGTATCATTAAACCAGAACGTGTAAATAAACATTGTCATTATAGATGAAAAGGTGTTAAAACAGACATCAGACTGAATTACTAACTAAATAGGAGTTGTACCTGTCAAAACGCTTTGTTCCAATGGCATCAATTTCATCAATAAAGATGATGCAGGGGGCTTTCTCCTTAGCAAGCTGAAAAGCATCTCGAACAAGCTTAGCTCCATCACCGATGAACATCTGAAACAATTCACACAGATGTTAAAGAAAATTTAATCCAAAAAAACTAAACAAAACTAAGCAAGAATGAACATGAACTGATAATGGACCCAGCAGTATTTCATGTAACTCATCAACCATTATATTGGACAAATACATGAATCAGTACTTAATGTAATCATATCCTAATCTGATGCTGATAATCATCCTATAACATCGATTCCCACCTAGCATGCAGATACCAAATAATGTCTAAAGGAATACATCGCCAAAAAAAAAAGAGTTTGCTAGAATCACACTGCATGAATTATGTAAACTGCAAGAAGTTGTTTATCAGGCTAACTGTACCCACAAATCATGCAAAAAAAAGTGAAATGCTAAAATGGTTAGGTTTAGGAGCCCTAGCATTTGTATGATACTTTAGTACATTTCCAAAAAAAAATGTATTTCACAGATTTAGTTACCTACCTGGACAAGTTGTGGGCCAGCAAGTTTCAGAAATGTGGCATTAGTCTGTGCAGCACACGCACGAGCCATGAGTGTCTTCCCGGTCCCAGGCGGTCCATACAAAAGAACACCTTTGGGGGGACGAATACCCAATTTCTGAAATCGGTCCTTGTGTGTCATTGGCAACACTATTGCTTCCACAAGCTCTTGAATCTGTGTTACAACAGAACATCGTATATTCGTATTACTGCTTGGAATGTACAAACTCAGCCATAGTGTCGCTCTAACAGTCCATCAGTTGTAGAAAGTAAATTACCTGTTTCTCGAGTCCTCCAATGTCATTGTAATCCTCTGTAGGTTTCTCATCTACTTCCATTGCCTTAACCCGTGAGTCGTACTCCGAGGGCAATGTGTCTAGTATCAAGTAGCTGTCTTTGTTCACTCCAACCAAATCGCCAGGCTTAAGCTTATCAGGGTCAACTAATCCAATTACAGGAAGGAATATGGTCTGCATTTAATCCAAGAATTAAAAAATGAATATCTGAGTTATTCATAATGCACAAAATCAACCAATTACAAATGTGAAGTGGAACTAAACATATGCATTGTTGGATACGGAACAAAAATGTAATCCAAATCTAACAATCAGGAATCAGGATAGCATGAATCATTGTTCTTTTAAAGAGGGAGTAGATGGTTATCAGCAGGCAAATAAATTGCATTCAAATTGGATCCCAATTCCAGCACTCGTTTGACCACTGATGGATAAAGTTTGTAATATGTCAAGGTCTAGATGGCTACAGAAATTTCAGGCAAGTTTACATACTTGTCTGGTAGATGTTTTCAGAACAACACATTTCCCTTTCCTTTGTGAGTCCAGATCAATGTTAGCACCATCTTCTTCAGCCTCATCCTCAGGGTTCATCTCCAAAATCTGAAACAGTTAAGAAATATATAAGAATTCAGAGCCAATTGTGCCCAACTTGTGTATGCAGCTTTATTAAATCTTAAAAACTTGGAATTCTGAAAACCTTAGAACATTATTAGCGACTCAAAGATACACAAGAGTTCATATTAACTTCACACCAGAAGCCATCAAATATGTACGCCATCGAAATAAACTAACCAAATCAGTACTGTTGTAACTATGAACTCCTTACTAGTACAGTTGTAGCTATAAACTTCTTCCTACATTGCAGTAGCAGATGGGCTACTGAGCCAAACTAGATGCATCCTGGAACTAAACCTACTGCGTCTAACTAGTGTGTACAAACTAAAGTAAAATCATGAAAATCCCTTAATCCCACCAACAGGACTGAACCAGATCGATAGATAGCCCAAACATAACTTCCCAGTCACCAAAAATAAGGGATACAAAGATGAACCATCAACAGCGTCGCCGAATTGAGGCGAGAAACGAACCTCGACGATGTTGCCGACGAGGTATGGTAGTTGCTTGTTGAGCTTAATCTTCTCCTGGTTCTCCTTGGTCTTCTCCTTGATAGACTCCAGCTCCAGGTTCGACCGCTGCAGTTCGTCCTATGGACACCCCCACCCCCAAAACATCCCAAATCAGTCAGAATACCCCATACACTCTGCGCCACCCGCAGCGGGGCCTAGGCTAGGGTTTGCGCACCTTGTGGACGCGGATCTCGTTATCGAGGAGACGGGAGGCCCTGATGATCTCCTCCGTGGACATGGAGGCGAGCTGGTCGTCCTCCGCGTCGTCCACAGCCATGGCGGCCGGTGCGGGCGCCGACGACGACATCGGTCGGCTGATCGCGCGGAACGGAGGGGTGCGTGTGGGAGGGGGTTTTGTGGCCGCCGCGCTCGACTTGCTTAGGAAGAAGATGCGGGGCGGTGCCCTCGACTTGTGCTGGAAGAAGATGGTCGCGGTCGCGGATGGGCGATGGCCGAAGCGGACGTGTCATGTGTGCGCTGTGCTCCGTCCCCGGTTGGGCTGATCCACGGCCCGTTCGGATAAAAGCCCAAGATTGTTGACCGAAAGCATGCGGATGTGGCAATGGCCCATATGGGTCTGTTTGGTTTCTGTCTTAGCTGAAGCCTAGCTAGGATCACTTT
>Ga0182004_10003319_pt1 | contig 12795 bp, 16 predicted proteins | sample Sormic07211540_1_FD_120479 | JGI IMG/M metagenome (GOLD analysis project Ga0182004, IMG submission 120479) | Endophyte microbial communities from Sorghum bicolor roots, Mead, Nebraska, USA - 072115-40_1 MetaG | ecosystem: Host-associated > Plants > Roots > Unclassified | place: USA: Nebraska... | reverse complement strand
GGTCAATCACTTCTCTACTCATCTTAGACCGGCAAAAGTAAAACCCTATGTTTATACCTTTGCCTTGATAACTTTGCTCCTTGTCTATCACCATGATCTCCACTTCATGCTTCATCCCTTTGTAATTTTTGGCTCTGCCGAGGAGCTTAGCAACCGTACTTGGCCTCTTGTGTAGTAGCTTACTCTATAGGGCTTCATGAAAACAAAGACCTTTGATGAAGGCAGAAATTGCCTCATTGTAAGAAATCTTCGGGATCTTGAGACGCATATCCGAGAAACATCGGATGTAATCGCGCAGTGGTTCATTCTTGCGGTCCTGTATCCTCTCGAGATTGTATTTGTTTCCTGGCTGCTCACAGGTAGCGATGAAATTGTCAATGGACGCTTGTCGTAGTTCTTCCCATGAATCAAATGAATTTTCAGGCAAGCTGAGAAGCCACTGGTGACCTCCCTGGTTGAGCACGACGGGAAAATAATTCGCTATCACGTATTCGTCCCGTGTTGCTGATCGGACAGCGATCTCGTAGAGAGTGATCCAATTTTCAGGGTTCTCTTTACCATTGTACTTTTTGAGCTTCTCAAGTTTAAAATTGCATGGCTAGATGATCAGTCAGAGATGTGAGGAGAATTGCTTTAAGCTAGGAGGGCCGTCTGCAGCATCGTACTCGATACGGCGCATGTTTTCGTGTGCAGCTCTATCGTTGATGCGTCTGTTGATGCACTCACAGGTGTCTTTGTGGGAGAGGTTGTGTTTGAGATTGTAGTTTCTTCCCTGGTCTACCTCCTGGTCGTGACCATGCCTTGGCCCACAGTTGCGGCTAGTGTCCCGACCACGGCCGTCTCGACGAGCCGCCCTGCCACGATCGTCGTCTGGCAAGTGACTGCGGTGATGTGCGCTAGGTTATGGCGAAGCCCGACTTCGGTGGGTCTGGTCGAAACTGACTTCCGTGTAGGAGATGGCTTGTGTCCTTCTGAGAAGATCTATCGTCTGGCCCATGGTCGTGATCAGGTGTGCCCGTATACTAGTCTAGAGACCTTGGCATTATGGCGTGCTTGGGAGTCGATCGAGATTCGCTATGGTGACAGTTACATTAGCGCTCGGGGTCTTGAACACTAGCTGGTCTCCCACCATGTCGAAAGCATCATCAAGGTTGTTCAGGATCAACTGTCGTTGCTATTCTTCTGCCCATCGCTGGGCGTGATCGGCGTTGCACTGCTCGCGCTGCTGTCTTTGATCATCGGTTTCTCCATCGAGGACTGGTTCATCGTTGCTGACATTGAGGACCAGATCTCCTCGGTGATGGGGAAAACTGAGAAGTGGGAGAAGCCGGTGGGGTGTGGGGGAAGATCCAAGTCGTAGTCTTCGTCCTTAGGGTGTCAGACCTCGGTGGGAATGGAGCCCGTGCTTAAATTCGTGTTGGCAGTATTGTCTTCCGGCAGAGTATGGACAGAGACCATATTGACAAAGTGACGTGCTGGTCGCATGGGTTGTCCTGGTGATAGATCTATCATCTTAAATAGCTATCGAGTGTAGTGCAAAACCTGGTCCGCCGCGTTACTCAGGCTCTGAGGAAGGCACCCGTTCGGAGGGGTTGCCTTGAACCGAACGATTCGTCCTTCGAGGCTGGCCATAATTGCCAAAGACGTTCCCAGCCGTTCGTGTGTAGTAACACGAGTTGGCCTTGTGGATTCGCGACAATCAAGTGACGTCGTCCAGGTGATCTGGCCTGAGATTGAATTCACTAAATCAGAAGCCTTAGAGAGCCTGTGGTTGGCGCGATCAATGGCTTCGAGCAGGTCGGAGTCGTTGACTTGTTTCCCCTTGTAGCGGGGAAGTAGAGGACGAGTTGTCAGCATGGCCGACAACATTGTTAGGGCAGAGGTGGCCGTAGTCGATGTGGTCGGGACCTTCACCTTTGCTGCTCCAGGTCGGATCTGGTTTTCTTCCAAAGCCATGGTCGTGAGGCCACCGACGCAAGTTGTCTAGGTGATCTGGCCGACGGTGAACGTGAGGCCTACATCCACCACAGCGAAAGCGGGGATGATGACCATCTTGTTCGTCTAGAGAGCTATATGCACACCCCCTACGTGGCACGCCACTGTCTACGAAAGCTAGTTGGAAGTCTACCTTGGGGTATACCCACGGTAGTAATTTATCGGTAGACAGGTGCGCAAGCTACGAACTCGATGGTGACGCAAGACACAAACAAGGGTTTTTATCCAGGTTCGGCCGCCGTATGGGCATAATACCTACGTCCTGCGTCTGATTGTATTGATCTGAGATGAGTTGAATTCCCTAAGGGGGGTCCCTTGCCTCTCCTTATATAGTCTAGTGGGAAGGGTTACAGATCTAGAAACTAATCCTAGTCGGTTACAATTGCCATAGATAATACGATATCAATTCCTATTCTAACCGACTATAATCTTGCTTGATCTCCACATCTTGTTTCCTTGCACGAAACTCCGAGCAGTTGGATCAAGCCTCGAGCTGTCTTGTAATGGGACAAATCTCCTGGCCCAAGTCTAGCCGTAAGGGTATAGGGGTTTATACCCCCATAGTGCATTTCAGCTTTTATATCTTTGACACATGGGACTTTGACCTATTGATAGAGCAACCTTTTAGACGAATTCTCTATAAAGGACAATCTGGGAAACTAAAAATTTGCTTAGGCAAGAAACTTCAATTCCCATTGTCCATCTCATATTCTTTAAACTCTAGGACCGAACCTTATCCAAAAGAAGACCCACTGGAGGAATTTAGAGTTGCATCTTTAGACTTTTTAGCCAAACTAGGATTAGAAGATGAAGCTAGATTCTTCATTGAAGAAGAAGCTGACCCTTCTAAGGAAGAACCTTTAGATGAGTTTGCAATGTCACCTAAACCTCCTATTGAGCTTAAACCTTTACCAACTGGTCTTAGATACACTTTTCTAGGTGATGATATAGAGTCTCCTATCATTATAAGTGATAAACTCACTTAGAAGCAGACTCTTTGTGTCATGGCAGTCCTAGAAAAACATCACTCAGCCTTTGGCTACTCACTCCAAGACCTCAAGTGAATTAGTCCTGCTCGTTGCACCCATCGCATTCCTATAGATCCCAATATTCCACCATCTAGAGAACCCCAACGTAGACTCAACAATGCGATGAGAGAGGTTGTAAAGAAGGAAGTTTTAAAACTATTGCATGCATGCATCATTTATGTTGTACCGCATAGTGAATGGGTAAGCCATGTTCAAGTTGTCCAAAATGAGAGGAATGAGTTAATCCCTCAACGTACCGTCACAGGATGGCGGATGTGCATAGACTATGGGAAGCTTAACAAGGCAACTAAAAAATATCACTTTCCATTGCCTTTCATTGATGAGATGCTAGAGCAGTTAGCCAACCATTCCTTCTTTTATTTCTTAGATGGATATTCAGGGTATCACCAGATCCCTATCCATCCTGATGACCAAAGCAAAACCACCTTTACATGTCCCTATGGATGCCTATTGTAGAATGTCTTTTGGGTTATGTAATGCACCTACTTCTTTTCAAAGATGTATGATGTCTATATTTTCTGATATGATTGAAAAGATTATGGAAGTTTTCATGGATGATTTTTCTGTTTATGGAAAAACTTTTGATGATTGTCTAGAAAACTTAGATAAGGTTTTGCAAAGGTGTGAAGAAAAGCACTTAGTTCTTAATTGGGAAAAATGTCATTTCATGGTTAGAGAAGGAATAGTGCTAGGACACCTAGTGTCTGAAAGAGGCATTGGGGTAGATAAAGCTAAAATAGAAGTAATTGAATGATTACCTCCACCTATTAGTATAAAAGGAATTAGGAGTTTCCTTAGACATGCTGCTTTTTGTCGTAGGTTTATTAAAGATTTTTCATTTATTGCTAGACCTCTTACTCACTTGTTGGCTAAGGATGGTCCTTTTGAATTTGATGATGCATGTTTACAAGCTTTTGAAATTCTTAAGAAAGCACTCATCTTAGCATCAATCATTCAACCCCCTGATTGGTCTTTACCTTTTGAAATTATGTGTGATGCTAGTGATTATGCTATGTGGGCAGTATTAGGACAAACTAAAGATAAAAAGCATCATGCAATAGCTTATGCTAGTAAAACTCTGACAGAACCTCAACTTAATTATGCTACTACTGAAAAAGAGCTCCTAGCTGTAGTTTTTGCTATTGATAAGTTTAGATCTCACTTCGTGGGACCTAAAGTAATTATTTATTCTAATCATGCTACTTTAAAATACTTGCTCACTAAGAAAGATGCTAAACCCCGTTTGATAAGATGGATTTTGTTACTCCAAGAATTTGACATAGAAATGAAAGATAAAAAGGGAGTAGAAAATTTTGTTGCCGATCATTTGTCTAGAATGCACTTTGAGAATCCACAGGAACTACCCATCGACGACTCACTCTGGGACGACATGCTCTACAGAATCAACAGATCTGACCTCTGGTATGCAGATATTGTTAATTTTATGGTTACAGGTTATGTACCACCAGGAGGAAACAAAAGGAAGCTGATCCAAGAGAGTCGTTCTCACATATGGTGATGAGGACATCACTCCTTTGGATGCACAAGATGATCCTCCGCTGGACATTCAAGGTCCAATCACAAGAGCTCGCCCACGACAATTAAATTTACAGGTGAGCTCATTCCTAAGTAAGTCTTTGTATGATTTTGAAAATAAATCACTACCTAATGATTATATTGTGCTTAGGAATCATGGAGAGGACCAAGGGATGCATAAGGGATGACTTGGAGGCATGGAAAACCAGCACGGGCGCCCAAGTCAAAGAGGAGGCCCAAACCGAGTCGACTTCGAGCCTGTTTTGGAGTCCAGGACCAGCGAGGAGTAAAACGGACACCCAGGACGTATCCGGACTCCATTTTTGATGTTCTACCCACGGTTGGAAAGATAATTTCATAATGAAACTAATGGCGTTGGTTTGAGGTCCCAAATCCTTTTGAGTAATCTGGAAACATCGAAACAAGTCAGTGTCCAGAATCTGTTTCGGTGCTGCATCACCGTTTTTGTTCCTTGGGCCATGTATCGTTGTTAAGCCTGTTAGGGGGGCATGTCTAGGGGTGGTGACGACCCTTAGACCTTTATATACAGCCGCCACCACTCTCATTAGGTTTTGGGTTTTGCTTAGATTATTCATTCAAGAACAGTTTCGCCATTTCATCGGTTTGTGAGACCCCAACTCGTGAGATTAATCTTTCATCTGCAAATTGGTTGCATTCTTCCTTGTTCTTGCTTGTGTTCTTCAATTCACAGGCAAAGGACTTAGTCTTCTTGGTGAGCTCAACCGTGTAGTGCCAGTTGATAACCAGAGGAGACGTGGTGCTACGATTGCGGGGTTTCGGATCGTGTTGTTCGGAAGCCGGATCGATTTGTGTCTCGTTTCCACAAAATCGAGAGTTACCAGAACCTTTCAAAAGATTGGGCCACCCTAGTCCTCATCATATGGGATGAACCATACCTCTTCCGAGTATGCTCTGATGGCTTACTTAGAAGATGTGTACCAGCTAATGAAGGAATCAAAATCATTGAAAGATTTAATTCATCACCATATGGAGGTCATTATGGAGTGTTTCGAACACACGCCAAGATATGGCAGTGTGGATTCTTCTAGCCAACAATGTATGAAGACACAAAATAATTCATTCGGAGATGTGGCTCGTGTCAAAGATATGGTAATATCAATTCAAGGGATGTCATGCCACTCATCAGCAATCTCTAGATAGAGCTCATTGGTGTATGGGGAATTGATTACATGGGGCCATTCCTGCCGTCAAATAAGTATGGGGCTGATTGGTGGGCAGCAGGGGTTGGTCCTAGCACGGTTTAACTAGGTGGTTTCGTTCCAGCACTTTGTTTGGTTCTTCACTTGAATCAAATTGATGTATGCGACCATACATAAGAGGCTATCGTGATACAATTTTTTCGTACGCAGAAATCAAGCTTCCCTCTCCATACAGGATGACCTGATTCATGCAGGATGTAAGGGACCTACATGTCAGACACCTAGAACTTTGATCTATACATATAACCAAACACAATCTCGTTTCGTACTAGACCAATAACAAAGACAACCAAACACGACCACATGTACGAGCTCAACTCAGCTCCTTTGGCCCTACATAGCCTGACCATCCTGGATGAAGGCACCTTCTACAACCAATCACGCCCTATGAGTATATCTTGGTGGCAGTGGATTATGTCTCCAAATGGGTTGAAGCCATGCCACACAGGAATGCTGACAGTATGCATTCAAAGAAGATGTTCGAAGAAATAATATTCCCAAGATTTGGAGTTCCAAGGATGGTGATAAGTGACGGAGGTTCCCACTTCATCAACAAGCACTTTGAGTAGTACCTATCGAAGCATGGGATACGTCACAACGTCGCTACTCCTTACCATCCTTAGACAAGTGGTCAGGCCGAGACATCAAACAAGACAATCAAGAATATTTTATAGAAGACAGTAAATGAGATGGGGACAGCTTGGAAGGACAAGCTCCATGATGCACTTTGGGCATACCGAACAGCATACAACACATCCATCGGGATGTCACCCTATCAACTTGTCTATGGAAAAGCTTGTCACTTACCAGTAGAACTAGAATTCGAAGCTCATTGGGCTATCAAAAGATGGGACATGGACTTGGATGCAGCTGGAGACAAGAGGAAGATGCAACTCTCTAAGCTAGAAGAATGGAGAGAAAAGCATATCACAATGCTAAGATTTATCAAGAGAGAGTAAAAAGATGGCATGACAAAAGGATCAAGAAGAAGGAGTTCACCCCAGGCGATTAGGTATTACTTTTTAATTCTAGGGTGAAGCTCTTCGGGTATGAAAAAGTTCGAAGCAAATGGGAAGGACCGTTCGAGGTGGTGAGCTCATCATCGCATGGAGCCGTCACACTTCACAACAAGGAAGGTACGTTATTCAAGGTAAATGGTCAACACCTTACATTATTTTTAGAGCCCAATAATGAATTAGAGGAAGTAGATGTAATTACTTTCTTTCTCAATTAAAATATTTAGGCCTGACCTTTTTATGTTTGAATTATCAGAGAAAATCAACTTTTTCCGAATAAGAATATAATTATTAAAGTACACAAAAAAGTTGAGGCAGAGAGGACTCGAGGGTCGGGCGGCCGCCCGCCCGCCCCTCCCCCAAGGCCATTCGCCGCCGCCTTTCTCCATTTACATTTTGAGACCTTCCTTATTTATAAAAAGTAAATCTTTCAATTTTCTTCCCATCTTTCGTCATTTCACCTTCCAAAAATACTTTTCCAGACCCCTATATACAACCCATACCCCTGGTCTCATCTCATTCAATCATAGCTCTTCTCTATTCTTCTGAAGAGCTAGCAAAGCATTTTTACTCAGCACTGGCTAAGAAGAATTCAGAGATGAGAATGATCCCCTTTGGGATTGATCTCAACACTATCCCGAGGGAGGAGCCTGAGAGCAAAGCCACCATTCCCATAGTGGATCCTGTCCCGCTAGCTATCATACCACTGCAACCACGCTGCTATGGACAATCATATTTTGCGCAGCCCATTCGCACCAAGCCTCTCCTCTTAGAAGGAGCTCCATTGAAGGGACCCATTGTCACTCTACCGGTAGGAACCAACCTCCTGCCGCCTAGACACAACGAGAAGCTATTGGGAGTGAAGACCAACAAGAAGGGGGAAGTTGTCTGTGCCAAGTACACCACTTGTGAATGTACCTCTTTGAGGGGGTTCTCCGTTGAAGGTTAAGTTCATCCCCCAAAGGAAGCTCCGAAGTCCGCCATGGCCAATGCTGAGACTTCGTGGAAGCGCCGCAAGATGATGGCTGACTTAGAGAAGGAACTGGCTGAGCAACGCACCATCGTAACCTCTCTTGAAGCTTGTCAACGTGTTCAAAGTAGAGCCATCACTTATGGTGACACTAGAATGGTGAGGCTAGAGCATGATTCCACCACTCTTAAGGAGAGTGTGCAGGCTTTAGAGAACCCTAAGAAGTAGGGTCCATTTATCTTAGCATCCGATAGGGTGAGTATTTAGTTTCATTCTCAGTGTGTTTAATTTTCAAAGTTTGCTTAATAATAAGCCCTACGTGAAGATGATAAATATTGTTATATGTCTTGTCTCTCTGTTGTCTCTCTTTTGTCTCCACCATGTTGTGAATGAAGGATAACAGGAAACTAGTGGGGGGGAGACGCGCGACGATCGAAACGAACAAATTCTCATGAAAAGTTAACAAAATTAGAGAGGACGTGACACAAAGACCACGCTCGACGAAGTTGACCCCTTGATCTCCGCTTCGAACCATGGTTAGGTATGATTTCTTTAAGTTATAAATTGTTATTTTTGTTACTATTTCGATTCAGAATAAAATATGTTTAGTTAAATCACCCTATGCATAAACATTTAAAAGATGTTTTATTCATGACCACAAGATAGACTTATACCATGATAATTCCTAAAAATTCCTGTTGCTGTTGGGAACTTTAATATAAGGACCCAATATTACTTAAGTTGTCGTGGAAAGAGAGATAGTATGAATATGAGAACTTGATTTCTAAAGCCTAGTCATTTGGAGAATTTTACTTTTCGAAATCTTAAAATGATTAGCTATACTTGTCCTCTGTAGCAAGAATTAATGTCCTACTAGAGCCATGCGTGATAGATATAAACTAGCTCATAGGCTACTTGCTTTGTATTGAGTTTTGTCAAACCTTATTGACCTATGTCGAGAGGATTATCATGCTCCTAAGATCAAGATCACGTACACCCATGTATATCTGCCATTCCTACACTAGGAATGCGCACAAACATGCCTTTCCATCTACAAAAATGTTTTACTCCTACACTAGGAGAAAACACAAAAACAGTCTTGGTAGGAATAATTGCTCTAAATTCTGCAAAGAGTCTTTCTCAATATTTTTTGGTTACAGAAGGAGGTATGAGGCTATGCAAAATAAAAGTATTGAAAAAAGAGAGAAAAGAAAGAAGAGAAAAAGGACAAGTGTCCTAGAAAGAAAGAAGAATAAGAGATAGCTCATACCATCCAGACCATCCGTGCTTAAGAGAAAGAAAGACATTTTCAAAAGAGCAATGTAGAATTAGGATTAGCCACTATATATTCCACACACATGCACTTCTTGATCTAAGAGTATGCTACTCCCCTCCATGGATCTGAGTTTTGACTTAGCAAGATATGCAAGGTAAGTATGTTATTTCCTTGAACTACCTTTAACTCCATATAAGTCTATATAGAGTAGGATGAATCTATCTACTTTGGTGAGTTCCATAAATGCCACATATAATGAGTGATTTGAGTAAGCTACATGATGGAGAAGGGTAAGCTAAGTTTTTCTTTGCAAAAATATTATAAAACTCCAAGTGGCAGGGCTAAAGGAAAAGAACTATATTTTGTACTGTTCCATCCTCAACTTCCCAAAGTTTTATGATAGACACTTTGAATCCCGTAGTACAAGTATGACTTGGAATAAATCTGGTAATGTCTTGGTTTGAGGTTATGATTAAAATAATTTATCTCTCATTTTCCTCGAGGATGAGTAAAAGATAAGTGTGGGGGAGTTTGTTGACGGTAGATAACTCCTAATTTTAACCGTCAACTTAACATGAAAAAGGACCTATTTGCAAGCACTCAGTAGAAATAGGGTTATCACTAATAGAATTCTACAAGTTTTGGTGATTGTCTATTTCTGCAGGGGGTTACCGGAATAATAACAAAAGAAGGTCCACATGTCAGATTTATATAGATAGAAGACTGAAACGTCAACTCACGAAGACACCACCTAAAAGGTGGGGCCCACCTACCATAGGGCCCACCTACCATAGGGTAGGCGCGGGCGCCCCACCTGTCAAGGGCGGCCGCCCGAGGTTTGTGACCAATCACGTTCGTTCTCACGGATCCTGCCTCCACCGACTTTGAGGATTAATCTAGAGCGCACGTTTAAGTCAGTTTGATCCAATGGCTGTGTGATTCCTAGGAGGCTATAAATAAAGGGGTACCCCTGAGATGTAATTCTGAAACCCTAATTCATATTTTCCAAAGAGAGTTAGACACAGAGGGGTCCCTCGAATGGATCTGTCTCTTTAGGGTGATAGCAACAAGAGAGATTGAGAGAGTATAGGGTGAAGATAGGAGTTGAGGAAGCCCGGCCTATCGTTGCCTTCTTCTTCATATCTTCGGGATTATGTCTCCTAACCCAAGGCTTGATTCTAGAATCGTTCAGCAATTCAATTTCTGATACTAGTAAGTTATTGTTCTTATTGTTCTTTGGTTTACGATTTTACTTTATTCGCTTCGCATAGGGAATAGAGTAATTATTCGTAGCGTAAGTGTGGTGCTTGGGCTAGGAATACTCGTAGATACTCCCTGCTCGGCCAGATTTGTGGTAGCCGTTTGGGGGAAGTGACAATCCTCTTGGGTCTCAGTAATCCACATCCCGTCAGGAGGTAAGGTATGAAAAAAAATACTAGAGTTAAGCACATCCCACAAATACTAGAGTTAAGCACTCTCTGAGGTGTCTCTTCTCTCTAGTTACTCCCCTTAGAATAATATCTACACACTTTACCATAGGTTAGAAGAAGACTGAAAAAATATTTCTCTCTATATCGCTTAATTCTCATTATCTTGTCTTGCAACCCGTGGGTAGTAAGTAGGATAAAAGGTTAAACTTTTGCACGCTTTCTCCTAGTGGTAAAAAAATAAATACGATACTCTGGACTTATCTCCTAGGTGAAGTGCTCACCGATATCCTCCTAGGTGAAGTGCTCACCGATATCCGTGTGCTTGTGGATTATTTCTCTTTGATTCTTTCGTGTGCGTAACTAATATCAACAAGGGTGTAGTTCTCAAGTCTCAGGATGTGAGTGTATGGTGGAGAGAGTGCTCTCAATGTGCATTGTTTTTGGGTGTTGTTGGCCCAAGCGTGTAAGCGTGTTCTCCTGTCTAGAAAGAGGCCCTGCCCCTTCCTTTTAGAGGCACAAGGGGGTGTAGGGTCACATACATGTGTTCTATATATATCATATCCCTTGTCAGTTCTGAGGCCCTGTAGTCCTATACTGTGGTGCTATGGCGTGGTGCAGTGGAGGCTTGGCATGATACAGTTGAGGGATGATCTCTATGGTTTAGTCACTATGGGTGCAAGACGACAAGGCTCGACGTGCATGTCCCTATAGACGATGTGCTGAGCCATGATGGTCCCTGTGCGAGGTGTGCCTGTTCCTGTAGACGATGTGCCAGGCCCTGCTGGTTTAACTATAGGGAGAGCCGAGGCTTCCTGGATTGGGAATCACACCCTGACTCTACCAAGTTTGTGGCTACTGGAACATGGTATGAAACTACACGTTTCTCATGCCTTATTTGTACCTACAGTGTTAGGAGTTGTTAGCACAATGGTCAGACCATGTCCTGTGCCGTCATGGGCGGAGCGGTGATTTGATCCCTGTCTCATCTAGTTGTACCACGACACCATCGTGGGTATGTGGGTGACATCATGGGGGGTCTTGAGCACACCAATGGTGGGGTAGCGCCGATCACCGGGGTCAGGCAAGGTGGAGATTGTCAGGTTGTTCTTTTGAGCCGGTGTCAGATGAGTCAGAGAATGGCCGGTCTCGGACGAGTTGGAGAATGATTGGTCTTGGGCTATGTCCGAGGCCTCATCATTAGTCCTCGGGTGAGACGGAGAATGGCCAACGGGTGCCTTAGCTTAGTCTCAGGGAGCAAGTGGGGTTTCTACCTTAATTTTGGGTACCTGACACAAAGTAATTATTATAATATATAATAGTTACGGATCCCTGATCCGTCACCAAAGCAACAAGAGACGTAGGAACTAGTAGAATATCCCGTTTCCCATTCCCATTGCAAGATAACAGAAAGATGACACCATATACAAAGTATTTGTAATCTTCTCTTCTTTCTCAATCATTGTATAGTGAATCATAAGTTCCTTATATAGATAGAAGATGACTCTTGAACTTCTTCAGTTATAACTCTTGAGCTCTTGAACTTCAAGAGTTAATTCGGTATTAGCCCACTAACATTATTAGTTTCATAACACTCCCCCTTGGGCTAATACCGCGACAAACTATGCCTCGTTAAAAACTCTGTCCAAAAACCCAGTGGGAAAAAAAGAACAAAGAAAAGAGTGCATTTTGACGCATAGATTTACGCAACATATATCTTATGATCTTCAAGACCACAGGCTTCAACATTTTCTAGATGATTAAGAATATGAACTAATAATTAGGGATTTACTCCCCTTGAGTTCTGCAAGTCACTTAGAAATTCCATACCAATCTCTTGAACATATCTTTTGAATGTTGTTGCTGGAAGAGATTTTGTGAACAAATATGCAAGATTGTCACATGATCTGACTTGTACTACATTTACTTCACCCTGCTTCTGGAGTTCATGAGGATAAAAGAACTTTGGTGAAATATGCTTAGTTAAGTTATTCTTTATATAGCCTGTTTGCATTTGTGCCACACATGCTGCATTATCTTCATATATAATAGTGGGGGTATCCATAGTATTAAGACCACATGACTTCTGGATGTGGCTAATGTTGATATTTGGTAACGCAATAAGGAAATGATCCGCAAGCGCACGGATATCGGTGAGCATCTCACCCGGGAGGTTATCCAGAGTTATCGTATTTATATTTTTACCACTGGGAGAAAGGGTGCATCTGACTAACCAAATCTATTGCTACTATCCCTTTAGGCTACAAAGAATGTTTCTCGATGTG
>Ga0182004_10003318_pt1 | contig 12796 bp, 14 predicted proteins | sample Sormic07211540_1_FD_120479 | JGI IMG/M metagenome (GOLD analysis project Ga0182004, IMG submission 120479) | Endophyte microbial communities from Sorghum bicolor roots, Mead, Nebraska, USA - 072115-40_1 MetaG | ecosystem: Host-associated > Plants > Roots > Unclassified | place: USA: Nebraska... | reverse complement strand
CTCCCCAATCTTGGACAGGGAGACCGATTGGAGGCGCACCAAAGCTCGATGCCTAAATCGATTTGGGGAAACAACAAAGTTGGCACTATTAATCTACAAAACGCCCAAAACTAACCATGAATATGTAAGAAATGTACAGGCAATCGACACTTGGACCTTCTAATCGTTCGATTTGACAAAAAATCGGGGGAAATCGAAACCCTAGAACTACGCTGGGGGATTAGGGTTCGCTACTTACATCTGAACCGGAGTGAGAGTCCTCCGTGAAGGCCGAGGTGTCGCCGGAGGTCAGAGGAGGAATCGTCGAGGACGCGCTCCTCGAAGGCGACGCCGGCGACACCGGAGCTCCCGAAGGCTCCGAGCAGCACTCGCATCCAGGACCGCCGGTGCACGGCTCGAGCTTCACCTGCGGCTGCAGCGTGACCTCCATCACGCGCTGAGAAGCGGACTCGTCGCTCATGGAGGCAGCAACGAGGAGACGAGGGCGAGCGAGAGTGGGAGTGAGGAAGAAGACGGCGTGCGTTTCGGTGAAGAGGAGATGAGGGAGGCGGTGACCGATTCGGTGTGAGTGGTGTGCGGTGCGGGGGGCTGCCGGGCCTTTTGTACAGCCGAGGGGGTAACCAACACCGCTGGGCCGGCCTGGTTACTGTACCCAGTGTGGCCATGAAACCAAACAACGGCGAATTGGCTACAAATGGGCTGGCAGCGAGTCTGGACACGAAACCAAACAAAAACTTAGTTGGGCCTGACTCATTTAGCACATAAACCAAACAAGTGGCCATGGCTACATTTGCACAGGCCAATATTGGCCAGGCCAGATTGGGCTAGCCAGGCCAACTTGGGCCAGAATCCAAACACACCCATAATTTCTATTGGGACTGCCCTGAGGTGTATAAAGTGGATGCTCAACACGTTGTGCAAGGGCAAAGATCTGGCCGGCCGGGTCAGTTCGGCTCAGCTCAGCAAGGCTTGCCGTGGAGTGTAAGCCTAACGGTCCAACCGCATTGAATAATGCTTAGAAGCCGAAGAAAGGGAAATCCATCCATCCCTTAAAAAATTGACACCACAGCTAACAAACAACCACGGTGTACACTTTCCATTCCTGTCCTTCCAATGTTCTTGTTTAGGCCTTGTTTAGTTTGTAAAAAATTTGGTTTTTGGCTATTGTAGTAATTTCGTTTTTATTTGACAAACATTGTCCAATCACGGAGTAACTAGGCTTAAAAGATTCGTTTCGCAATTTACACACAAACTGTGCAATTAGTTTTTATTTTCATCTATATTTAATATTCCATGTATGCGACCAAAGATTCGATGTGACAAGGAATCTTGAAAATTTTTGCGAACGACCCTGTTTAGATTGGAGATGAAAAATTTTTGGGTGTCACATCGGATGTGTCGGAAGAATGTCGGGAGGGATTTTTAGAGACTAATAAAAAAACAAATTACATAGCTCGTCTGGAAACTGCAAGACAAAACTATTAAGCATAATTAATATGTCATTAGCACATGTGGGTTACTGTAGCACTTAAGGCTAATCATGGACTAACTAGGCTTAAAAGATTCGTCTCGCGATTCTCAACCAAACTGTATAATTAGTTTATTTTTTATTTACATTTAATGTTTCATGCATGTGTCTAAAGATTCGATGTGATGGATGAAATTTTTTTTGGTAGGGAACTAAACAGGGCCTAAACAAGGCCTTAGCATTCTTACCAAAAATGCATGCTCCAACATTTATTATTAAGAGAATCTTACTGTAAATTGTGTACCATTTAAATGCTTACCATGTGTCCATGTCACCATTCTCAGAACAGGTGACCTCATGTTCTCTTACCTTAATTTTACTGCTTTTTAATTTTTTTTTAAAAAAACAACAGAGGTGTACAAGGAAGTGTTTAGACTATCTCCAACAATCGTCATCCAAAATACACGACTCATTTGTCCCTTGGATAGTGCTACAGGTAAAAGATTCCATACTTATTTCTAGTCTTCTCCAACAACAAGACCTAAAAGATAACATTTTCTGCAAATGGATCTAGAGGAGAGAGGATACTCAAATTTGGGTTATCCCTCTCCTGATACTCAAAATAGGTTTTCTGTATGGATACTGTGTTGGAGGTTATATATATGTATTATGTTGGAGACCCATTTTGGGTTTGAATTCCCAATAGGTCTCCTATTGGAGACAACCTTTTTGGGTATCAGGAGTTACGTAACCCAAATTTGAGTATCCTCTCTCCTCAAGACCCATTTGCAGAGAGTGTTGTCTTTTAGGTCTTATTGTTGGAGAAGACTAAAAATAGATATGAAACCTTTTAATTGTAGCGCCACCCAATGAACAAATGACTCTTATATTTTAGGTAACGATTGTTAGAGATAGTCTTAGTAGATCTATCATTGTGCTTCAAACTTACTCCCTTCATCCCATAATAAAATAAACTTCTATAAATTTTAAGATAGATTAAAGATGATGGCAAAAGAGGCATATATCCTCGTCGCCATTCCTTTTCTGGGAAATATCTCTTGGATTTAGCAATTATCGTCTGTGTGCACTATGAGTCAGTATTCTATATTTGTATAGAATATTATTTATTTTAGGATAAATTTTAAACCTTAGAAAGTTATTTATTTTAGGTTGGAGGGAGTATTAAGCATTTTTTTTAAAAAAATTTACCAAAGATCCTTTACCATTTCTGTTCATGTGAAAACTTTTATCAGGTCTTGGTGAGACTCGTGAAAGTGAAGCCTTACTGCAGACATGAAAAGATCTGGTCCTGATGGTTTGTCTACATCAGAACATTAGCTGGTGGTTGACGTTAGGCTGGGAAATACGATTTCCCACTCTCACATGTTTCATGTTTGTTTGAGGAAAAGACATTTTTACATCTTTTTTAACTTTTCAAAACAAAATTTGGTGCGCATCCATTTCATTCCAAACAAGTAAAGGGAGCACAAATGAACATTTTTTTTTTTGTTCTTGCAGAAGGTTCACTCAGCATACATATATACAATTTTAGAATACGAAGGCCTTGTTTAGTTCCTAACATATTTTGCAAAATTTTCACATTCTCGGTCACATCAAATCTTACGACACATGCATGAAGCATTAAATATAGACAAAAGAAATAACTAATTACACAGGTACCCGTAATTTGCGAGACGAATTTTTTAAATCTAGTTAGTCTATAATTGAATAATATTTGTCAAATATAAACCAAAGTGGTACTATCCATATTTTGTAAAAAGTTTTGGAAATAAACAAGCCCGGGATGATTTTGCACAAAACTTGTGTGGATTCAGCAAGATTCAGGATTCTCTCTCTACCAGTCTCTCTCTGTGCTGCGCTGTATCTGTCTGTGAGCCCCCCTTTTCTCTCTCTACAGCACTGTACTGCACACTGGTTGTCCCTTTCTCTCTCTTAAATCTCGTCATCACATCAACCGTTCCTGGAATACTCCCTCCCATTGCTTCGCGCTCGCGGCATCTACTGCTGCTCCTCTTCCTCTGCCTCCGCGTCGCCGCCGGGCGATCTCTCTGGCCGCGTCCGCTCCGCCGAGATCGATTCCACCCACCGCTCTCGCCCGCGTCCGCCCACTGTCCCCGCCGCAGCAAGATTCGCCCGGTTCCTTCAGCCCTCATCCCGGTGCGCCGCGCCGGCGCCTGCCCACTCACCTCACCGGGCCTAAAAATTCCGTCTTTTTTTTTAACGGTCTCCGGTTCGGGTGCTGCCATGCGCCGCGGCGACGGGAAGGACGCCGTGATTCCGCGCCCGCCTTCCTGCCGCCGCACGTGAGGTTGAGATCTCGGGGCGGCGATCTCGTGGCGGCGCCACCATGCCGTCTCTGCAGCTGCTGCAGCTGACGGACCGCGGCCGGGGGCTTCTCGCTTCCAGGAGGTCGGTCGTCTCGGATCACTCACTGATCAGTCTTCAAGTTCCATCCTTTCATTTTCCCTTGCCAGCCGTTCTTCCCAATTGCTCCGTACGTGCGTTTGTTTCCTCACCGTCGTCTCGTCTCTTTGTGCGCAATCAACCAGGAGGACGCTCGCCGTTGTCTCCGGCGCGGTGCTTGCCGGTGGAGCTCTGGCGTATGCCCGCTCGAGCCAGAGCCGGCGGAGGAGGCGTTCCGAGGCTAATCACGGTGGTGAAACCAGTGCATTGGCCACCAATGGGGATGGTGCCGGCGGTGGATTGGCTGCAGCAAAGCAGAAAAGGAGTGGCCTCAAATCTCTGCATTTCCTCGCTGCTATCCTACTCAAGAAGATTGGTCCCAGTGGCACGCGCTTCCTTCTCGGCTTGGTATTAACAGCGGTAGGTTCTGCTATTTTTTCCCTGAGTAATGTACTTGTTTCAGAGATTTCTACTCTTTGGGGCTTTTCGCTCTTATACAGACACGAGTGGTCCCAGTGTTGCTAGTGGCCTACTACTGCTATCATATGAAGGAGGCACTACTGACTAGTACATCTGTATTTACTCATTGTAATTTCTTAACGAGGCAAGCAGTTTAATAATCACATGCTTATGGAGAAATTAGCAAAAACAACTTTTTAGTGAAAAAAGAATAGAAAAAAAAACAATATAAGTCTAGTGCATTTCCATATGTTTCGTTTCACCGGCTGAAATTGTTGGAAGGCCTAAAAAAAATGTTTGATGATGTTTTAATAAATGATACTAGTATCTATAGAAACTTTGGGTTTTATTAACGTCATCAAACTACCTTTGGGAGTTTTTAAACAGTATTTGAAGCTGTACTATGCTAATGATCTAGAAACATTATCCTCACCGCCTTGTGCTTTTCTGCAGGTGCTACGTACAGCTGTGGGGCATAGATTAGCAAGAGTTCAAGGTTTTTTGTTTAAAGCAGCATTTCTTCGGCGCGTCCCAACATTTACACGCTTGATCATAGAAAATCTTATGTTGTGTTTCCTCCAATCCACACTGTATCAGACCTCAAAATACTTAACAGGCTCTTTAAGTTTGCGTTTCAAGAAAATTTTAACAGATATCGCCCATACTGATTACTTTGAGGTACATCTGTTGCAGTTTTGCTTTTGCCTCAATTTCATTTTGTCTTCCTTCCTACAGTTCTTAATTGCGTCGTTTCCTCACAATGATACCATGAAGAGCATTGTAAAATTAAACTCCAAGAAAAGTTATTTCCTAAGTTTGTATCTACCAGTGCACTAATTTGGTTCTTGTTCGTATTATGTTATAGATAGTGACCATTTATAAGACTGCAAGTGACAATTGCAGCAAAGGTTTACATGCGATAAAACAGTAAAGCTGTTTATATAGTAGAAAAAAATCCATAAAATACAGCAGGCAGGGGATTCTGTTTCGTCGCCTACTCTTGTGCTAGATTTATTTAAGATGAATTCCGTTTCTATGATAGTCAATTACAGTATTAGATTGGTTCTTGAACAAATGTGCATACTATTTTTTCCTAACTGGAATCAGCATGCTGATTGACATTAATTTTTTCTCCCACTATTTATAGTGTCCTCATTTTCTTTATGCTAGTTGAATTTGCCCACCACTATTTTAGTTCATGCCAGCATTAATTCCTCAGTAAGGCTGTGAAGTTTATGTTGTTTTCAGTCTTAGCAGCTACACTGTTTCCTTTTCCTACATGTCTTATTATGAGGATGCAGTTGCTTAAACTCATGCTTTCACTTTTAGCACAGTCTGGAGATTAACTTTTTTGCATTATTAATGGTTCTCCTTTTTAAGTATAAACTTAACAAGACATCCCGCACTCTTGTTTGCTACAGAATATGGTTTACTACAAGATCTCACATGTGGATCATCGGATATCAAATCCGGAGCAAAGGATTGCTAGTGATATCCCAAAGTTCTCTTCTGAACTAAGTGAACTTGTACAGGATGATCTGGCTGCAGTTGCAGAAGGGTTAATATACACCTGGCGTCTCTGTTCTTATGCTAGTCCAAAATACGTGTTCTGGATTATGGTAAAATTCTTGTTACAAAATTTCAGCAGTGGTACTTCATTTACACATATATTATGCGGTAGCCGATGATACCTCTATCGAAGCTGTTTCCTTAATGCTTTTATAATGTATCACGAGTCACGACAACAAGTTAAATGCTTTCAGGCATATGTGCTAGTTGCCGGTGGGGTAATAAGGAACTTCTCTCCTGCTTTTGGGAAGCTGAAATCTACGGAACAGCAACTAGAAGGAGACTATCGTCAACTTCATTCACGATTAAGAACACATGCTGAGAGTGTGGCATTTTATGGTGGTGAGAACAGAGAAGCATCTCATATTATGCAGCGGTTTGAGGCTCTTGTTGAGCACCTGAATCTTGTGCGTCATGAAAACTGGTGGTTTGGCATGATTCAAGATTTCTTTCTGAAGTATTTTGGTGCCACTGTGGCAGTTGTCCTTATTATAGAACCTTTCTTCTCTGGCAACCTTAGACCTGATTCATCTACCCTTGGAAGGGCTGAAATGTTGAGCAATCTTCGATATCACACAAGCGTGATCATTTCACTGTTTCAGTCTCTTGGGATCCTTTCTATCAGCACACGACGTTTAAATATCCTGAGGTACAGTTCACCTATTTTCGAAATTGCTACCCTATAGATCTGAATTGTTGAAGGTGACACTTTGCTTGAAAAGTTACTGGATTATGCTGCATGTCATCCAGTTAAGTTTGATTTTGTTTTTTGCCCTTGCAATTGGCAATGTGACACTTCTTGTTCCATTATTTCTGACAAATGCAGATGAGAATAACTTTATTTCATGGAACCATTTTAGTGCTACGATCTGTTTTTTTATGAAGAAGGAAGAATCTCACTTCTATTTTTTATTGTTTGATGGTTTAATATTGTTCCAAGAAGAAGACATATTTTGCCACTTTGTGTAGTGCTTTTACGGAGACTGGAAATCATTAACATCCTCTCCGTGATATGTTACCAACCTGCGCTTTTAGTTTTCAAATTCTGCCACTTATGACATTATCTTCTATATGATTTGACCTGTTGCAAGCTGTGTTAGGTGGCTTTTCTACATTCTAGTATACAAGAACTACAATGTCATTAAAATTTAGCACTCATGTCCATCACAGATTTATGATTGTTTTGGTAGGAACCATACTTGATTTATGTTTGCTTTGGTAGGAACCATACTGTTGGCATAGTACAGCTGGAGAATGTTGACTTACATGCAAAACACATTGTAACTTTGATTTTCTTTGGAATACTTTGGTGGAGTCCTGTGCTCCTTTTGTGCTCCGGATGCATTTTCTACTCATCTGCTTTTGAGTTTTAAACTTTGCACCATCATGATTGTGATGCGTATGGACTTTCAATGTAATTTCACAGTGGCTATGCAGACCGGATCCGTGAATTATTGGATGTTTCACGTGAGCTGTCTGGGGTTTGTGATAGATCACTGAATCACAATTCTCCTGGAAATTATGTCAGTGAAGCAAACCATATAGAATTTTCAGATGTTAAGGTAATAACATGCCGGTTGAGTCATATTCATTTTTATCTGCTATGTATTTCCTACTTCTGATGTCAAATGGTTGCAGGTAGTCACACCTGCAGGTAATGTTTTGGTTGATGATTTGACTCTCCGGGTAGAAACTGGTTCTAATCTTTTGATCACTGGTAATCTTCTATAAAGCATTTGCTATTCTGAATTTATACTTGCAACTTAACTATCATGTTGGTTTCTGTGATGAAACTTGAATGAACTTATGGGCTGATATGCAAATTTATGCAACTATGTATCTTAGCTTGATGTTCATTTCTATTTAACATGTTGCAGACCATTTGGTAATTATCTACAGCTATTTGATTGTGTGATAATGAAGTAGCAATGTTGGATATGATGTGATGGAAGTCTTTACATGTGAGGATAGTGTTAAAATGTCTTGCATGTATTCTTTGATCTTAGATTCATTTTTTATGTCTTGTTACGATCTCAAACTCTCAATATGTTTGCATCTTTGGACAAAATGTCTGTTTGAAAATCTTATGTCCCACTGTGCTAACAATTTTACGGATTTACACTCCTTCCAGGTCCCAATGGTAGCGGAAAAAGCTCCCTTTTCCGGGTCCTTGGGGGTCTATGGCCACTGGTATCTGGCTACATTGTTAAACCTGGTGTTGGTTCAGATCTAAATAAGGAGATCTTTTATGTTCCGCAAAGACCATACACAGCTGTTGGAACTCTACGTGAACAGCTAATCTATCCTCTTACGGCAGATCAGGAGATTGAACCACTTACCTATGATGGAATGGTGGACCTTCTAAAGAATGTAATGCTATTCGAGTTGTGTTTTACATTTGATATTGTGGCTTCTTGAACTACAACTTCTGAGTATATGAACCTACTGGAATTTCTAATCCTTTTGCAGGTTGACCTGGAATATTTGCTTGAACGCTATCCTCTTGATAAGGAAGTTAACTGGGGTGATGAGCTGTCCCTCGGCGAGCAGCAAAGATTGGGAATGGCCAGGTTATTTTACCATAAGCCAAAGTTTGCCATCCTTGATGAGTGCACTAGTGCCGTGACAACTGATATGGAAGAACGTTTTTGCAAAAAGGTTCGAGCTATGGGTACATCCTGCATAACAATATCTCATCGACCAGCTTTAGTTGCATTTCATGATATTGTTTTATCCTTGGACGGTGAAGGAGGTTGGAATGTCCAGCATAGAAGGTTAAAACTTATGGCCCTTGAGATAAATTGTCAAACGTTTGTTCTTCCAGAATTAATTCACTAGAAATTAGTAACACGCCTAATTTTGCAGGGATGACTCATCCTTTTCCACTGAAGAATCTGATTTTTCATCATCAGAAACTGATCGTAAATCTGACGCACTGACTGTTCAAAGGGCTTTTATGAGCAGGGCAAAGGTATATGATTCTGGTCTTCTGAATTTTCCAATTTCCATCATTATTAACAGCTTTTCTAATGCTGCTGTTTTTTGGGGTTTCCTTACCAGAGCAATGCTTCATTGGGGTCCAAGGATCATTCATACTGTACAGAGGTTATAGCAACTTCCGCTAAGGTGGAAATAGAACATGCAGCACGGCGAATTCCACATTTACGATGTCACCCAAGACCTTTGCCTCTCAGAGTAGCTGCAATGCTAAAAATACTAGTATGCTCTTGTCCTTTGTGCTTCACAATTCTTCTTTAGATTTGTGTTTCCCAATGATTCATATTCATCCTTCACTTTAGAATTCAGATAACTTTGCTTGTTGGTAACAAGTTGCTCTCTGTTTGAACAAAAGCTATATGTATATATGCTATAATAATTAATAACCTTTCAAGTATACTAATCAATTAATGTACTACAAACTATTAGAAAAAAGAAGGTTGCGCACATAGATTTGATGAAGTGCCCTAAACTATCTCTAGGAACTTTGTCCCCTCTCCCCTGTGCTGATAACAATTTGAAATTCTTATTCTGTTCTCATTTACTTTGCTCCCCAGGTTCCTAGACTATTTGATAAACAAGGCGGGCAGTTGCTTGCTGTTGCTGTTCTTGTTTTCTCTCGTACATGGATCTCTGATCGTATTGCTTCATTGAATGGTTCTTCTTTTAACCCTTTGATATCTTCCATTGTTAGAAAAGCTGCAAGTATAATTCTCATATGATACTTCAAATCTTACCAGGGACAACTGTGAAGTTTGTCTTGGAACAGGACAAAGCTGCCTTTATTCGCTTGATTGGTGTCAGTATTCTACAAAGTGGTGCAAATTCTTTTGTGGCACCATCTCTGAGGTAATTATGGTTAACTCTATTTTAAGAGATTTTTGCTGGGTAATTGTTACACATGGAGGCCACAGGGCTTGTTGCTGCAGCATTAGTGCATGTGGGGCATCGGCCATTTCGCAGCAAGTACCAAGAGACATAGCTTGAAATGCAGCAAGATGGCAGCACCTCCCATAGGAATAGATAAGGGTAGGAAGTTGCATTATTTGCCCTGTATTGGGTTTTGTTGTTAATTGCATGCACATCACCTTGGTTGATTAGTGCAATGCATATCAGGTGGTTAGTTACATAGTTTCCATCTAACTGGGAGTCCTATGCCTGCATATCAAAGAAAATCTCTAGTCCCTCTTTCTGCAACCAGCCTCAGAATGTTGACTGATGGCATGGAGAGCCCCCCCAGTCAGGTGGCCAAGTGAGCACCCTAACTTTGGTACTTGGACCCATACCCAATTGTTCACATAACAGTGAGTAGTAAATAATGATCGTAGATTTAAAACGAAGCACATGTAGCGTTCTAGTCAGTGACTTGTAATAATTCATCACAAGTTTCAGTAAAGAAACTATACGATCAAAGTTTTCTTTAGTGGGGAGTACTTAATGTAGGCTTTGAAATACATTTTTGGGGGCATGCAAGTTTAAGCTTGGCAGGATTTAAGGTCACTTCTGTACATGTTTAATTTCCTGGTCTCAAATAATATGTATCTGTGCAGGACCCTTACTGCAAAACTTGCCCTTGGATGGCGAATTCGCATGACCAATCATTTGCTTCGATATTATTTGAAAAGAAATGCATTCTACAAGGTATATCTCAAGTAAAAAAATGCAAACACATTATTGCTTTATTTTCCTTTTTTTGGTTAACCTGCCATACATTATTGCTTCTCTATATACTAGTTATGGTACCAAAAGACTCGGTGGTGTGGCTTACAGAGCCAGCAGTTTGAAATTTGAATCATGGTTTTTCAATGGCAAGGTAGCCAACTGCTTGAGATTTCTACTGAAATGTACCAAATATTGAAAAGTACTCCACATTAAAGATAACTAAAGTGCTCCTTTTGGCTAAACAATAAGAAATACTCCAAATTTGGAAACTGTACCTTCTCAAAATGCTTTAGAAGTTGTAATATGAATGCTCCACTCTGCATTATGGGATAAGATGCTTGTGGCTCCAGCACTCCAGCAGGCACATCAACGTTGTGATGGCCCATGCTGGAAAAAGTAGGGTGTAGGTACCGGGAGTTAAAAAGATGGCAGGGAAATATGTCTGATAGTTTGAACTGGGACTTGGCCCCATTTCCTGATTCCAATGCATTTATTTGTTCCTACTATGTAAAAATGAAGAAGAAACTGGGAGATGGCCTAACCATCAAGCTGTCTTATGGTGGCATTAGTATTTAGCTAGTTGCCAAAGGTGACAACTGCGTTAGGGTTGGGATGGACAGGAAAAAAGAAGTAGCAAGCCTTGAGAAAGTTGCATGACGCTTCTAGGAGCAAAGATAACCTTTCTGTTGTTGGCCTCTAATATTCAATGTACATTATGCAACCAGTACACGAGTATATTCTTTAAATTACATCGCTTTATTGTAGTCGGGACTGAGTTTTGGTCAAATGATATTTTGGTGTTTTTCCTAAATGTGTCCATGCCTAGTATTATCTTGTGCTGGGGTTCTGGTGTGAGAATCATATCTCACAACGGTAATACTGTGGGTAACTGAAGCTAATAAGTTATAATGGTGTATGATTTCAGGTATTCAACATGTCAGGTAAAAGTATTGATGCAGACCAAAGATTAACACTTGATGTAGACAAGTTGACCACTGACCTTGCCGGCCTAGTTACTGGAATGGTAAAACCGCTAGTTGACATTCTTTGGTGAGTTATCCTTGTACCTACTGCTAATCATGAACTTGGTTCATGTTTCGGTTAGAAGCCTAGAATTCATTGTGCTAATTGCAGCTGAATTCACCAGGTTTACATGGAGAATGAAGCTATTATCTGGACGAAGAGGAGTTGCTATACTGTATGCTTACATGTTACTGGGTTTGGGCTTTCTGAGAGCTATATCCCCTGACTTCGGTCATCTCTCAGGCCAAGAACAAGAACTTGAAGGAACATTCAGGTAAAATACTGCATATGTTGTTGTGTCTTAGTAGAGCTTTTCATGCCATTTAAAGATTCTAGATGTTAATCTGGTGAACTTTGGTAAGGTTCATGCACTCGAGACTGCGGACACATGCTGAATCAATTGCTTTCTTTGGTGGTGGTTCAAGAGAAAAGGCGGTGAGTTCCATCATGCTAAATGGATAATGCCCAAGTTCATACAATGAAAATTGTTTAGGGAAAAGTCCAAATTACTCCCCTCAAGTTTGGCCTATGTCCAGTTAACCCTCTAAACCAATGTTTGGTTCGATTTGCTCCCAACTATTTAAGTTGGTCCAGTTTACCCCCTAACAAGATTTTTTTTCCTCTGCGTACTAGTTGAGCCTGATTTGCGAGATGAGACATGACATCATAATTTATATATTGAAAAAATATATCATATTTTTTCATCGTTATTTTGATAGGTTAGGACATTTAATTATAAATTAACACTAGAGATACAAAATTGTAAGAAACATAATGATGAAAAATTCGTAAGAATTTTTTTAACATAAAATACGATGACGATTAACGTCTCACAAAAATTGACATTGTGGAGAAACAAAAAAGATAAATCTTGTTAAAGGGTAAACTGGACAAACTGAAATAGCTGAGGAGTAATGCTGGGGGCGCATAGATAGGATGGTATAATGTGGACCATGACAAGGCTCTTTCCTCTCCCATGCATAACAGCAATTCAATTCCATTTTCTGATGCATCTCTATGGTACTTGCAGAGATCATTTAGTGTTTTAAAAACTGTTATTGTGTTTCCTAAGTTTTCCATTGTATTTGCAGTTCAATGCACATGTTATGTTCACAGTTTCCATGTTGAGTTCCTCCACTACCCCCCCCCCCCCCCCCCACCTCCACCCACTTTCTTTTCCTCTTACTACCTCAT
>Ga0182004_10003317_pt1 | contig 12796 bp, 12 predicted proteins | sample Sormic07211540_1_FD_120479 | JGI IMG/M metagenome (GOLD analysis project Ga0182004, IMG submission 120479) | Endophyte microbial communities from Sorghum bicolor roots, Mead, Nebraska, USA - 072115-40_1 MetaG | ecosystem: Host-associated > Plants > Roots > Unclassified | place: USA: Nebraska... | reverse complement strand
GGCCCATAAATTTTAGAGACCCAGTTTGGTCGCACAGCCCGCACGGGCTCAGGGACGCCCCTGGTGATGCTCCTCGCCATCATCGTTTCCAATCGCGGGGGTGGCGCCACCCTCCGGAGCACGGCTCCTTCGCCGTTTGTCACGCGCAGAGACCGCGGCCGCCACCATGATTATTTGAAGGCGTTTTTTTAATTCGCTTTGAGAAACGTACAAACACACCAAACAGTAATATGTATTTTCATAAATATATCTAAGAAAGTAAGGGCACATGCTCTCAATAGTAAAATAAATTTTACCATGACTATTTTCGCTTCAGTTGTTTTTTTGGAAGTTTTTTCCTAACTTTTTTTTTGGGTCACCCTTCGGCCTTCACCTCTAGCGGGACCGCGGCTACGTCGTCGGATACGCGAACGTCCCTTCGTCCGGCTCCAGCCTCTCAACTTCGCTGGTAGTGAGCCGAGCTCGTGGTCGTGGCTAGGGTTGTTTTCGTGGTGTTGGGCTTGGGCTGGTCCGCCTCGTGGACTCGCCTGAAGTGGGCTTTGCTTTGCTACGCTCGGCTGCCCCACTTGCCAGGGACGCTAACAATCACACAAGTCACCGGAGAGTGGACCCACCAGCCTCGTGCACTCCCTTCTTCTTCTTACCCCTCAAGTTCGGTCGCGCTTTCCGTTTCCCCCCTCCCCCTCTTCGAACGAACTCCTCGTTCGAACGAACTCGGGTCCGATTCGGCAGGTGCGTGCGGATTTCTCGTCCCTCCCGGTGCATACGGTCTGTATTTGATCCGGGCCGCCTGGGTTGGCTACCGGTGTTGATTTGGCGCGGCAACCGCGGGGGGAGGAAGGGGTTTCTGATTAATTTCGATCGCCCGCCGCGCCGCCGATTCCCCCGGTCCCTAGGTCGAATTTTCTCATTTCTAGCGACGCTTCCCCACGGCTGATGTTTGTTGATTCGATAGATCTTTGCTGGGAACCGTGATTTCGAGCGGTTAGTCTTGTTCGTCAATTTTTCCCCCATCATCCCGCGTAGGACTCCCCACTTTTGCGCTTTTACCATTGCTGCGGTTTCAGTTTTCGTTATTTACTTACTTAGTGGTTAGGCTGTTAGGGTTGGATGACTGTCTAGGTTTTGTTTTTTGAGGGAACTGTGTGTAGGTTTTGTTCTCATCGTGAAGTAAAAAAAAAATACTGTAGAGCAGTAGACTAGCAGATAAGGAACTAAACCATGTACCCATGAATTTCAGGTTCATTGTGAAGTTGAGGTGAGTATAGGTATCAAAGAGAGCATGAGCACTGTCAGTGGTACAAGGCGTGCACCAAGGAGACAGTCGCAAGATGGGTCAGCTGATAAAGTATTGGTGATAATCGAGGCAAGCTCCCGGGTGGCGGGGAGCCGTCGTGGACCACCGACCCCTGTTCCTGGCGCACGAAACTCACCCATTGATGTGGAGGCCATCGACGATGAAGTTCAGGCAGTATCGCCCTCACGAGTGCCCCCGCCAGTATAATTCTCTCATTATCTTGAATTTAAACAAGTACTTACACTTTTCAATAGTGTTGTTTGTTCTGCTAGTGTCATGCCATTGGGTCAATTGGTGATTTTTAAGGATCAGCCTTTTAACAGGACTTCTCAGACTCTTTACTATTGCAGTTATTCCTGTTAAATAAGAATTTTTATGAATGATAGCTATGCTAATATATATGCTGCACCATCAGCTAGCACTTACATCAAAGCATATTGTATTCTGCTTCTGCAGAGGAGGAACAGGAGGACCAGGAGGGAACCTATAACAGTGGTTGACTTGGAGGTTGAATCTAGCAGGGAAGGTTAGTTTACTCTCTTCAAATCATTATGCTTGTACAATTAGTTTGTAATAGTATCTGTTCATCAATGCAACATCAAATCACTGTTAAATTCTTCATCAAAAGTTATATAGTCAACAACACAGACAATTTGGGTTAGTGCTTGTAATGTGCCTATGACTATATCTCAGATTACTCCATATTAGGACACAAGCTACTGAGTGGTGACACATCTCTAGGCTGTGCTGGAAGTTAGACTCATATTTCTCATTTTCTAATTTCTTAATTGACTGGCTTCTTTGCATGCTGCCTACATGAAAAATGTTTGTCAACACACATCTTATTTCCTAGCTTCCTCTGTGATTTAAGACTCCTATCTGTTACCATGCATTCAGTCATATGTGTTTTGTGATGATGCATCTGTATCTTCTCCACAGGGAACAAACGCCAGAGGGTTGTACCAGTAGGACATCACCTCTCTTCAGATTCGGGAGCAGGGTCCAGCTTGCAGGTATTTATTTTATAGTAGTCTTGATTGAAGGGAGTAACTTTTTCAACTTCAAAGCTAGATAGATGACCTACTTGTGTACTTTCAGCTATTTAGTGTGCATAAGGTTCTTGTTAATGCTCAATCCTAGCTTACAGATAATGTTATTTATGGAACTTTGTCCTTTCAGTGGCTTGTTTTAAATTCATATTTTCCTTGGCCAACCAAGTCTTGGAACACATGCTTACATATTATTATGGTGTGATATGGGTATGTTCACGTTCTTGCTAGCTGCCAGCATTTAATATCTATGATTATCCAAATGCTGTCATTGTAAACTTCTAGCATCATGTTATGTTCTGTAATGTAGGTGATATTGACTCACTGGCTTGCTATTTTACTATTCTGGAGTACATTTCGAAGATTTCAGCAAAAAGGCTGCCCTGTGTTTGATGCTTGTCCCAATTGCTTTTACATTGCTCTTGGCATTGAACTCTAACTATGAGTTTCTATTCGATAGTCAAATGCCGTACAAACCGGCAAAGAGCCTGCCAAGGAGGTCCCCAAGGAAACATTTTTCACCTGCCCAATATGTTGGAATAAGATGGAGGAGCCTTCCACAACGACTTGTGGCCATGTCTTCTGCGACACATGCATCAAGCAGGCCATCAAGATTCAGAAGAAATGCCCTACTTGCAGGAAGGGGCTGAAAATGAATAGTGCTCATCGCATTTACCTTCCGAAAGCTTCTAGTTAAGGTGAGCTGCTTTACATATCTGATGGCTTGTGTAAACTTTTGGGGCAATTAGCTTAACCTCTTTGTTATCTGATGCAGGTTGATTGGCCTTATCAAAGAAACTTCTGGTAACATAAGGCTGTGCAATATACAGTTAGGATCAGAAGTTCTTAGGGTGAACAGTGGATAGATGTTTCATCCTAGTCTGTATCATTTAACTGCATCACCAGGAGCTCATCATGAAAACTTCCCGACTAGGGAAGTGGATATCAGCCTCAGTTTTACTCCCCTCTTAGTGCATCCATGGTTCCAGAATGTTATTGTGTTGTTGTATGTATTAGGTTTTTGCCCTAGTGGATTAGTGTAACTGGGATTTGCTTCATTCTAAAATGATAATAGCGAGTTGAAATATTTAGCATTTTGGATGATTTTGCTTGGTACTGTGTACTCGGTACTATTTTCTGACCTCTCAGGCATCTAGAAAGATTTTGGCTGAGGCGTTGAGCTTGTATCCACGCTCCATGGCCTACACCAATCCTTAGCAGTCATGTTCCTATTTCTGGGAAGAGGAACTTGAGGTATCATTTTATAATGTGAACATTCCCAGGACGTGAACGTCCCGTAACATAGATATTCTCTGAAACATGGAATATGAGAACAGGAATGTGGGCACCAATCCACATAGATATTCTAAGAACATAAACATGTTCCTATTCTTAGGCTGCTAAGCATCAATCCACTATGGAAATAACCTAACGCTACATATCTCTATTACTTCTAAGGCTGGATAACGAGTTGGCTCATTCTGGCTCGTTAGGATAACAAGATTGCTCGGCTCTACAAGTTATTTTAACCAGTTAGAAAGCTAGCCCGGCTCATCTCGTTAAAAACTCGAGCTGGCTTGTTAAGCTCGCGAGCTAGGTATAAAAAGTACATAAAATATAATATTTGTATTTAGTTAAAGCTTAAAAATAGTAATAATATAATAATAATATTTCTAATAGTTTTAATTCTAATAAAATATTCATATGAGCTAACATATCAATTATTTATAAAGTGTAAAACAAAATATTACAAAACTAATATAAATTATAATAATTTTTTTTAATATTGTAGTTTGTTTGGCTTACGAGCAGCTCACAAGCTAGCTAGAGTTGACTCGTTATAGCTAACGATCTCTAGCCACGAGCCAAGTGAAGTAACGAGCTTCGAATTTTTTTGTACAGCATTAGTTACTTCTATGGGCTCCCCGCGTGCACATTGCCGGGGCTAGCGATGCACATCTTCAGATAACACAAAGTAGCACCTTTCACATGAATGGATAACCCTGGAACAACATTTTTGTAATAAAATAGTTAAAATATGCAGATACTACTAACTTGGAATTCACAACAGCAGCATACATAACAAATTCCATCGGAGTTGTCAACAAGTAGTTCATCAACACGTCACAAGCGACAGTGCAGACTGAGTACACACACATGTTGGAAGTGCGATGTAGCTTACTACTAGTTTACATTCTAAGAAAGTTTGAATAGACGCCAAATCTGAGTCAAGCCTTCGCCGGCAACTTGTTCATCACGGAGCTTATCTTATCCTCAGGAATGCCCCTTTGAGGATCAATCTTGTAGGTGTCATAGAAGTCTAATATTTCCATAGAGATATTCTTAACCTGGGAATTGCAAATTTGCCAGTCACAAAGTTGGGTGAAGAAAACAATATACAGAATAAATAGCTGGGAAATCAACAACAGAACTGCTTACTATGTTCATGTCAACACGGAGCTCTTCAAACCATGCTGTGGTGTCCTTATCTTTTAGAACACTTGCTATGTATATGCAGGCCAGTGCAATCATGTAGGGAGGGTATATGAGGATAAGGTCCATCTTGTATGTATCGTTAACAAGGCCCCTACAAATCACAAAGGGTCGTTTTTCTTCAAAAAGAAGATGTAACAACAGGTCTTAGCTGAAGCCTGAGCATACAATATCACCCATAATCAGATACTCATCCTAAAACTAATGCTGACAATTCTAATTAAGTCAATTTATGTTATGCCACAAACTCATCACACTAGCATTTGACAGGGCCCTGGCTCCTACCATGAAGCCATGCCAAACGGTGGGTGCCAAAATGGCTTTGGCGAAGAAGAACAGTGGAGCCAGAGCCGTTTTTCTATTGAGGAGCCAGAGCCGCAAAAAAAACATAGCTTCTCCTGGCTCCTCACAAACTTAGCACAAGTTATAACGAAACTACCACTAGAGCCATTTTTGCCAAACGTTTTCCAAAACAGCTTCACTCCACCAAAGAAGCTGCTCCGCAAGAGGAGCCAGAGTCGGCGCACTTTTAGGAGGAGCCGGAGCCCTGCCAAATAGGGCCAAATTCAGAAGAGAAAGGAAACTCTAAAGAGATATAAGTATTTGTTTCCAAGGGTCTTCCATACCAAATGCAAAATACTTAGTCTTAAACTGTGGATGTCAATAAACACTGCAAGGAACGAGGGTAGTTATCTTGCTCTGACTTGTTTACTCATTTGACAATGTTTCGAAAGTCCCAAGTTTGGACCAACAAAAACATCCAAGAGCCTAGGCTTCAGCTTCAATAGCATAAAATGCTTCATGTAGCTTTCACAGAAATAACAAGACACTGAAACTCGAAACAAAGAGGGCTGAAAGTCCTAAGCAGAATAAAAGTTCCTTTTCCCCTCAACTGTTCACTGAATCATGCTGTTCATAAAAGCAGTGCTTACCAGGCAAATTGTGTCAGATCTGTTATGCCAGCATCTTGCAATAACCTGCAGATAGGGCATCTATCAACTCGGAGTTCCACTAGAACGAATAACTGAAAGCTAGAGAGATATGAATAGATTCTTACTGTAAGAGAGGACGGTATGGATGGAAAACAACCAAATAATAGTCAAGAGCTTCGAGGAGCTTCATTTCCATTTCAAGAATATCCTTAATTTCAAACCGATACTTGTCATCGGAACCTGCACTTTGAAGAGAGAGAGAGAGAGAGAGAGAGAGAGAGAGAAGGTTATCTACTGCAGTTTTTCCATGTAAATATGGCAATACATATGGTTATAAGACATACCACACATCTTTTTTATGTAAAAGACAAGAAGCCGAGCTTGCACTGTGCTCTCCTCCACCTTAGATGCCAAATACAAACAAGTAGGTGCAACCAAACGAGGATCATAGTCTGACATGCTCTTCCTGGAAACAAATTTCGTGTGAAAACAAAGTTCTTGCTACAAATCCAAAAAAAAATCAAAGCCCCACTAGAACAGATAATTCAATGTTGTTCAGGAGAATATATAGATCAAGTGACAAAATCTGGATATTTAGCCCAGCTAATGATGGCAGAAGATTAGGTTTCAGACATGACAGGGAATGCATGTGTGAGTGTGTTTGGGTCTATGTATGACTCCTTTTTCTTCTACTAATACAATGATACGCAGCTCTCCTGCGTGTTCGAGAAAAAATAGGTTTCAGACATGGTCTTCGTATTTCTAGTTATAGAGTTTTAAGAGGTGAGCACTACCATACTAGAGGACAGTTGAAAAAAAAATTAGGAAAACAATTCTACAGATCTTGTAATAACACTGTTTCCTTCCTCTAAGTAGTAAGACCACCAGTGGAATTTAGAAGTGATAATTCTACAATACATACGAACACAGATGCACATGCAGTGTAACCTCCTTACATAGAGAAGCATACCTTGTATACACACGCCTGAAGTAAGTGACTGCTGTAGCTATAACTCTGAAATAACAACAGTTTAAGGTCACAACTCACAAAGATCTTGACTTGGAAGACAAGCTAAAGACAGGATATAACATGCATGTTGTGTGAAAACTTCATTTGTTGAGATGCACTCAATGTTACTTTTTACAGTAATGCTGTAAGTACTGTTGCACTCATATGGGTCGATGAGCATACGGTAACATAAGAATTCTATTTGAGAATCTCATCTTTCTCTTAAAGCTGCCAGCATTTGATTATTGCACCTGGAGTAGGAACATCAGCAACAAAATGATGGGGGGGGAGAACAAACACTAAGGTGGCGTTGGATGCACCACGGGTTTGTGATGTGGACTGGGACTGGGATATGAAAAGGTGGGTTTTGAGAAGGATAGTATCCCATCCCTTTCCAATGTTCTGCACTGGGCGTTTGGATTGGGGACAATCTTTAATAATAAAGACGCTCCTCATTAAGTCAAAAAGAAAATTTAACTAAGTTTAAGTATGACCATAGCAAAAGAAATTTCGTTGGAAAATCTGAAGATTCTCTTCATGACATCTCTGAAGCTTTCTTCAACCTGGTACTGCAAAGAATTGTCCCAAACAAGAAGCATACAGAAAAGAAGTGACCAAACAAGTAAAGATAGATCCAACCAAAGTTGCATGCTCAGTAACCAAGCAAAGAGAAATGTGAATCTATTGTACAAGATGAAAAGGGGCCCACCCAAAACCCACATCCCTCGCCGTTTTAGATCAGTGGATAGGAGCTGCTCATTTCCCATTCATGATTCTGCAGCACATCCCTTTCCCGCTATGCAAACATGGGTTTAGATTAGATATAACCGATCCCTCATATCCCATCCACACCCCGCATTTCCTACTCGCCAAACACCAACTAAACATCTGAATGTGCTGATTTTCAGTTAATAAACCAACAACCTATATGATGTGTTCTTTAATTCTTTTAGCATCTATATAAGTTACAAGATTTAGAAGGAAACATGCCAAGTGCAAAGTATAGTAAGAAATCAAGATAACAAACTAGATTCTTTTGTCAGTACAAAAGAAGCAAATAAATCAGGTTATGCAAACAAGGCCTAACCTTTGCCTAACTTTAACCTGTTGTGCCAGCCTCCAGATATCTGAAATCATCAAATGCTTGTATTGGTAAGGCATCCAAGAAGACACAAGTTGTCCTAATGCAAAATGGACATCAATCAACCCTATGTGAAAATGTGAGATACTATGACTGATGTAAATGTATGGAAATGAACTAATTGCTTTCTTTCCTCAAAAACATGGAGTCTAATTTAGCGATACATTATTAGTTATGAATTATAAGATTGCACCAAATTAATAAAAGCAAGGACATTATTAATTATGAATTATAAGATTGCACCAAATTAATAAAGCAAGGATTGCAAAATTTCCCATCACCAAAAAGGTACGACTTAAACAAGGACACAAACTTGTTTGTTTGAAATCAGTAGAGTAAAAACAAGGACCAAACCATCGTATTTTTCTCTCATTCTCAATTGAAACGGCAGGCAGGCGTTTGATCTTAGCGTCACATAAAATTGCATGATACAAAGGCACATAGCACAGAATGCTCATGGTTATCTCTACTCCTAAAAAGAGCCACCAGGACCCGTCTACCATTCCTATGGTGAAGCCGGATCACAAATGCTTTCACCATATGACTTTTTTTTGCGCCGATATGTGGCCCTGTGCTCTCTTCCCCACCTGTCTCCCCGCTCACCAGAAGGAAAAGAAAAATTAAAAACCCCTATCCCACCCGTCTCCCACCGCCGCCGACGCCACAGCTCCGCCCCCACCAACGCCACGGCCCCACCCCGTCACGCTGCCGCCCAACCTGCATCGAGATGCACTCTTCACCCATAGTTGGCTCCTCCATCCTCGTCCTCACCCGCCCGATCTGCCTCCGCTCTCTCGCCGTTGATGAGAGCACACCGTGTCCTAGGATGCTAAGCGGGTTACTACCGCTCTCCCATAGTAGATGAGAGCAGGTCGGGTAGGCCTGGGGCCACCGGGGAGGCAAGGGTTTAGGGTTTAGGGAGCTCACTATCCACCATGGACAGGGAGGACGGCGAGATGGATGGCATCGATGTTGATATGCCCGCCACCGGGGACAACGCGGTGAAGGTACCACCTCTGAATATGTGTCTATGCTACACCTAGCCCTAGGTCCTTGCGGGTTGTCGACCACCTTGGTGTTCATATAGCTGCAGGAGCTCGACGAGATGAAGTGCAGACTGAAGGAGATGGAGGAGGCCACTACCATCCGCGATACACAGTCCAATGTCACCAAGGAGATGCAAGGTTCTCTTCCTATGTGTTTGCCCATCTTTAGTTTCCTCCTTCATGAATCCATCAGAAGATGTACTGAACCTTGTCGTGCTCATGTAATTGCAGGTCCTATAGCTGGAAGGCAACACATACAGCTTGTTGTGCGCAACAATGATGAGCTAACCAAGTTTCTGGGTGCCATCACCATGCTGCCGACAGTGTGTTAATGAACTACGAGACACTGCTGCCCAAGAAGGCTGGAGGCAATGATGAGGCTAATATTGGCTCATCGCAGATTAAATACACCTTTGTACTAAGCATAATGGGACAAATATGCCAAATTATCATCAATATTTGTAGGCATAAATGGAAAGGGAAAGGATGATTCTTGCAGAGTAGAGGGAAAGGTAAACAGGGTATCCATTTATTTTTAACCATCTAATCAGCACCATGAGACATTAATCTAAATGAGATTTCTGGTTTTGGAGCTCCCTTATGGATTTATCTGGTTTTCGAGTCAGATGAATTTGCATAGCATAATAGCATATATGGAGGTCATCATGTGGTTACAAGCTTCTCCAATATGGATTGTGTGCACAGATTGGAGAGACTCTTTCTGAATAAACAAAAATTGTGGACTGCATGGATAGCAAGGTCAGAATATTGCAGTAAGAGCATTATCATTTTTTACGAAAGCATCATCACTTTGTTAGAGAACAACTACAACTTTTTGGCTTTCGCTGCACCATCATAATTTTGAGCTGGCAGTAGTTCTTCAATTCACAGTTTCCTAATCCTCACTTTGTTCCAAGGTTGGTCCGAATAAGCTCTGTTTGTCTGAATCAAATCCAATAATGAGTGTCTTAGAGGGAAAATGAGTTAATGCACTTATGTTTGAAAGAGTGTAGTGCCATTATTAGAAACAGAAATGGCTTAACCAGTGATTAGTGACAATCAGTAGTACAACTAGACTTCTGAAACGAATTCAGCTCTAATTCAACACAAATACATTCCATCAGTGGTACTTGTTCCATTGCCACATATTTCTGGAAGCCAAATTTTTCGCTTGAGTATTAGCTTGGATCCTTGTTTTCTTGGGAATTCATAATGGTCCTGCACACTGTCAAAAGTTCGCTCTTCTTTTTTTAGAACATTTAAGTGAGAAACATTTTGAGAATAGAAGCATTATGTTGCCATATATTGTTTCAATTTTGTTTGGTTTATATTACATATAATTGTTCTTCCTTTAAGTTGTACATTATATGGCAACCCTTCAAGGGAGGTCAAGTGAAAAGCAACATCATTGGATCTCACAATGTTTTGTCAAATTGGGTTCGCGGATCTTCATTTGAGTCCCTTCAATATTGTGTGAAACATTGTGAGATCAAATAAAGGGCACCATCAAATGAAGGCATGTCAAGGATCGTTGTTTTGTCAATCTTGTATTTTTGCTAGAGCAGAGTACCATAGGGATTCATGTTGCTAGGTTTCTAAACAACTATTTTAATATTTTCTTTAACCTGAGTCTCTGATATTTACACACTACATAGTTCATTAAATTTTTCACAAGATACCTATGAGATTCCTGGAATGCTTCACCACCTATAATCTGACAATTACTTATATTGATGATCTATTGGCTGCCTGAAACTCTTCATGTTGTTCTCTCATCTGTCCTCAAGTTCTGCATCACTTGCCGTCTCACACTTAGTCATGCCTTTCACTTATCGGTACTCAACTTTTATGCATGTGCAATGAATCGTTCGGATATGGAAAATGACTTCAAAAGCTGTTCCTTTTGGCTCCACAGTACAATTTAGTAAGAGAAATATTCAGTTGACGTCCTATATCTAAGGATGTCTATTTGTGGCCGGTAACACAAGTAACCAAGTATCGATGAACCTCCATGTCAAGGAGAAGGTTAGAGAGGCCAAAGTTGCTTTGGAGCTTCATTTACACTAGATAAACTAAGTAGTAGTACTTTCCTTTAGTAGATTGGTGAATAGACGATCAAGATTTTGATGCCATATAATGGGAGACTACAATTTCCATGGGCAAGGAAGGAATACTGGCATAAAGTTTCTGTGCACAAATTTATCTCATTGTACAATTGATTATCAAAAAAATTTAACATGTTCCGTTTGTTTGATTTACAATACTACTACTAAATGTCACTTCTACAATGGTAAAATAGTAAAATTAGGGTAGCAATATAACATGCATTCATACATATGTTATTGTGGTAATATTTTTTTCCATTGCAACACATGGGCATTTACCTAGTGACTACATGTACACCAAGTTATTTGTCACAGTCGCAGAATACTTGCAATCGTTTGAACATCAGATCAGTCTACATTTGATACGCCTAGCCCGAAGGTCATAAAAGACTAGCAGTTTTAACATCTTACAGCGCACGCTGAGTTTGGTATGACTTTTTTAGTACACTATACAGAAGCAGGCTAGAATCTAAAGCTAGTTCACATCGGGGAAAACGATAGAGCAAGGTGTCAGGAAAAGGGGAGGGGAGGATAGGAGCTCACGGAACGACATATGGATCTTGATGAGGCGGAACTCCTCTGGCGTGATGCCCCGCTCCCGGTCCGCCGCCGGCACCAGGTCCACATCATCGGGGTCCAGTAGCTGCTTGCTGCACATCCCAGCAGCAACAATAGCACCGCTCTAATCAGCCGCGGAGCCACCAAATCGAAAGGCGCGAACGGGGAGGAAGGGTCGACGAGGCCGGGAGGCTTACCAGTGCGACGACGTCCAGAAGTTGGCGGCCATCGTGGACTCGCGATCCCGGCGAGCCTGCGGAGACTCTCGCCGGCCGAATCGGTGGAGGGGAAAGAGAAATGGATCGAGGGGGAATCACCGGTGCAGATTGATTGATCAGGCCAGCCCAGCTGCCAGCGTTATGGGCCGCCTGGAGGCTTCCGAGGCCCGGAATGCGCTACTAGGCCCGCCAAACGTTCAGCTCCCCAAGTTTCAAGAATTCAAGTTTCCCTCAAAAAAAAAGGAAAAAGAATTCAACTACCCTATGAAAATCCAATTCGCAGGGAAGTGGACCTGGATCAGGTCAGGAATATTCAGTCGCGTGTCAGATCCTAGTACTCTCTCCATCCCACTGAAAGTGACGTTTTAAGTTTTATATCATCTTATTTAACCATTTGTTTTATTTAAAAATTTTATATAAATATTAATTATTTTATTGTGACTTATTTTATTATTAGAGATATTTTAATAATTATTTTTTTACTTTATAATTTGTAAAAAAATAGATAAAATGAGTGGTCAAGCACGATATTTAACCGTGTGTTTGGTTGCGGGATGTGTGGGTTGGGTTGGATCCAACTCTCATTTCGGGGACGGAGTCAATTCCTCCATTGTTTTGTTACAACTATGATTTTAAAGACGGATCGAACCATCTCTTGTTTGGTTAGAGAAATTTAGAAAAACGGGTTGGATGGCAAGATAACAATGCTAGTGAGGGCACTTTTTATTAAAGACCCTGAGTTTTTCAGAAATTAACAAGGTCGGATCTGTAAAACCTATGAGTCATGGCACTTTTGCATAAAGGTTCGGAAAGTGAAACTAAATTACGCCGATGACCCTTATCTTCTACCTCTGTTCCGGGCAGAGCAGAGGCGGTCGCACGGGCGAGCTCCGCCACTAGCCGCCGTGGGTGCATGGCAGCTTCCTCCTAGACAGGGCCATCACGGGC
>Ga0182004_10003316_pt1 | contig 12798 bp, 8 predicted proteins | sample Sormic07211540_1_FD_120479 | JGI IMG/M metagenome (GOLD analysis project Ga0182004, IMG submission 120479) | Endophyte microbial communities from Sorghum bicolor roots, Mead, Nebraska, USA - 072115-40_1 MetaG | ecosystem: Host-associated > Plants > Roots > Unclassified | place: USA: Nebraska... | reverse complement strand
CTGCCGCCGCCTCGCTCAAAAGCGCAAATTTGTCAGTTCATATAGGATAGGAGTAAACTTTTGGTTAATTTGTCATTGTGGTGGATCCGTGCTTAGCTTAGCTTAGCTTAGCTTAATCCGCCGTCGCTGGTTTTGGGGATGAGCGAGGTCGGTAGAGCACCAGACACACTACACGTCCTGGATGGGATTCGTGACCGCCCAGTTTTATTCTTACTTGCCTTTTGTCTTGGTTTTTACAGCTTAAGTTCACACTCGCGACTGATTAAATTAGCAGCTTCCAGCCGGATTACGCCACTTTGTTTTGTTTTAATACTTTTATTACATGCATAATAAGATATGTACTCCTACTTGGGTCTCCAGGTTCTTGAGTATACATTTCCTTTTCTGAATAAGGAAACCTTAGCTAGTCCATTCCGTTTACATTTCACGGTGGCCTCCTCACTGGCCCCCATCTTGTACTTGGCTAAATGGCTACTCTGCTTGCTTGCTTTGCTTTGCTTGACCTCGCATGCTTCTTTAGGCCTTGTTTAGATGTGAAAAATTTTTGGATTTCGTTGCTGTAGCAATTTCGTTTGTTTGTGGTAAATATTGTCCAATCATAGACTAACTAAGGTCAAAAGATTCATCTCACGATTTACAGTCAAACTGTGTGATTAGTTTTTATTTTTGTCTATATTTAATGCTTCATGCATGTGCCGCAAGATTCGATGTGGTAGGAAATCTTGAAAACTTTTTGAATTTCGGGGTGAACTAAACAAGACCTTAGTTTCGTTCTGAACTGAAATTGACCTCTCTCTCTCTGCCACGTGCCACTGCATGATACACGCACGCACGCACGTGTGGCATTATGGCCGGAACTGACTGCAAACGTGCGGCGTAGCGTGAATGCTGACGCAATAATTTGGAGCAGCAGTCGCTGGTCGTGGAGATGGAGAAGGAGAAGCAGAGCAAGTTGTGGGGTGCAGATCGCATCGCGTCGACCGACCACTAATCATCAGGAACTCGGTTCGGTTCTTTTCACTTTCCGTTTCCATTAAACCAGAGGCCGCAGCAACCTCTTCGATCATTTCATATTGACTCCACTCCACACCACCTCTCTGTGCATGGAGGAGCCACTAAATAGAGCATATCATGCATCTTAAGTATGTATGTGCTTCCATTATTCTTTCGGTTGAAACAAGAGGTCTGTTGTTAGGATGGTTCAGCTATAGCTGTGTTAGGTTGACCTCTTTCAGCGCTCGATAGAAACGTATTGTATGTATGTTTGTTTAAACTCTTCTACTACAATGATATACAATTTTTTTGTGTATTCGAGAATTATTGTTCATTCAATTGCCTAGCTGCAAACTTGCAACTCTTTCAAAATGATCGTGATCCCAATTTATGCTAGAAATGAAATACTGTCTTTGCTCGCAGGGGGAAAAAATATACAGGAGAACAAAGTATTTTGGGGGACGGGGAGGGGAGGTTTCTATCAAGCACCTGGATTTTTTTATTGTCTCTCGGCGCCGAACTTTTTGAAGATGCATACAACCTTAAGTTCTTTTCAAAATGCAAGGGCTTCAAAACTTATACATAGATTTAGAGATTTACTTAATACGGTTTCTCTTGATACAGAGGAGGATGATTGTCAATAATTGTTAGAGTTTGATGCATTGTTGATTTTTATTTTTGTATTTTGACATTGGGGGGGGGATCTTTCTTCTTCCAGCTCGAGCCTCTCACTGTTTTAAATTATAAGGCATTTTATAGATAGTATTTTGAGAAGACAAAAACATTTTACAATTTGGAATGGAGGGTGTAATAAAAGATCTTGGGTTCTATAAGTATTTAGTATTTAGATTAAGGTGTTGTGCAATTCTAGTACGTTTGAGGAATTGAACACCTATAAGTTTTAGCTACGCCATCTCTGCTTAAAATTACAAAAAAACACACTTTAACTTATAATTTAATTAACTTGACTCCACTAAAATAAAGTCTCACTCAACTTTACTATAACTCAGTAAATATAATTATGAACAAAAATAATATGGAGCTAGACATGTTAAAGACACTCCAATTTTGTTTTTTTCCTGCAATGGATGATAGTATTCAGCAAGAAGGAAGAGACGGGGGAAATATGGGATACTAGATGCAAAAAGAAAAACAAAAGGAAGAAAGAAAAGAGAGGCACATGACACCGTTTTTACAAATTTTGTTTATTCGTAGGTAAAACACATCCATGGCACCATTTTATGAATTCCGTTTATTTGAGTTGTCTTAATATTCTAAATTTGTCAAAGTTTATGGAGAGTTTCATAGATAGGGGTATTAATACCTACCACATCAAAGAGCGAATTAGGAAACTATATTTTATAATGTATCTAATAATGCTAATTTAATTTTGTAAGTATTTTTGTTCTTTTCTATAAAATTGATCAATTTCATATTAGTTTAATTTTAGACAAACAAAAGTACCTTATATTTGAAGAAGGAGTATATAAACCCATTTTAATTCTCCTTATTATCGGATTTCTTCCCCTAAAAGAAAGTAGAAGCTGAACCAAACATATTTATTCTGGTTTTTTTAATAGTGCTTCGCCAACATAACATGCAATCTGCATATAATCTATAAGCTATGAAACAATCTCTTTATTGGCTTCTCGCCTAATTAACTTGCTCCACTCTCCCCCACACCCTCTGTCGGCCTCTGCTAAACCTCTCTTCCCACCTGCCCCACCTCCCCTCTGTTCTCCTACACCCTCCCTTTCCATTTGTGTTCTCTCTCTCTCTCAACCTCCACAATTTGGCACGGCAGTAGGGCCCCGATGATCGAGATTATACTCGACCTAAATTTGGCTCAGCGGTGGCCCTCCTCCTCCATGTATATTTAAGTCCCAATCTCGGGTTTTACCAGTGCACCAAATGGTCGTATCCTATGTTATGGTCACTGTTATTAGGGCATGTATGTCAGTGATTATGAAAAAATAGTATACAAGCCATGGTGCCAAACATCTGCCATGAGCTATTAGATCAAGCAGTTTTGTGTGGCACTGTGGCCATTTGGAGAAAAACTGGCTTGTCAAATAAACTCATAAAAAGCAAATAGTTCCAAATAGGGTTGCAGCTAGCTACACTTCACTTTAGGCCTTGTTCAGTTCCTAAAATTTCTCAAAAATTTTCAAAATTATCCGTAACATCGAATCTTTGGACGTATGCATGAAGCATTAAATATAGATGAAAATAAAATCTAATTACATAGTTTGTCTGTAATTTACGAGAACAAATCTTTTAGCATAGTTAGTCTATGATTGGATAAAATTTGTTAAATACAAACGAAAATGCTATAGTAGCCAAAACCAAATTTTTTTATGAACTAAACAAGGCCTAATTAGAGAATATGAAAAAGGTGATTACGTGTCATTCTTCACAAGCCATTGCGCGTATCAGGACATGAAAATGCATGTGAATCCTAGTCAGACATTTGATTCTTTTTTATTAAACCGCTAATGACTACACACAAGTCAACACAGAAATGAATAAAATATTTCAAATCTACATGCACAGAGGTAGCCGTGCGCACGTCAGCTTTCAAACAGCCTTTAACTCAGGCGTGATGCAAAGATATACATTTCTGTCCTGCTCAACCGTATGAGCTGAATCTTTGCATGAAACTTGTCGTGCCGACAACCTATAGCTAGCTAGCTGAAAGAAGCGCAGGAGTAGAGTAACCAGCAATCCATGCGTGCATCTACATAAAAACTGTGTGAAGTTGGTTGCACTTGCACACCAACTGATTCGATCGGCGTGTTTTCTGAAACCACTACTACTTCAAGTTAATAAGTTAGTAGTCTTTACTGAACTGATCATTAATTAGCTAGCCAATAGAGACAAGTTATTAGTCACAACTTTTGTTCACAAGTGAAGTTCCTGTTAACTGAGCAATGCCTTTTGATTAATTATCATAGTTAAGTGAGCATTATATTAGTTGCTCATGCACAAACAAGCTAGCAAGTGACATCAAGTGCTTCTATCGTCGGACAGTGATGTGACGACTACTCTTTTTTGACGAAAACATCTTTTGTGGCCATGCTATATACCTTTTGAATTCAACGAACCCTTCCAAACTCTGCAGGGACACCAATCAAGCTAGAGTGTGATGCACCTGGCCCTGCCTTGTCCTTTTGCGAACGAATTGTGATGATGCATCACTTTCTCTTCCTAGCTAGCATGCACTTTAACAAGAGCTAGCGCTTCTTTTTCACTTGCTGCAACAAAGAGCACACACACCCTGGCAGCCTGGCCCATATTGGGCCCCGATGTGCGTACTTCTCGTTCTCGTCTGCGCCATCCTCCACCAGACGCCAAATCTCCCACGCAATGCAAAGTGGGCACTGCCTGGGTGATTTCTCAGTCAAAAAACAGAAACACTGTCTCCATCTTATCATCACTGCTGTCACTGTCAGGATAGTAGTTGGTGCTCAACTATCCATACATTCTACACCACCTCTCTCTCTCCTGAGTCCTGACCAAATGCTAGTGATGCTTTACCACGTACGGTGGTAGTTTAGATTCAAACATGAAACAGGAGGAGGAAACAAAGGGTTCATATGGTTACCTATAGCTTGCTAATAAGATTATATGTCTATGTTGTACTATGTAATTCTTAAAAAAAAAGCATATTACGAGGATCATAAGAAAACAGTGTTCTTCAAAAAAGCATATTACGGTGCGCTATGTGCAAAAATGTTAGAGGAGGCTAACAAAGGGGTCTCTCCCTGGCGCCACAGCGCTAGGAAATTAAGTCTAGTGCCCATGACAAATAAGTTGATCTATCATCACCTTATTCTTCACAAGTTAAAAGTTAGTATGAGTACGAGTTCGAGGAATAAAGTCATTTTACTATCAAACGCCCCCTCAGAATAAGTTGATCTAACATCACATTATTCTTCACAAGCTAGTAGTTAGTACGAGTACAAGGAATTAAAATCATTTTACTAGGGAATGAACTTATAATGCATCACCTCACCTAGAATGAGTTGATTCTTCTAACAAAACACTTCATAACTGCTAAGGTTACAGTACATTATGGGTCTGACAATTGTTGCAATAACAGAATCTGTTGACGCCTCTCTAGCTTTGGTCCATGACGATAAAAATGAAGGTAAATCTGTATTTTTTGAGCAGGTTTCGTTCGAAAATTTCAGAAGTTTTTGCTGGTTTCCGGTATTCTTCAGAATTATGGCTGGTCACCTACATACCCTGGTCCCAGTCAGACATGTTGTCTTCCAAGGGACACTGGAAGCACAAAGAAACAATTTCTGCCTTTATATCTACTATATGCTCCTACTGCTACTGATGAGTGTGCATGCATGACTCGACCCACCAGTATTATTATCAAAGCAATAATAAAGCAATGGCTTTCTCAGCTTAGCACCCGTGTCAAGGCCACAAATAATGGTTTAGCTAGAGCAGATGACGCAGGCGAGGAGCCCACTCTAGCTAGCTTCTTGGCCATTTCCAGGTATGAATCGAAGACCAGAAGTGCTTGACTTGGGCAGGCTGCTCTCGGTCGGGTGCATGACCCACCCAGATGGATCGGAGCACTTTGGGAGGGAGCGAGGCATCTGCACCATCGGATCCCCATCAGCATGGCACTGACGCCGGCCGGCTGCTGGCTCCTTTTGATCATATCCAGCAAAAACTATGCAGTGCAGCTAAGCCTACTGCTTTTCTCATCCCAAATTATCCTGCCATTGTTTAATTCAGTTCACTTATTCAAAGCTAGCTAGAAAATGATCAGCTGGTATGAACCCCACTTTGAATTATCTCTGACTCTCTTGTCAAAATTATCTCCGACTCTGATAGGACATCATCAGCAATGGAATTTCCAAGTGCCTGTTATTAGTCTATACATCAGGTATGAAAACTCACTATTATCGTCCTGCTAGATTACTAGTACTATTTGTGAACAAATGAAATAATAACATGATGGAATGATACAGGACAGCATCAGCTAGCATTTGGGAAATAACGCAAGTGCTGGTCCCTGTGTAAAGTCACCCTCTACTATACCCTAGCACAAGCAAGTGAGCTTGCATGATTCGGACCCGCGGGCTTCAAGAGGTCTTTTTAGAGGTGGCACAGGCGTCATCTTATCTTGACTGCCAGTCTCTCTGAAAGGTCTTTTACTGTTCCATCCATGGATCTTCTATTTGCAGAGGTTGCACCAAAGTATATGTACAATAAAGAAAACCAGTTCACTGGTTGGACCGGGAAAAACTATGACCAAAAGTCTTACCGGCTCGCTTCAGCTAAAAGGTCGATTGGCCACGAAATTGGTCCAAATTTAATTTGTGACGAACTAATTTGATGTTCGGACGTTAGTTGGAAAAACTCTGAATAATGAACTATCGTCGCAATGTTACCATCTGTTATATCATATATGATATGTTTTAATATATCTTTGCATACATGGTATATATTTTTCATACAAAGTTATGAGAAATAAATGTTATAGTAATAAATAAAAACCTTTGGGTAAGGTACTAGTTGGATACATTAGCTGCTAATAGTTAGTTACTTAATAGTTCGTAGCTAATATTAGCTAGCTAACTATTAACTGCTATTAGCTAGTTTGGATCAACTAGTAAGATAACTGTTAGCTGGATATTCAACTAACAATCAGCGGCGAAGCTATTTGTGAATTATTACGGGGTGCAAATGCATCATCCAAAAATTATAAAAACAGTGATTAGGTCTAAAATTTCATCATATATACATCCTCCATGGAAGATGTCTATGCACCCACAAACTAAGTGCACCTCCCTCTAATTTACTCTAGCTTCGCCACTGCTAACAATTAGCTAGATATTACATCTCTCTAGATCTAAATGAACTAGCCAGCAGCTAACTATGAGCTCTTTGGATCAAATAGACCCTAAACCACAAGTGAATCAGTAGCACAAAAACCATTTCATGATGGTTTGCACTCATCGCTTGTCTAATGAGACTACAACTGCATGATGTGCACCCACCCACAGTCCACAAAGACCACAGTCCTTACTCTCACATATTCAGACGATCATTCTGCTGCTAGTTGAGCACACACCAAAGAGTGTCCGTCCTCTTCTGGTCTGAAAATTCTACACAGTGACGAAAAGCATAACAATTTAATAAGTGGCTCGCTTCATTGTTCCCTGACAAAGAAAAGTATAGAGAGCAGTGTATTTTCTTTTTGAGGTAGCTTCCATGCTGCAAAAGGCCGGTGCCCAGCGATGTATTGTATAGAGAACTGTGTAGCTAGAAAGAAGGCTAGAAGCCTAGAACAAGAACAATTTAGAGGTCCAGCCTAATCAGCAAAGCAAACACTTTGTTAAAAATACAGAGAAAAAATATTTAAAGATGAATGGGAACCTTCTCCTATGTGCTAATTAAATATAAATATTTAAAGATGAATGGGGAACCTTCTCCTATATATGTGCTAAATTTTAAACATACAGATGGCAACAGTCAGCACAAAAAGCAAATCTATTGTAAATTATGAAGGGAATGAATCGCCATAATAATGGGACGGGGCATGAAGCATGCATGTAGTTACAAGGTATACCTTTCCTGATCGATCCCTCACCAGAGCTAGCTAGTGTATTGCATATATATTAAAAGGAAAGGGCCGGGAATGTTGGCTCGATCATGCGCATGGTATAACTGGGCAATCAGGCAAGAGATTCAAAGCTTGTGAGACCAAATAAAAGAGATTCATAACTTAGCAGGGGCCACTCAGGAAAGGAATAATCGCGGGAAACTAGAGTCGATTTTGGGGCATTTTGCTTGCTTGTTTTACTGCTTATTGCCAATGATTTTATGAGATATATTCTTATTTGGACAAATGAAAAACACTCGCACACATACTGATATGACAGATGTTTTATCGAGCTAGTGTAAGATGCAATCGACAGTACGGCTTTTACTCCAATGCCAGTTGCATCTGACACTTGACATAGGAGTAGTAAACATCACACCCACTTCTCATGACACTAATCAGCACAAAATATTCATGACGAGCTGTAAGTCAGCGATGCCCTGGATGTCACGCGTGTGGTGCGGCGTGTCCCTGTCGATCGCAGACGGCAACACAGGTAGGGTTTTGGATTCGTGAGACATGGTCGGCAAGAGATTGGGTGTCCGGTGGCTAATAAGTCGTCGCGCGCGCCGGCGGATGGCGATCTGTCGAGGGCGGATTGGGATCGCCGTTCCTCGTTCAGCCGTTGAGGGAGGCATCGTCCGACGAATTCGAAGCTGTGTTGTCGATCGTGCGTCCACGGCATGCATGTCGTCCTCATTAGACTCATCATTACCAGCCATCTTCAATTCAGTCTCACCGTGTGACGGTGTGCTTCCAAACTAAGTAAACCAGCAACCTCCAGATTCTCCTGATGCTGTCACTGTAGTAGTCCTGGTCATTTTCGATGTTTTGGGTCGATCGGCCTCCGATGCTACGGTGGATCCACCACTAGGGCGAGCCAGGGCGGCCGCCCTAGGTTTTCTTGGGGCTGATCTGGTACTCTATAAAAATTTTAGACATTAATGTAAAATAAAAAGAGGCTTCTAGAGTATCCGATGGAGGTTGAAGACAACTTAGACGTCTTAGACCATCATGTGTGGTTCAGCCCATATAGAAAATCACAGCCCACCAAACGCAATAAGAGTACGATCGACCTTTTTCACGTTTCTCGCTATTCTCAGACTTTTGACTTTCTGGTCGTCTTTCTCAAGAACGTATCTTCATTTTTCATTTGCCCTTTTCACATAGTTAATTGTTTAAAATTTGATTAAGGATGAATGATCAAATGATTTGGTGAAGTCAGTTTAGAACTATTAGTATTAGGATGTATGGCTTCTCTTAATTTAAGGAACTAACTTCTCTAATTTTGATGTGAAAAATATATGCTGAAAACTTTAATATTGGTCAAATTATTATGTTGCCAAAGCAACTTATGAAATTTGTTAGCTTATATTGCTATTGGTTTGCCAAAATTTTATAGTATAAGTCTGTCCTAGGTTATTTCTGGAGCTGGATTATAATAGTGTATGGGAGTAGCTAGTGCGCCAAGAGGAAGGGTGTACATGTTTCTGTGTGTGTTTTTAAACGCCACAAGGACCGATGACGTACAGCACGAGCTGTACTACAACGACGCGCGCGCGCGGGCGCGACGGGAGGCGAAGTGGCCAACAGAGAAGGGCGCGTCCGCTAGATAGAACGCGCAGGCAAGTCGCGACGAGCAGTGGCGCATCATCCGCCCGTCCACATCGACATCGACGTGTGGGCGTGAAGGCAGCTGCTGCAGCTGCCCATGCATCCTTGATAAATAAAAGCGTTTTCTAACTTTTTTTAAAGTTTAACTAGATTTATAAAAATATTAGAAACAGCTAGGTCTTCAAATAAGTTTATTAAAAAAATCTAGATTCAATGATCTATATTTAATAATATTAACTATTATAAATATTATTATTTTTTATATATTGGATTAAAATTGAGTATGTTTGATATTTTGAGAAGTGAGAGCGACAGTTAAAAAAAAGACAGAGAGAGAGGATTCAATGTACTCCCTCCATCCCAAATTATAAGTCATTCCAAGAATCTTAGAGGGTCAAAGTATTTTCACGTTTGACTAAAATTATAGAGAAAAATACTAAGATTTGTAACGTAAAGTGAGTATACTATGAAAATATAATTTAGAAAGAATATAATGATACTTAGTTAGTACCATAATAATTATTATTTTATAATATAAATTTGGTCAAACTTAGAAAAATTTGACTCTCCAAGATTCTTGGAATGACTTACAATTTGGGATGGAGGGAGTAACTAGCAAATATTTCCTAAGACATGCATGTGTTTATGAAGTTAATTTTTAAATTTAATATTAGTTGACAACTTATTTATTTGAGATGGTTTACATGTCCAATATATAATATAAGTTCTGAGATCAGATTTGAGATGATTAATAATATTGAATGGAAATGAATTCAACATCAAAGTTATAGTAGTCGACGAAATCTATAACTTTGTAGTTAAACTTTTTTTGTCATTTTGGGTCATTTCGAGTGTCAAATATATATAATATCAGATTCAAAATTGTGTAGTTAAAAATAACGCCAACTGTATAGTCCCATGTGTTGCGTCGCTCATTTGGTATGTGTGTGTGAGGGAATGTTAACGTTGAGGTCTCAAATACAACGGTGATTATGAAATCTAGCGTAGTGATAGATCACTACTAGGTCTAAACTCGGTATTACTATCAGAACTGAATCCGGCAGTGCGAGGACTTCGCCTCGCTTGCTCAGCCCAATCCACGTGTCATTCTCTCAACCAACATGGATCAGTCCTTCTGTGGTGGTTCTAAACACTCTAATATCTATGGCCTTTAGGTATGTCCCCATACAAATATTCCAATTTCTAATAAGAAAAATCATAACCCCTGCACACGAGAGGGGTCTATTTCCGTCAAACATCTTTTCTATAGGCGGTAAAGCTTAATCCAATGAGCAGGAGACTCTAATACCAATTGAAAGGATCAAGATGTTTAAGAGGGCAGGTGCATTGGACTAATCTAAAATTCTCGTGAGATTAAAACCTGTCGGTTAGCACATTTCACTCCTTGTGCCTAATAGTGTTTCTAGCCTACCGCACTAAGTTTTGCAACATAGTTCCAACCTTATACCAGCATGACAATTTTAGTAATGTAAAGACGTATAAGTAGTAAATACTCAAAGTAAAGAGAGGATTAGGAATATGGTGATGTTGCAAGATATTATATTGCTCTCTCTTGATCCGCGCAAGGACCAAGTGCTCTCTACGGGTTGAATATTTGCCACTCTGGCACCGTGAACCACCTACAACCGTTTACACCATAACTTGGGTCCTCACAATCGCCACCGAGAGATCACGAAAGCTCTTCACGCCACAAAGTTGTCTAGATGACGCCGATGACTAGGAGTAACAAGCACAAACTCTCACTTGACCTAAACAGACCTAATGAGGAAGGTGGATGCACACTTGCTACTCCCTAAGTACTAATAGAGTCCTTAATCTTGCAATTAGCAAATCACAATCACTTCACTAAGCTTGAACTCTCCCTTGCTCTCCATTATGTGTAGCACAACTTATCTGAATGACAAGAGAGGTGTCGTGGCCGAGATTGTGGAGTATAAATATTCCCTACTCTAAGAACTAGCTGCTACTACTTTAAGAACTTAGAATGATTCTGTAAAACACAAGTTAGTCATAATGATTACTATATCATCATTGATCATCAAAATCGAATTAGGGGTCTAGATGTTTTCGATATAATCTTAAAAAAAAGAGTTGTACGCTATTATTTATGTTCTATGCTGGGACTGAACATTTTGTATAATATTCTCGTGATACAATTATACTTCAACGCAAGAAGTGATTGCAAACATAGGCTAGAATCGTCGTGATAGGCCACCAGTGGTCGGTGGGAAGTCCGAAAAAGTTTGATATCCCGTTAGAATAGACTAACTGGAATTAGCAGCCAAACGGCAATGAAAAAGTTTCTTAGCAGTTTTGAAAATGGAGTAGGTCGCTTTCTGGTGCTACACTTTCGGCAAACAGACCTGCTAAGATGTTCTTTGTTGTTTCGATGCCGATGTAGTGCACCAAAAACAAACAAAATAAGTCTTGCAGTGCAGCTGTGCAGGAATAATCGAGGGTGAATTTTGAGGGGACGGGGACCCATGCATCTCTCAATCACTTTATGTTTCTGACCCTTTTTTTGGACGTTTCGAGGCTAAATGACGACAAATAGTTTTCTGGTACTGTAGGGTGCCTTTTAGTTTGCAGTAAATTCATTTCTAGAGTAGTGATTCAGAAAAATCGAAGTGATTCATTGCAATTTCTGACCTATTCTCGCATCGGGAATTCAGGATGAAAGTTTGACAATCATCTGTATCTACATATCTATACAAAATATTCTTTCCATTTCAAAATATTTGATATATAAAATTTTTAAGATAGACTAGTCTAGGGAAAAGATGCTGATAGACCTATGTACTATAGATGTTTCGCACCACAACTACAACGCGTCGAATGCAACCATGCAGATTTGCTGCGAAAACTCACATTACGGTTTTTTTAACAATGCTAGAAGCCTACATAGTGTGATCTTGGTAGCATGGACATGGAGTGGCGAAGGCCGACATGTGCCATATCCTTGTTTGGGACTCACTAGTCTAAGAGAAAAGCCATAGGGGATCTACCATGGCATGTGATGTCCGGGCATGGAGACCCCTTGGCCCTTGGATTCAAAGTTTCAAATGACACCCTCTGTTCAAGTTTAAGGATCTAAATGACGTATAGGGATAAGTGTGTGGACTTGAGATGACACTTTGAGAGTTTCAGGAACTTGGATGACACTCTACAGTAAGTTTAAAGATTCAAAATGAATTTTAAATGAGCAGGGACAAGTATAAGGATTAAAAATTAATTTTAAAAGTTCAGAACAAAAATAACACCCAGTGGTAAGTTGCTCGTGTATTTTACTCAAAATAAAATTACGCACCACGTATGCTGCCAAGTGCCAACAGACAGCTGTGCAAGTTCTTAAAGGCAATCAGCGCAGCAAACTTAGGCCTTGTTTAGTTCGCGAAGAAAAATATTTCGTGACACTGTATCACTTTCGTTTGTTTATGGTAATTATTGTCTAACTATGGACTAACTAGGCTCAAGATTTATCTCATCAATTCCGACCAAACTGTGCAATTAGTTTTTATTTTTGTCTATATTTAATACTCCAT